>Ga0315537_1000944_pt1 | contig 23219 bp, 32 predicted proteins | sample SalMarSW160270MG_FD_203091 | JGI IMG/M metagenome (GOLD analysis project Ga0315537, IMG submission 203091) | Salt marsh sediment microbial communities from the Plum Island Ecosystem LTER, Massachusetts, United States - Salt Marsh Sediment SW1602-70 ...
AAAGAGTTGCAGCATATTTAAATAGGTGGTTGTCAAATAAGTTTCTTAAAGGGAAACAAAATGTCTTTGGATCAACGAGCACAAATACTCACAACTATAACATCAGCCACCTATGGCGTCAGAGACTTAGCTCAAACGCTTAAATGGAAAACAGCAAACGTTGTTTCCTTGCTAAAAAAAATGAACAAAGAACAACTTATCAAGTTTCAGCAAGTTCCGCATTCGGAACGAGGCAGACCTAAAAAAAACATTACATGCACGCCGTTAGGCTTCGCGTTTCTAGCAACTTACAACAAACTAAAAATGACCCCGCTAAAAGCCAGAAAACAAGACTTGGAGCGTGCAGCGAAAGATGCGGCATACGCAAGCAGACTTGTTACCAATGGTCATTTTCCCTTTCAAATTTTTATGGAGTTGAACATGATTGCCCGCAATATTACGGTCTCTTCAGAGACTTCTGAAACTGTTTGAAGACAAAAACGTTCCCTACATGATAATTGGCGGTTATGCTCTTCCTTTCTATGGACGAATCCGAACAACAGTGGACGTTGACCTAGCAGTAGCCGTCAAAACTGAAAAAGAACTAAATCAGTTGCTTAATTCGCTGCGGGCAGCCGACTTTGAACCGACTATAGCTTCGCTCAATAATCCTTTGATTGTTGTTTTGGATCGGAAAGAGCGCATCGAATTGGAATTATGGTTGAAACCTGACGGCGTCGTTTTTGATAATGAAACTTTGCGCAGAAGACAGAAAGCCGAAATAGATGCAAACTTTTGGGTATGGCTTATTTCTGCAGAGGATTTCATAGTAAACAAGCTGGCTAGACCTGACAGAGGCGCAATAGATGAACAAGACGTAAAAAGTGTACTGACCAGACAGGAAACCAAACTGGACAACGAATACCTTCAGAGAAGAGCCAAACAAGCTGGAGTGCTCGCGATTTTACAGGCTATCCAAGCTTCGTGAAAGGATGAAGTGCGCGTGTTCAAATCCCACCCTCTGCACCACTATGTTGGAAAGTATGGCTTTTTCTAGCGATGTTTCTGCATGCGTTCAGAGTTTTTTCTTCTTGAGGATTGAATTTTCTAACCAATGTGACTCGGTCGGCTCTCCCAATGCGGCTCGAATTATTTAATCCGTCCGCCTGCGCCAGAAGAATACGCTAACAAACTGCAATATGAACGAAATGAATATCAATAGAAATAAGGTGTCGTATGCCTGTCCAATAGTGGTTTTCCACAAGAAGCATTGGAAAGGCGCTTTTGCATACGCTCCTGGACCATACCAAGCCCAACCCATGCCTTCAGGACTTGCCTCCCACCAAACAGGTCCTGTAACTATAATATCAAGTTGCCAGATACTGAATAATAGCAAACTCAGAGCGGCCATTACGCCTGCAATATTATATAGCGTGCGCGAGGTTACCAGATACTTCCAAAAACTCCGCACTTGCTCCCAAAAACTCTTCTTCTTGACACCAAGCATGTCACTAGCGCGCTTGCTACTCACGTAAATATTCGCAGAGATTCTAGCCGTTTCGAACGCACCTAAAACAAGAAAAGTTATTCCAGCTAGTTGCAACCCAAAGCCTGCATAATTCAGCATTGTCTCTTTCGCGTAGCAACTACCCACTATGGAGCCAGTAATGAATAGAACTATCCCGACGCCGACCGCCCATATTCTTCTAATTAGCGCTCTTATGGTGTTTACTTTAATGCATGCGGGTGTTTTTTGGTCCAAGCGGGCTTTCAGGGTTTTCGTGGCTGTTCCAAATATGCCAAAAACAAAGATTCCTATTCCGATGAGCACCATTCCGAAACCCACGTAGTTTACGATTGTATCTCTGGCCCAGTTGCTACTCATAACGGAACCGATAAGGGTTAATATTAATCCAGCGGCGATGGCAGTCATGCTGCTAGGCAAAGGTTCCTGATTTTTTTCCTCAGTACTTGCTGGTGTGTTCACTTCTTCATCCACGCGTACTCTTCTCTGTGCCAATGAACCAATGAAGTATGCTTTTTAGGTATGTTGCTTCAAGCATATAATTTTTAATGTGTAGTTTTGCTTCTTTACATTCTACAGATGTTTTAAGCGTTTAGCAGATTTCAGCAGACCTTTTTAGAAAAAGGCGCAAGATAACGTCTGCCTGTAATTTACTTATGGCTTCGCTTTTTCTTTGTTCAGCGCTGCGATGAAGCAGTTTTTGTGATATATTTTTCCATAGTTTTCAGGTTTAGCGTAGTAATTAGCTTCTGACCATTTCCACATTTGCCCCCGCGTGGGGTATTTACCAACTAAAATGAAATCTTCAAATTCTTTTATGGGTTTGCCGCAGTATTCGCAGTTCATGCTTGAAACCTTCTCTGCTGTTGGTGTTGGTTTTAGGATAAAAGTTTTTGTCCCTAATTCAGGGAAAATGACCATTGAACATTAAGCTTAAATCCGCTATAACCCTAAGCCCGCGCCTAGCTCCAGTAGAATTCGGGAAACATAGGCGCATAAAAGACGAAATGCACAATCAAGAACACAAAAAACAGCGTGCTCAGCACTACTGCTTTCGTCTTGATAGACCTTGCCATTCTATACGTCAACAGCCCCCAGAAAAACACGTACAAGTCATTCGCAATAACGTAGATTGGGATTGTGCCTGCCTGCCCGTTCTTGATAAGATGTTCTGCGTCGTTCATAAATGGAATCAACGCGCCAACAGCAAAGAATATGCCAAGCGCTAAAACCTGCAGAAACCGCCTGCCCTTCTTTTCGCCATAGTCAAACAACTTGAACGTGAGAAACAGCCCAAGCGCCGCCATAGCGCCGTTGAAGATGTGCCCCCATATTGTAAAACCCGGCGGCATGTGAGCCCCGTAGGGTTGGAAGTTGAAACCGTAGATTATTGACAACAATCTGTCAAGAATCATGAAGGATAAGTAGAAAATGCCAATTGTCAACAAGAGTGAAGCTACTGTTTCTTTTTTAAGAGCATGAACCATGAAGCTATGTTAACGTGAACATTTTATAAGTTTATTCGCGCTTAGCAAGCAAAGCACTTTGGCAAAAGTTCTTAAATAGATAAGGCTTTCCCAAGAAGATTGCAGTGAATAAAAGTGGCTTATTTACGGAAAGAGAAGGAAACAGTCGAAATAAACTATCCGTTGGGCGAGATTTGGGCGGCTATTCCAAAGGCGCTCACCAGCCTAGAATGGACTGTGGAACAAGTTGATGATACAGCATACCATGTTAAAGCCAAGACGAAAGCGGGTTTCATGTCATATGCCTCAGTGCTCCTAATTGACGCGGTGCTTGTGGACGAGAAAACTGCGAGAGTCACGGTTACAGCGGAAACGCCAGTTACCACAATTACCTCGGTTGCTGATTTTGGACGAACACGAGACCGCATCGAACTATTCTTTGAGGCGTTGGCGAAACAATTAACTAGCCACGAAAATACTGGATAACCCGCATGCCAGCTCACTCTATAAGCTTGGCAAGAAAGTTTAGCATTTACCAGAAAGAGCTTGCGCTGGCGCGTTATGACATGTACTATTTTATCTGGCTACAACGAAAGCAATTTTGACGACGGCGCGGTACTCCACAATCTTGTTCTCCTTCACTTTTGCGGTGCAACGCTTTACATGAACGCTCTTGATGTTTTTGACGGTTTTAGCTGCTTCGTCAATAGCGTTTTGGGTTGCCTCTTGCCAGCCCTCTGCTGAACTGCCGATTAACTCGATTATCTTCACAACCATAATCTCTACACCTCCATAAAGATAGAGGTTTCAAAACACTTCAGTCTTTCGGCAAAGCAACAAAACGGAAACAGAAGTTGGGTTTGAAGCTGATGTGCTATTCGAGTACTTGCGCTCGTTTAAACGCAATCCACGCGATAAACAAGAAAACGATAGTGTAAACTACTGCTGTGGCAACAGACCTTGATGTTATTAGTGATATTGGTTCGGTGTAGGCAAATGTTTGAGTTATAATTGGCTGACCACCTTGTATCTCGATGCTTGTTCTGTTGAAATCGACGTTGGCTGAAGAGTAAAGCGCGTAGTTAATCAGGTTAGCGCCGATGTTGTCTGTTCCGGCTCCTACGGTTATTGGTCCTTGCGTGGTAATCATGGTTCCGGAGGCTCCGCTTCCAGGCACGTAATTCAGGGCTGGTGAGGGCCCAGCGAAGACGGATACTATTTGCACGGCGAAGAGTAAGCCGAAGAATAAGCCGAAAGCTACTAGGGTTGATAGTATGGTGCTTTTTGAGAGCGCTCCTGCGGCTAGGATTATCGCTATCCAGATGAAAGTGCTTAGTATGTTTCCGAAGAGCCCGAGAGGTACAAGGTGGAGGTTGTTTTGGGGACCGTAGACGAGTGCTCCGATGACTACGTACACAAAGAGTATCGTGTATGTCACGAGGATTATGATAAAGGTGGCCAGCAGCTTGCCCAAGAAAACCATGGTTCTTGAGACTGGTTTTGTGAGTAAGGGGACGACTGTGCCGCTTTCGAATTCGCTTGAGATGCTGTTCATTGCGGTTATAAGTGCAAACAGGAACATGCCGATGCCGGGTATGGTGAAGGTGACGGCGTAGTCTGGGTTTGCTTCTATGGGTTGGCCGGTGGCGTTGCTGGAGACTATAGGCAAAACCCAGCTTAAGGTGGCTAGGGCAAACGCGACTATGACGACGCCTAAGAATTTTTTCTTGCGTATGTTCCAGAGCATTTCGTATCTTACTACCGCCCAGAAGCGGGTGAACCAGCTGGGACGGGGTCTTCCAGTGTTTGTTCTGGTTGCGGTCATTATGGTTTTCCTCCTTGGTCTTTGCTGATTAGTTGTATGAAAACGTCTTCGAGGTTTGACGTTTTATGGCTCATAGCTACAATGATTCCTCCTGACCGCGTTATTTCTTGGGACACTTGAGCGCGCGTATCTTCGTGTGTCGTCATCTGAATTCGTAAAGTGTTGCCTGTCTGCATCACGCTTGAAACAGAAGGTAATTTCTTTACGGCGTTGACGATGGTGTTTGATATTTTGGCGACTTCCACGTGCAGCATGGCAGGTCCTGAAAGCATCCCCGAAACGTTTTGGAGCGTGTCTGAAACCAACGCCGTGCCACGGTTAATTATTGTGACGTCTGTGCAGATTTGTTCGACCTCAAACAGCAAGTGGGAAGAAACGAAAACGGTCCTGCCTTCTCTAGCTATTTCCTTTACGACTTCTCTTACTTCCACCATGCCAACAGGGTCCAAACCTAGGCTCGGCTCATCCAAAATAACCAGTTCAGGATTATTCAGAAGCGCCTGTGCGATGCCTATGCGTTGCTGCATTCCTTTGCTGTACTTTCCGATAAGGTCATTTTCTCTGCCTCTAAGTCCGACCAACTCCACCAGTTTGGGTATTTGCTCTTTGCGCTCTTGGTCGGTCATGCCGTACATTCTGCCATAAATGTCCAAAAGTTCCGAACCCTTCAAGTGCTTGGGGAACTTCGGCAACTCGGGCATGTAGCCAATGCTTAACCGGGAGTCTGCTTGGTCATGGAACAGTTGGAAAAAGCGGGCATTACGGTCTCCATGCACTTCTTGCCCGAGAACCTTAACGGTGCCTTCATTAGACCTTAACAATCCCACAAGAATTTTCATGGTTGTGGTCTTTCCTGCGCCGTTTGGGCCTAGAAAGCCGTGGATTGTGTTTCGTTTAACCTTTAAGTTTAGCTTGTTCACTGCGGTTAGTGAACCATACCTTTTGGTTAAGCCATTGGTTTCAATAGCAAATTCCATCTACAGAACGTCCCTTATGCTTATTCCCATCTAAGAGCATATAAGCGTTAAATATAGTTTCGTAAGAGGGGAATGGCCCCCAGAGCCGAAAAGCCGTCAAGCCTCAGTTCTACGCTAAAATTCAATGTTCATATAAGGAAGAGGATAGATGCCTCAAAGGCGCTAAATTCAAACGCCTAGCCGCCAAAAACTGGTTCTAAACTGAAGTTCAGGCTATGTATAAGGGAGATAGCTCTATGCAGAGCACTAGTGTTCGGGAAAGGTTTATTTCTGGATGTCTCCACATGATGTCTCCCGCACACTTCCCTCTTTTTTCAATTTCGGATTTACTCATTAATTGGGTTTTTGGAGGCTGAGCTATGACGGGAGTTCATCCTAAAATGCCCAGGGTCGGGTTTGAACCAGCGACCAGTGGAGATACCACCTGCAAAAATCCTCTTTTTATTGCATCCATACTTATTATGAATGTTAACATTTGCTTAACTCAATTTCTTTTTCGAAATGTTAATTATCGTGAAGAATATCTTTGGCTTTGAGGTGTTGGAAGTGCCTGTTGTACAACTAAATGTTTGGTCTGGGATGAGTTTGGAAAACAAGAAGAAAGTAGTGGAAGGGATTACGAGAGTTTTGGAGGAGATAGGCGTCCCTCAGGAAGCAATCACTATAATTATCTGTGAGGAGCCAAAAGAGAACTGGGCCTCAGGTGGCCAACTGCATTCGGAAAGATTTACAAATTTCAGATATAGACCGTAGTAGGGATTCGGTGTCAGACTGGGGCTTTGGTGTTGGGTTAGCTCCAGTTTTCTGGTAAAAGAAGCCGAAAATAATGTTGCGAGGCGACAGTTAGGTTAATTTGCGGAAGCAGAAACGGAGAAGGATGGAGCGGTGGCGGTCGCAGCGGCTGCGGCGGCTCTAGCTCTCTTAAAGACTGCTTATTCATTGTCTTCGCCTCCAGATATTGTTGGGATGACGCTGAGTTCTAGTAGCTTTTCTCTGCGAATTATTGTGAGTTGTGTTTCTTTTCCGATAACGTCTTCAGTTAAAAGTCGTGGCAAGTCGTAGAAGTTTGTGACGGGTTTTCCGTTGAACCCTACTATCACATCGCCCATGGCCAAGTTTGCTTTTTTTGCCGGTGAACCTCGCTCAACCGAAAATATCATGACTCCGCTGTCTTGGTCTAAGCCTGTTTGCTCCCCGATTTCTCTGGGAATTGCAACGCTGTTGGCAAATATGCCCAAATAGGCTTTTTTGATTGCGCGCCCACTCATAAGCCTGTCAGCTATGGTTTTTGCCTTGTTCACCGGGATGGCTATGCCGCGTGACCAGACGTAAGCGGTGTTTATGCCTATCAATTTGCCCTGAGCGTCTACGAGTGGCCCACCTGAGAAACCTGGGTTCAGTTTGGCGTCGGTTGCGATTATGTTTTCCATGGTTGTTCCGCGTAAGCCGCGGAGTGTGCCGTCTGGGTTTGTGATTATTCCTGTGGTTGCGGTTGGTTGTTGCCTATTGAATGGGTTAGCAAGGGCTAAGACGAATTGACCTGTGTTTAGCGTGGAAGAATCGCCTAGTTCGATAGGCTGGAAGTCGAGGTTTTTTTCGGTTTTAATCAGTGCTATATCATTATAGGGGTCAGTGCCTACTATGTGGGCGTCGTAGATTTTTTGTCCTTGACCTATTTTGACTTTGTTGCATCCAGCGATGGCGTGGTTGCATGTGAGTATGTAGCCGTCTTTGTTTAGGACTACGCCTGTGCCTTGTGACATTCGCGAGTTTACGCTGACTATGGACTTGGCAAGTTTTTGAACAAGCGCGGTTGTGGCGTCTGAAATGGATTTTAACACTTCTAAGGGATTGACTAACTGACTCATGTTATTTTTCACCCAAAAAGAAATGGGCACGATAGTATTTGTTGACTAAGGAGCACGAAAAGTCGGTCACAGGGTCAAGCTGGCATCAGGTAGAAATCGTCGCCGCCGTAGTAAGCTACGTGCCTCGCCAACCGCGTGCCTGAATAGAGTTTATCTATGTGCGCCATCAGCTGGTAAGTGGCTTTCAAGGCCAAGTCGAGATTGTTTTCGGCTAAGAATTTGGCGTCTATGTTAAGAGACGTATCGGATATATTTGCGGCGATTTGGATTCCGCCGTCTTCGGTGACCCATTTTAGCGTGACGCCTTCGTTGGTTTCTGATATGCCTAGCCAGCGGAGGATGCCGAACCATTTTCCCTTGAGCTCCGAGATCAGCTTTTGGGTCAGCATGTCAGAAGGTAAGAATGTTTGAAGCAGAGGCACACCTTGCGTTTTGTCGCGTGTGAGATGGAGTTTCAGTCTGGTGAGTTTCGGTGTGACCTTGTAGCCTTCAGGGGTTTTTTTCACTATGCCTTCTTCTTCGAGGCGGCTGAGTATGCGCGAGAGCGTTTCAGGATGCAAGCCTAATCTTCGCTTTAACCCGTCGAACGTGAACAGGGTTAAGCCTTCTTCGTCTATAAGGGACAAGACATCGGTGTCTCTTTCGCTGAGGGAATAGTACGGAGGAAGACCTTGCCAGTTAACGTCCGATAAAGGTACCATATCGTAAACACTGAATAATCGACACCTATTAATGTTGCTTTTGAATTTTGGTAAAACCCAACATTCTGGAAAGGTTTATTTTTAAGCACTGCGCTAACATTCAAAATTGCAGGCGGACTACCAGAGTCCGCTGGGATGTAGCCCAAAGTGGGCTGAACCGCAAACATAAGATGAGAGGTGAAAAAAGAAAGATGGCGTACAAGTACATAGCCGAAGCATGGTCTAAGCCAGAGAAATCCTACGTAGACGAGCTCATGCACCAGAGACTAATCGAATGGCGAAAACAGCACACAGTAACCCGCATCGAACGCCCAACAAGGCTTGACCGCGCAAGAAAACTAGGCTACAAAGCCAAACAAGGCTTCGTCATAGCCCGCACAAGCGTCCGAAGAGGCGGATTAAGAAAACAACGCCCCAGATCAGGACGCAGACCCAAACGCATGGGAGTCAAAAAATTCAAACCCGCCAAAAGCTTAAGGCTCATAGCCGAAGAACGCACCGCCAAAAAATTCCCAAACCTAGAAGTCCTAAACAGCTACTGGGTAGGCGAAGACGGACGCCATAAATGGTTCGAAATAATCCTCGTAGACAAAAACCATCCAGTGATAAAAACCGACAAAGACGTAAACTGGATAACCCAGAAGCAGCATCACCGGCGCGTTTTCCGAAGCCTAACAAGTGCAGGTAAAAAGGTGCGAAGTTTACGCAGGAAAGGCAGAGGTGCGGAAAAAGTGAGACCCAGCAAGCGTAAGGGCGCCAAAGGAGCTAAGTAAAATGCAACACATAAAACCCAAGATCCTTAAGCCAGACGGCAAACAACGCAGCGGCAGAGGCTTCAGCCCCGAAGAACTCAAAAAGGCAGGCATAGACTCTGCAGAAGCAAAACGGCTAAAATTGCCCGTTGATAGGCGAAGAAAAACCGCTCACGACCAAAACGTCGAAGCCATAAAAGCCTACGCGGAAAAGAAAAAGGCTGAGACCAAACCCAAGCCTAAACCCAAACCGAAGCCGCAACCCAAGAAAAAAGCTAAAAAGCAGAAACCGCCCTAACAAAACGCGGTGCCCTCGTGTCTTCTAAAACACCCATAGGATACATAAATGTGCGAGCATTTGCCCACGCCACCGAAGACCCAGAAAAAGTCCTAACCGCAATCCGCAACACCCTGCCAAAAGAACTCGGCGAAAACGCCGCTTTCAAAAAAACCAGCCTAACAGGGCATCATAAAAACCCAATTATCCTTTTCGAAATTAAACTCACGGACAAGCAGGCGCTTCCAACCGCTCTAGAGAAAATCGCCGCTGGTCTAAGCCCACTAGACAAGGAAACATTAGACAGCGAAATCAAACTACACTTGGAAAAGCGAAACCTTTACCTCAGATTCAACAAGCAATCTGCCTACCAAGGCGAGTTAAGGTTTTCGTCAAACGACCCGATACACTTCAAGATTCACTTCAAGAATAAGACTCCTGAAGAGATAGTGGAGATTTGCAGAAATACAGGGGTGTTGCCATGAGAAGAGTCTTTTCGGATTTGCACCTGCGCCTGAACGTGAAAGACGCCGCGACAGCTTTGCGAGTGATAACTAAGGCAGCAGCACTTGGATATCGCTTGATTGCAGTTCCTTTTCCATCTGAAACGCGCAGAGATGAAATTGCAAAACTGAAGGCAATCTGCAGCGAAGCTAAAATAGACTTTGCCTCGCGAATAGACCTGCGACCGAGAACGCAGAATGAGCTTATACAACTGCTGAGACGGCTGAGGCGAAAATTTGAAGTAATCTGCGTTGCTTGTGAGAACAAGCAGGTTGCGAGGCAGGCAGCCAAGGACCACCGCGTTGACCTGCTGAATTTTCCTTTACTAGATATTCGCAGGAGATTTTTTGACCGCGCAGAAGCTGAATTAGCCAGTAACAGCTTGGCAGCGTTGGAAATTGATGTAAAGCCCCTGCTTGTTTTAGAGGGACCTGCGAGAATCAGGTTTCTCTCCAGTTTGCGGCGAGAAGCCGCCATCGCCAAGGAATTTCACGTGCCGATTGTTGTCTCAAGCGGTGTCTCAGAGGAGAGGCTCCTGAGGAAGCCGCGGGAAATGGCTGCGCTAACGTTTCTCTTCGGTTTGGATGAGGTTTCCGCGTTGAAGGCGGTTTCGCAGAATCCCGTGGCAATTGTTAAGCGTAACAGAGAGAAGCTTAGTTCCAAGTTTGTGGCGCCTGGAATACGTGTGATCAAAGAAGGGAAGGACTGTTGAAACGAGTTAAACGACGATACTTGGCGCTGCAAGTGGACTCTGACGGAGTGCCCAGCCGGAAAGAGTTTATTGATGCTGTTTGGAGCGCTGTTGCCAAGCTTTACGGAGAGTATGGCGCGAGCCTAACGAGCCTATCGCTAATTGATTATGATATGGAGGAGAAGACGGCTGTGATTCGCACCTCTCTCGCCACGTTGGATCTGGTTAGAGCGTCGTTGGCTTCGATTACGTCTATGGCGGATAGGGAGGCGGCGGTGCACATTTTGGCAGTTTCAGGCACGATAAAGGCGTTGTGCGAGAAGGTAAAACGGTAATCTATTACATGTTCAAAAAGTAAATGCTTTCATTACAATAAGCAAAGACAAATTGCAGTAAATTCTCATTCTCAGTTGGACAATCTATCAAATAATATACAGAAATCTTTATCAAAGACTACACTGCGTAATGTAGCATTAAAAATCCGCAAGGAGAAGGCATAACCAAGTAGAGTCGTGCAAAATGGAATTAGAAAACTTTTATTTCAAAATGGCATTGAAAACGGAGCCCATAATAGATGATACCACACTGCGAGACGGCATCCAGATGCCCGGCTTAGCCGTAGGACCCAAAGACGCCGCAAAAATAGCCCAGCTTCTCAGCGAGATAGGCGTGGAAAGGATAGAAATTTACCATTATCAGAAACCCGACAAGAAAGCGGCTGAACTCATCCAAAAGATGAATCCTGACCTTAGAGTGGCGGCTTGGTGCCGCGCTGTTAAAGAGGACATTGACAGCGCCGTCCAGTGCGGTTTCAGGGAAGTAGGCGTCTCGCATCCAGTTTCAGATATACACTTCAAGGCTAAATGGCCTGACAAGACTAAGGAGCAGATATTGGCTAACGTAGCCGAGGTAGTTGAGTACGCAGCAAAAACGCATGGGCTGAGAACGTTTGTTCATGGTGAAGATAGCACGCGTGCAGATTGGGATTTTGAAAAGAAGTTTATCAACGCCGTAGCTCAGGCAGGTGCAGAATGTTATCGTGTGTGCGACACGGTTGGAATAGGGCTTTCAGACGCGAACGCGCAGCTGCCGAACGGTATTCCAGCCAAAGTGAAAGCCATCAAGAAAGAAACAGGAATTAGGGACATTGAGATTCACGCGCATGACGATTTCGGGAATGCTGTTGAAAACACTATGGCCGCCATAAGGGCAGCGTCAGGCTTGTGGGATAAGATTTATGCGAGCACGACGTTTCTCGGAATTGGCGAAAGGGCTGGGAACGCTGAAACTGAGAAGGTTCTCTTGAACTTGTACCTGCAGTATGGAGTCAAAAAGTTCAAGGGCAAAACTGAAAAGCTCAAGCAGATAGCGGATTTAATTGGCAAGGCAACGGGTTACGTGGTTCCGCCCAACAAGGCGATAGTGGGCGATTACGGCTTTGCTCATGAATCAGGAATCCACACTCATGGCGTTTTGAATGATCCGTGGACTTACGAGCCTTACCCGCCTGAACTCGTAGGAAACACGCGACGCTTAACCATAGGGAAACAGTCAGGAAAAGGCATAATCAAACACAAAATAACCGAGATCACGGGAAAAGCTCCAAACAACCAAACCCTAATGACGGCAGTGAAGAAAGTCAAGGAAATCTACGCGAACGGCAGACGAGCTTCGCTGAAAGAAGAAGAATTCAAAAAACTACTCCGAACACTCAAACTACTCCAAGAATAACAACACACACTTCGGCTTAAATGGCCTCACTAAACCAGTTGTTGATTCTGCGTAGCCTTGTTTTTCATCCAGCGCAGAACAATCGCTAAGGCGAAATGTTCAAGTTTGGGGATACTTTCTTACTCACGGGAGATGATGTCGCCGTCCCAGTCAGTTTGTTAATAGTCTCTTCAGAAGTTTAGGTAATGTGGAGCTTGGTTTTGTTTCCGAGGAAGACTTGGAGAAGGGTGAGGAAATTCAATTATAGACTGTGACGCGCGCTCTGACCGTCGTCGTCTGGAACGTTTCGAGGTGTAGCGAAGCGAGAGCGAGCGAAACGGCATTGACTAATGCTTGATAGCTATAATAAAAAAAGTAATGTTATATTTTAGCGGGCGCGCTTTTATACCCAGAATTTAGCGCGCTTAATTCTTCGAGCTTGACCCACCGTTCAGGTTTATCAACCCACGTTCTTCCGTACTCCCAAACTTCGTCAGGAGTCTCTGATTCCGAGTTGATTTTCCACTTCTCTATCGCATGAAACCCGTAATCGTCAACCAATTTGTGGCGTTTCATAAACTTTTCAGCTCTACGCGTCGCGTTTATAAACGAGCTACTAACAGAGATAATACTAACGTCATCTTTCAGATGACTTATGTGAATAAATACAAATTGTTTTTTCATACCAAGAACATCCCATTACTTTTACTCCGTTTTTCTTGCTAACAACAAGTAATTGTTGAAATATTTTATAAATTGTGTGAAATTAGGCGAGCGCTAGTTTTAAGTGAGGGCGAGCGTGAGCGATTCACTTAGCTGTTGTGTGTCTTGCGTCTGGAACGTGCGAGGCGGAGCGAAGCGACGCCGAGACTTAACTTGAGATATATTGTCAAATCTTGAGAAAATTTTGTTTTCCAACTTTTTTAGCGCGCGCTTGGCTGAATTTTTCGTTTACAATAGCCATCCCGCTGGAAAATCCGTAATTTTTAGGCAGCTTGGGCATCTTATTTTAAATCCCTTTGGAAGTGCTTGGTGTATGTTATAAGTGGCTCTACAGTCTGGATTATGACATGTATAACTCATTTTCTTGTCAAACTTAAGTCTTCTATATTCGCTGTAGTATTGAAGAATTTTTAGTATTCCTCGCTGTTCTGGCTTTTCTAGGTCTCCTTCCCAAAGATAATAATTATTTAGATGGAGCACTGGAAAATTAATATCAACTGAATCACTTAAAACCCAAATGTCTATACCTTTCTGCGTGGCAACTCCTATTTCGTAAGCAATCCAGTTTTGAGTGAATAGCCAATCGGTGTATTCTGGGTTATCTACAAGAACGGTTCTTTGACGTTCTCTAAGTTTTTTCCCAAGTAACAAAAACACGGCACTGGATTTATTGATTTCATTCTTTATCGTTTTCCAAGATGGTCTTTCTATATTTTCAAATTCAGACCTAAAACTTTTAAGTCCTACACGGGTGCAAGCTGAGTCAAAAGCATTACAATATTCTTTGTCGTGTTTACTGTGTGAAATAAAGACTTTAAACATTTAATCGCTCAATTATTTCTACTATTGATATGCGGTTTTAAGGATTTGCATTGTTTTATTTCCTTACTATGCTGGTTTTTTGAAGAAGGTTTTTCCATTTGCTTGGCATACAAGTATGCAGTCGTCCTGAATGCATTTTTTGATTTCTTCGTCTGTTTCTGCGGTTACGGGTATCCATGTTATGTTTTGTTCATTGTATAAGCTGATGTATCTTAATGTGCTTCGAAGGTCTTTGTGCCCTAATATTTCTTTAACGTAAAGTAGTTTACGAGTTACGTGGTATTCTTTTGATGCCTTGAAGCGTCTAAAGTCGTAAAGTTGGATTTGTTTGAGTTCTGGCATATTGTATTCTTCGGCTATTCTGTTGCGGTAGTGTCTGTAATTTGTTGACAGGTTAGAAGATTTGCCGTTGTATATTCTGCTTGCTGATGTTAGTTTTTTCGTGGTTATGTAGATTTTGAGCAGCTCTAAGGTTTTTGGTCTAAGCTTTCCTTCTCGCCCGACTGTGTGTTTTGCGCCTGTAATGGATACTATGCCTGTTGATAGGTCAATGTCTCCTATTGTCAGCCATGTTAATTCTATGGGTCTCTGTCCGAGGTCTTTTGAGATTGATAGTTTGAGTTTCATCTCTATTCTTGCGTGGTTTATTAGGAAGTCTATGAGTTCTTCTTTTGGCGCTCTGCGTTTTTTGTCGTATCTCTCGTAAAATGGTTGTTCCCATGTTAATCCTTCGGATTTCATGTATAGGGCGTATGCTTCTACCAAGTTTTCTTTGTGTCCGTTTCCGCATTTTTTGTTTGCTATGAATAGCTTGACTGCTTCTGGGTCTGCGGTGTTGCAGTTTCTTTTTAGGTGTCTTAATAGTTTGGCTACTTTCTTGATTGTTGTTTCTTCGTAGGCGTTTCGTTTCATCCACAGCATTACGTTAACAATATTCATATTTGACTGGGATGCTGTTATATTAGTGGGGGATGATGTCGCCGTCCCAGTCTGATCGGGAAAGATGAAGAATGACGATTGACAGACCCCTAAGGCACGCTGCTCAATAGCGGTATCGTTTTTCTCGCTTTTTCTTCAGTGCCAGACCGAAGGCTAAGGCTAGTATCATGCCTGCGACGAAACTGTTCTGGATAACTCCAACGTCTGACAGGAACATGAGGACGAAAACGGCTACGTTTACTATTATGAGCACTCGGTTAACGTGAGGCTTGGTTAAAGAACGCTGCAAATCCCTAAGCGGAATCAAAGACTAACCTAATACCAAAAACGGTAAAGCAGATATTTTAGTTCTTAGGATCAACGGGTTGATTAGAAAAAACGGCAAAAAAATTGCGATTTAGTAAGACACACAGTCAATCATCTTAGCGCACGTCAAGCATTCTTCGGGTATAGGCGTGTTTTTTGGGCGCCTCTTCAAGTACCCTAGATAATGTGTGCAAGCCACGGCTTCTTCCGTCTTGTCCTCCACCTCTATCTCCAGAGATTCTTCATCACCCTTCTCTTCAGCTTCATCAACTTCAACGGTTTTGTTGCGTTCAACACTTTCCACTTTGGAAAGGCACCTGGGGCACGCGTAGTATTCCTCTAGGAGATAGCCGCAAGAGACCACTGCGAAGAGTGGTGCTTTGAATTCTTCGCCGCAAGTGTTGCATCTGGAGCTTTCATGAGTTTCAGAGGGCAGGTGGCTGTCAATTTCAAACTTTAATGAGCTAAGGCTTTTTTCCATTTTTAACCCCTGCAGGAAACATACAATCTATCTTAAATAGTGATATTTAATAAACCTTTTTGAGCAAACGTACAACAAAAAGACGCCGGAAAATGGGCCGGGCCGGATTTGAACCGGCGATCTTCGCCGCGTGAGGGCGATGTCCCTTGGCCCCAAACGGGCTAACCAGCTAGACTACCGGCCCCATTACACTTTCTGGATTCCAAATACTAATTTTCCCTTCATAAAACCTTTCCCACAAAAACCAAAATAAGAATCCAAGGTGTATAATATTGCGTAATTCAGAAAAGAGCGAAGACTTGGAAAAAAGTCACAAGAACGAACGGTTCCTACTGTTTCTATGCTTCCTAACCAGCGCGTTAATAGGGTACTTCCTAACAAACCACGTAGCCCTATTCGGCGCTTAATAATCCTGAACAACAACTTTTTTTACATCTTTAACCCAAGGCGCAGGCACCGCTTCGTCCCTGAACCACTTGAGTAATTCTTCCGCAACTGCGTCGTTTGATTTCTCGAGACTCTCATCAACTAACTCAACAGTGATAATTGCCGTTTTTCCCATTATGACTCAACCTCCAAAATAGGAAAGAATAGGTATTAATTATTAAGCGATGTTTCCTTTTCTAAATTATAAAAACTTCAGAATCCAAATACGACTAGGCAGTACCAAGCCAAACCCTGAACGCGCTACAAACCCTAATCAGAAAACTTTAAAACGTTTCACCTCATCTTGAAAAGGTGATGCATGTGCGCCGAGGTAGCTCAGCCTGGGAGAGCGCTCGACCCAGTTACTTTGCGTGACTGAGGGCGAAGCTGAAGACCGAGTTGTCGCCGGTTCAAACCTGGCCCTCGGCACCACAATGTTAAATTGGCACAAGCCCGCGCGCTAGTTTTCCAAAACCCATCGCTGGGCTCCAATTTCAGAGATGTTATTGTAATGTTAGTTCCGCTTGAACAGGTTAGCCCTATTCTGCTGCAGAGGTAACTTGCTCTACCTCATCCTCTCTGTTAATTTGTGCAGACTCTATATGCCGAGATATTTTTGTAACCGCACATTCGTCACCTGCCCACCACATGCATTTTTCAAGGTGACATCCAATTGCATATCCATCTTTAAACATCAGCGGACACCTTCTCCTCTTTAGCTTTGCGTCATCAAAATAAATATCAAGCGTTTTCTTCAGCCGTTCTGAAACTCCGTTAAGGGCACAGCCGTTGAGAGCCTCGATAACACCCTCAGTGCGCAAGAGATCTGTTAATGTAACTAGGCCCACAAGTTTGCCCTCTTCAACCACAGGCAACTTTTTTATGTTCCACTGGAGCATGATTTTAGCAGCATCACCAGCCCGCATGTTGGGAGAAGCATTAACCAAAGGCTTTGACATTACATCAGTGACTCTTACCTTTTCTGGAGCTAATTTTTTGCATATAACTCGCTTTATCATGTCCCTTTCAGTTATTATGCCAACGGGTTTTTCGTCATCTACAATGATAACGCAACCGATTTGATACCTATTCATAAGTATCGCTATATCTTGTACCGTATCTTCCAATCCTGCAGTTCTAATGTTCTCAATCATTATCTTTCTGAGTTTTTGTGACAATCTTACCACTAATTCGTTTCAGACTATGCTTTGATGTTCATCTAAAGTTTGTGAATTTGAAATTATTTGTAGGAATCTATCTCAGCAGATAGTGTGCTTTTAGTGATAAAGCCTAATGAAGCAACTTTGGTTCAAACTCGGCCCTCGGCACTGCAGACAGACCCGCACAATTTGTAAGTGTTGCAGCCTTGCTACGACGGAACAAAGCTTAGATAGGGTAGCCTATCATTATAGGTGAGGATGTAGCCGCATGGTCAAAAGAGTCATTATAGAACTCTCCCTTGTCGAAGAAAGCGCCGAAAAAACAAACAATGAAATTATAAATGAGATATTTAACGAACTTTTTGAAGGTAAGCTTATTATCCCTTGGTGCAACAAAGTTGAAAGAGTAATAGTGACAGAAACCTAGAAAAAGAGTAATCAACCGCCAATGCAAACTCCCATGAACCTTTGAATTTCTTCTTTAGAATTTAAGAGAGCAACAATTTTCTCTGAACCTTTTTCAGTCAACGCATAAACTCGTTTTGCCTGAGTCCCTGCGCATTTTATCAGTCCCTTCCGCTCCATAGAATACAACATGCTATAAACTGTACCTGAACTAACTAGGAAACCAAACTTCTTTTGAACGAAATCCATTATGTCGTAGCCGCTCACAGGGTTCGCGTTTCTAAGCTCAGCCAAGATTATAATATCTAAGAAATTCTTAACCATACGCCTCCGCATTTCCTTCAAAATTTTACTTCCCAACAACTTTTTCCTCCAAATTTGTTTCAACGCCAACTTCAAGTTTCTCTGCGACTTCTTCCAAGTTTCTTACAAAAGGGTGGTTTGGCTTCTCAACGGCCAAGAGCGAAGTCCGTTTTGCTTGAAGCACGTCACAAAAACACGGTATTACACCTATCACAGGATGTCTGAGAACTTTCTCCATCCGACTAATCAGCTGCTTTTGTTCCCTGTTAGACCACATGCGTGTCTCAGGAAAAACTTTGTTAACTAATACCACAGTCTTCTTTGCAAAAGCATCATAAAGTTCTACAAGCATATTCTCTACACCTTTCATATCCAACGAATCATAAGTTGTCACTATAACAGAGATGTCGGAGCTAACGACAGCGTTAACCGAAGTATATTGAACCCCCGGGCTAGTGTCAAAAATGCAACAATCTATGCCCATTTCGTTAAAAAGGGTCGAACGTAAGGAAAAAAGCTTCTTTACAGCCGTAACTTCCCAAGCTCTACTCTTCTCCACGAGATTTCGAATAGCATCTATGCTGGGGTTTGCAAATCCTACAAGCAATTTTCCCCTAAAATTGTACCCTTCAGATACGTCAATCAAAGCTTGCTTCGCTTTACATCGCCCATCCAAGAAGTCACCCAACCAATGCTTTATTGGACCTTTAATCGTCTTTGAGAACACCGCTACAAGAGATGGAGCTCGAAAATCAAGGTCCAAAAGCACAACATTTAGCCCTTTATTCGCGTATATTGCTGCCAAGTTCGTAGCTATCACAGTTTTCCCAGTTCCGCCACGAGACGAATGAATCGTTATTACTCTTCTTTTCTTTCCTTTCATTTTTCAATCTCCATGGGAGATTCAATGTAGAAATACACCTCACGACCCTCCCTCTTCTTTTTGAGATAACCCAGCCTTACCAACTGGTTTGCCGCTGCACTCTCTACTGCTCTCAACCGCCCCGTTTCTTTTGCCAAGCCTTCAGCCGTTGCCTTCTCTAGCTTGTACAAAACCATAACAGTTTTCCTCAAGGCAGCAGGTAAAGACAACAACGAAAGCACATCAGGCGAAATCTTCCGTTCCGTCACCGAAGGGCCTTGAATACCACACTTTTTAAGTAACTCTTTCTGTATCCTAAGAATATTCTTGTTTAACTGAATAATTGAGTCGAGTTTTTTGTTAATCTGATTTAAACCATCAACTAGCTGGGATAACAATTTTTCTGCGCCAAGAGTTGCTGACTTTGCCTTAGTTGCCATATTCAACACTGTGAGGTGTATTAGTGTATAATCAACAATACACTAAATATAAGACTTCCGCATCTACCTCCGAACCCACATACTTGCCCACTTAGTGACAGAAAGCTTACAATTATAACCACGAATCGCCATAAAATCCTAATGAGGAACATTGTACAGCAAAAGTAAGATAGAGGAACGCTGCCGCAAGATTCTTGAAGACAACGGTGGAATGGTAGCAGACAAATCTAGAACAATTTTGCTTGAAGACCCAGCTTTGAGCGATCTTCGGTCGCCTCTTGAATTTATCTCAAGAAATTGGCGCGACCCACTCACGCCAGCTTTGATGCGCCTTTCCTGTGAAGCTGTCGGAGGACAGCCCGACGAAACTTATGAAGCAGCGCTTGCTATGAGCTTGATGAACCTCAGCTTTCGCATCTGGGATGATATAATAGACAGAGCTCCGTTTAAGTTATTTAGACCGACACTTTTTGGAAAATTCGGTGAAGGCCCAGCATTAATTATCGGCGGACTTGCATCAGCAAAAGCATTTTTAATTCTCAACGAAATAGACATAGATAAACTAAAACGTAAAATCATCACTCGATTATTTTGGAATCTATGGACAAAAATGGCTAAAGCCGAAACTGTCAGCCTAAAATTGCGAAGAAAAGAGAATTATTCATCCAAAGAGAAATTCTGGAAGATAAAAAGCGAAGCCGCTGCTGATATAGAAACGTGTATGAGAATAGGAGCAATCATCGGAGGTGGCTCTGAAAGTGAAATCAAACATCTAGGACGATGTGGACTATGTCTCGGCATAACCTTTGAACTATGGAAGGACTTTCATGTATCTGTCAACTTGACATTAGAACTTGCTGCAAAAATTAGAAGCGGTGTATTGCCGTATTCTTTACTGTGGGCAGAGGAACGCTCAGAAAAAATTCGGAAAAAACTCGAGAAACTATCAAGCGAAAATGCAATTAGGACACCCGACATTCGTGAAATCGTTCACGATATTATAGAAACTAAAGCGTTAGACAATACATGGAAAACTATCAAAAGGTTTACCAAAAAGGCGAAAGAGGAACTCTATAACTTGAAGACAAATAGCACTATCAAAACGTTGGAATTCTTTGTTGAGGCACAACCCCAACTTTTTATCGAAAGCCTACCGACACTGAAAGTATAGCTGAGTTACATGATTCCTGGCCATTTCTGCTCTGGACCAACGCTTAGCAGAATTGAGGTCACCGTAGGTAAATATGCTTCTGGAATTTTTGCCTTTCTACACACTTTCATAAGCGTGTTCTTGTCATTTCTTTCAACCGCATCTTGAACCTTTGGAAACACATCTGTGGCCGTCAAAGATTGAAGATATGCTGACAACTCTGCTATTCTTTCCTTAAGAGATTTCATTATTCAACCTCTTTCAAGGTTATTCCATTATTTCTTTATAAGATTTATTCTTGTTCAGATTTCGAATAGTAGATTAATTAAGGAAGATTCTATAAGACACCAAGTTGGTGTGGCGAATTGAGCATTCTTAAGACCGGTATTCGACTTACTAAACGTGGCTTTCTAATTATCATGCTTCTTCAGTCCAGTCTTCTTATGTGGTACTATACCTTCTCGTTCTCGGTTTTGCCACATGTGTTTGGTTCATCCATTGAGACTTATCTGATGGTTTATGCATCTTTTAATCTTGTCATTGCTGTTACAGTGATGTTGAGCGGTTTTTTCATTCACAGATTCAACAAATTGCGTGCCATTTACGCATGTTCTATAGCACTTTCAATAACAACCCCTCTTCTATTTATTTCAAACGTAGTCCTGAGATCAATAATCATTTTCGTAGAAGGAGTATTTTTCAGCATGATCCAATTGTTGTCGTTTACTTATTTCTGGAACTTAACTGTATCCGAGGAACGAGGTCGGATAGCTGGTCTCGCTGGATTTTTCTATCTGCCACTTTTTCAAATCCCAGGTCTGATGGCACAAAGTTTTGATTTTTCTGGGGCGCTAATGGTGAGTATTATTCTTGGCCTAGCACCACTGACAGCTAAATTACTAAAGCCACAAAAGAACGCTTCGCTAACACCAAAGAAAGATGAAAAAAGCTATAATCCCGAGAAAAGAACAATTCTCCTGTACTCTGTTCCTTGGATACTCTTTTCTTTGATAAATGTGACACTATCCAGAAACATATCACTAAACATTTCACAGAGCATTTCCTCTTCTCTTTACGTATTTCTCCTTCTTTCACAGGGAATCGGCGCTAGTATCGGAGCTTTGGGAGGAGGCATAATTGCAGATTTCTTTGGAAGAAGATTATCACTAAGCTTGGGTCTTACTTTATTTGGAATTAGCTCGACACTTGTAGGGTTTATTCAAAACTATGAGCTACTCTGTTTTGTGTATGTTGTGAATGGCCTGAATTGGGGGATTCTCTGGGTACTATACGGTTCTGTAGTATGGGGAGATCTAGCTAACGAGGAAAGTTACACTAAGAGATATTCGCTTGGATTGACAATATACTACTTGACCACAAGCGTTGGATTCTTCCTTACTCAACAAATATCTCAGATACCGCTAATCACTAGCGCCATTGCAAGTGCCGTGCTAATTTTCCTTTCAAATATGCCATTAATTTTGGCTCCAGAATTATTGTCCTCCGATTTCCGTGAAAGAATAAAACTTAGATTTCACATGAGCGCAGTCAGGAAAATTGGCAGAAAATCGCAAAATCACGGGTAAATGCTATCGAGCAGCCGCGGGAACGCTGATGCCTCTTTTATGTGAATAAGTTTGCATATCCACTGAATTAGCCTTTCAAGTCCAATCATAAATCCTGACTGGGGGAAAGTGCGGTACTGCATAAAGTTAATGTACCATTTTTGATCGCCTTGTTCTATCTTCTCTTCTGCCATCTTTTTGAGTAATACCTTTTTTTCATCTATCATCTGCCCACCACTGCCCATTTCGCCATAACCTTCTGGAGCAAGCAAGTCAACGGACAATGTTAGCTCTGGTCTGTTAGGATGAGATTTGAAGAAGAACGTCTCGACACCAACTGGGAACTCCGTGATAAAGAACGGCTGATCAAACCTAAGACTGAGATTATTCTCCAATTCCCAGTCTAATTTTTGCCCCCATGAGACATTGAATCCGTCCTTTTGCAAAATATCGATAACCTCATCGTAGGTCAGTCTAGGGAAGGGTTTTTTCACCTTACATAGGTCTTTAACTTGACGGCGCAAACATTTTAGCTCCACTCTGGCGTCTTTGGATAAACTGTGGCATATATGAGCAACCAGTTCCTCCTGAATCTTAATGATGGTGTCCAAATCACATTTTTGAGCAACTTCAATGCGCCAGTATTCCGTCAAATGCCTTCTCGTTCTAGCTTTTTCTACCCTAAATGTAGGAGCAATCGTGTAGACTTTCCCGAAACTCGCAACAAAAGTTCTGGCGTATGGTTGCAACCCTTGAGTAAGGTAAGCCTTCTTATCGAAATATTTGACTTCAAAAGAGCCAGGCCAATCTCCGACTGCAGGAATTATCGTTGGTCCATGAACCTCAATATAGCCATTCTGGTTGAGCCAACATCTCGCTGCATCAAGCACTTTAGCTCTGATCTTCATAATCGCTTTATTTTTTTCACTCTGAAAGTCACGGTCGCCAAACATGCCACAATTCACAAATTGATTTTGTTTAAGGCTATAATTAAACTATCACACATGTAGAGAAAAAAGAGGCGTTGCGGGCGGCGAGTGGTGTTTCGTTTTAAGCCTTGGTGTATAGTTTGTTAATAGAGAGCATAGTATCGTAAAACTTAATACATAATATAGCGTTAATACGTTCAGGTGACCACACTGGGAAAAGCGGCTTGGGCAACACCCATGTATATTTCCGTTGCTTGGACGCTAATGATCAGCTATCAACTATTCACACAAACCGCAGTTACAACCGTCGTAACAGTTGTAAACACGTTACTTCCATCAGCAGGATTCTGGTTATCTTCACGAATAGACATAGTCATCTTCGTTTACAGTTTCGCTTGGATTTTCGTTCTGTCATCCGCCATCCCCGGAGTCA
>Ga0315537_1000945_pt1 | contig 23199 bp, 22 predicted proteins | sample SalMarSW160270MG_FD_203091 | JGI IMG/M metagenome (GOLD analysis project Ga0315537, IMG submission 203091) | Salt marsh sediment microbial communities from the Plum Island Ecosystem LTER, Massachusetts, United States - Salt Marsh Sediment SW1602-70 ...
CTATCGGAAAAACGCTGTTAAGCGTGTTGTTTACGGCAGTTAAATTTAGAAGTTCTTTAAAAGATGCGGAACCGGCCTGGACAGCAATCAAACCGTCGTCATTAAGCCGGTCGGATACTATTTTATAAAATTCGCGGGTATAAAGTCGGTAAGCCGGGCCTTCTTCAATAGGGTCCGGCAAATCAATGACGATAATATCGAACTCTTCAGTCGACTTTTCCAGGTATTCTCGGGCATCAACATGATATAACTTGGTGCGTGCGTCAGCGAATGCTCCACGGTTGTGGTCGGGCAGATATTTCTTAACGAGGGCTATTACCTCCTCGTCTATGTCCACCATTACCGCCCTCTTTACGGTATTATGAGATAACACCTCCCGGAGAGTGGCGCCTTCGCCGCCCCCGGCGATAAATACTGTTTGCGGATCAGGATGAGTTATCATCGCCGGATGGACCAGTGCCTCGTGGTAGATAAATTCATCCGCTTCGCTGGACTGTATTTTACCATCCAGCACCAGGCATAGACCGAAGCTGGCGCTGCGGACTATCCGGACGGACTGGTATTTTGTCTGCCCGGTATAGAGTACCTCTTCGAGTCGGTGCAGCAGGATGAAGTCTTTATTTATGCTATCTTGTAGCCATTTATCAGGGTCAATATCCATAACTATATCCGTGTTTTACACGGTTACCAGAATACCTCTCTGGATTTCTCTCGAATAGTGATTTTTAGCCTCGAGCTTCTCTACCAGCGTTTCGGACGCTTTTTCGGGTTTTACCGTGGTGCCGCAGGTAAAAATATCGACCGCAGCATAGGCGAATTCCGGCCAGGTATGAATAGAGAGATGGGACTCGGCGATAACCACCACACCGCTCACTCCCTGGGGACTGAAGCGGTGGAACGACTCACCGAGAACCACGGCGCCGCAATTCACCGCCGCTGATATCATTGCCTCCCTGAGAAAGTTAAGGTCGTTCAAAACCTCCCGGTTACAATCCTGGAGCTCAATCAGTAAATGTCTTCCTAGTGCATTCAATCACCTGCCCCCCTTATTAAGATTTTATAGCACCTTGCCGTTGGCGTGTTCCCGGTGTCTATGAGACAGCAAGGAGAATTGTATAATATATTGATTATTTATATCAATAGCTTACTAAATAAAAAATCCCAGAGTAAGACAACCACCCCAGGACCCTCCTCAACTCTCCGTTGTTAAGAGGTGAGGAGACACGGTAAATCGTGGACACCAATCGGTCTAAGTTATATTTTCACATCCTTTCTATCCCGCGTTAGACTAATGCTTTGATGTCGAGGTTCTGCTTCACCATCTCGGCAAGTATCGGCAGTTTATTCTCCTGGTCCAGTTTAGCCTTGCTCAGGGCATCTTCGATGATGGCTACTATGTCGTCGGTCTCTGTTTGGGTCGAAATTATCGGAATACCCCGTATTTCTGCTTTCTGGAGGACATTATATATCGGTGCCTCACCGTTGCCACTGAGGACAAGACACCTGGTAGGGGTTTCCAGTGCGGCCAGCTGCATGTCCGGGCGGTCCTGTCGGATGATGGCGGCTTTATTGCTCTTCCGCCAGAAGTAGTCCAGACCGGAGTCGACTACCATGGCTCCCAGCATATAATTGTCCACCAGTTCCGCCGATTTCTCGGCACTGTTCAGTATTTTCCCTTTGGTATTTTCCGCCAGTTCACCCACGGTCATCGCCAGCAGGGCTCTATTTTCCGGGATGACTCCCAGCACGTTTATCCCCACCGCCCCGAACTCGGCCCCGGCTTTTTCACCGGCGGATTTCAGCTGACTCTGAGGTACTTTGTTGATAATAACACCCGGTAAGCTGTCGCCAAAGCCTTTATAACTGTCTATAAAGTCGGATGCTTGTCCGGAATAGGTTTCTACGGCAATGGCTTTCGCTTTCATCTCTTTAGCGGCGCCGTAAGTGGCCTGACTGACGCTATCCCCGGCATCGGGTCCCAGCGTGCCTTCTACTAGGACGACATCCATGCTCTTGATGATATCGGGTGCTTTTACATCATCGGATATCCCCAGGACTCGTCTCATGAAGATAGCGTCGCCGTCGGCATCGCCTTTACCCGAAGCGAGGGGTTTCAAATATCCCACCTTTTTACCCTCTGCCATCAGGTACTTACCCAGACCGGCACAAATAGTGGTCTTACCCGCCGTTTCTTCTACAGAGACTATGTATATTACGCCCAAGTTGCACCCCCGGCTGTATTTCTCTTCAATAAAATGAGCCAATATATTATAATCTTTTACGGCAGATTCGTAAAGGGGTATAATCTGAATGCGTTGTATTATAAAAGATGAGCGGGAGAATCGTATTTGAAAGATAAACTTGTTTCTATCTACAAGTGGGAGCATTTCTGGTTTTGCCTTCTGATTCTCGTTACCCTTGTCATGCATTTCAGCATCATCTCGAATACCTATGATCATATTCTGGATGAAACTCATTACATTAATGATGCCTATAATATAATCGAGAACCACGAGACCGCGCGCCTGGAACACCCGCCTTTAGCCAAGCTCTTTATAGTTACCGGCATCCATATCTTTGGTGATAATCCCTGGGGCTGGCGGTTTTTCTCCATTGTTTTCGGCACCGCCACACTTGTCTTTTTCTATTTTCTCTGCCGTCGGCTGGGGATGTCATGGATGGCGTCCAATCTGGCGACCACGCTGCTGGCTTTTGAAAACATGACCTTCGTTCATGCCAGCATTGCTATGATAGATGTCTATTTTGTTACCTTCATGGTGGCTTCATTTTTCTTCTATATAAAGATGAAATACGTCACCTCGGGAGTGATGGCAGGTTTGAGTGGTCTTGCCAAACTGAACGGTGCCCTGGCCCTGCCGGTTATCGGGGTGCACTGGTTGTTCAGCCGCCAGAAACGCTACTGGTGGGTTATCCTTGTCTTTTTATTTGCCGTGCTTACTTTCTTAGTTCTGATGATGGCATTCGATTTAGCCATTGTTCAGGACGTTTCGAAAGTCGAATCGCCCACCGACCGGATAGCCTTTATGATGAAACAGACCGGCAGCCTTACTTTCGAAACGGTGGAACATCCTTCCGAAAGCCGTCCCTGGGAATGGCTCCTGACGTTTAAACCGATGCCTTTCCATTACAATCCTAATTATGTCGGAGGTATCAGCCCCACTGTCTGGGTATTTATTATGCCCACGTTCCTCTTTCTGGTCTGGAGGGCGATTAAGCGAGACGAGGCGGGGCTTTTCGGGGCGGCCTGGTTCTTCGGCACTTTTATGCTGTGGATACCGGTTACTTTTATTACGGACAGGGTGAGTTATATATATTACTTCTACCCGACCATCGGGGCAATCTGTATCGGACTGGGCATATTCTTGGGGTGGTTGGTCGATATTTTCAAAAAGAGAGGTTCCGGAAAGCTCAGGTGGGTATTCCTTTCGATAGTTATCCTGTACCTGATGGCTCATCTCACAAGCTTTATCATAATGTCACCGCTCTTTCCTATAGACCTTGGCATATTTCAAATATTTTATTAGTTCATTATGACCGAGTAGATATATTTTATATCCCGCATTATAATTATCTATAGGTCAACTATGATAATATCCGGGTGCGGGGGAGTCATGCATGAGGCTCTGCTTTATGAGAAGCTACCGGACTCTAGGGTAAGGTGTAATACCTGCCAGTGGCGATGCCGGATTAATCCGGGGAAGTTCGGCGTTTGCGGCATGTACCAGAACCAGGAAGGTACTCTTTATAATCTTAATTACGCCAGAGTATCTTCGGTGGCGGCCGACCCTATTGAAAAGAAGCCCCTGTTCCATTTTTATCCCGGTACGCTTTGCCTGTCGCTGGGAACGCTGGGTTGCAACTTTCACTGTAAACACTGCCAGAACTGGGAGATTTCTACGGCAAATAGCGATTCGCTGATACATGGTTGCCGAGAAATCCAGCCGCAGACTTCTATAGACCTCGCCAAGCAGTATAAATGCCGCGGGATATCCTGGACATACAACGAACCGGTAATATGGTTCGAGCATACGTTTGATTCCGCCCGACTGGCCAAAGAGAGCGGATTGTATACGGTTTATGTTACCAACGGGTACGCCACCCAGGAAGCTCTGGATATGATAGGACCATACCTTGATGCCTGGCGGGTTGATATAAAGGGCTTCACCGATGAATTCTATAAAACGCTATCCGGGGTACCTCGATGGCGCGGAATCCTGGAAGTTACACAGAGAGCTAAAGATAAGTGGAATATGCACGTTGAGGTGGTCACCAACATTATTCCCACGATGAATGATGACGACGAACAACTTACGGGAATCGCTGACTGGATAAAGGATGAGTTGGGCGAGTTAACGCCCTGGCACGTGACCCGTTTTCACCCGCAGCACCGGATGAAGAACCTCCCCCCGACCCCGCTGGAGACAATTGAGAGAGCCTGCGAAATAGGTAAAAAAGCCGGGTTGAAATTCGTCTATGCCGGTAATGTACCGGGTCATTCCAGTGAAAGCACGATATGCTATAGCTGCGGGAAACTAAACGTAGAGAGGTACGGTTACCAGACCGATGTGAAAGGACTTGATGGCTCCCGGTGTCGGTTTTGCGGGGCGGAGCTTAATTTCAGGGTATCCGACTCTAAGGAGGGGTAAAATGATTAGGAATCCGGTTGTTGCCGGACAGTTTTATCCGGCTTCGGCAGAAGACCTCAGGGAAATGATAGCGCAATTAACGGATGTGAAGGCTGAAAAAGAGGAAGTAGTCGGACTGCTGGTACCTCATGCCGGGTATATCTATTCCGGACGGGTGGCCGGCGCTACCATCTCCAGGATTAAATTCAAAGAGACCTTTATCATCATCGGTCCCAGCCATACCGGTCTGGGTAAACCCTACAGCGTTATGACCGAGGGCGTTTGGCGAACACCTCTGGGCGACGTGGAAACGGATACCGAACTGGCCAAGAAAATAGTAAAGGTATCCAAATACCTCCGGGAGGACGACGGCGCTCAGGAGGGCGAACATGCCGTCGAGGTGCAGTTGCCCTTCCTCCAGTATTTCAGGTCGGATATCCGCATCGTCCCCATCATCCTGGCTTACTCCCGGGCCGATGTTTATAAGGAAATCGGACGCGATATCGCCCGGGCGGTAAAAGAGTTGGACAGGGAAGTCGTAATTATGGCCAGCGGTGACATGACCCATTACGAATCGCAGACAGCCGCCAGCGAAAAAGACCACCTGGCGGTAGAAGCTATGCTGGCGCTTGACGAGGACGAGCTTACACGACGCTACGAGGCCCATAACATCACGATGTGTGCTCACGGTCCGGTGGTGTGCCTTATCTCAGCAGCTAAGGAGATTGGGGTTTCCGGCGCGGAACTGGTCAAGTATGAGACCAGCGGGGATACCACCGGTGATTACAGCGCGGTCGTGGGTTATGCCGGCGTTATCTTTAAGTCTACGATGCACCCGCTGACGGCGCTGGCCAGGGAAACGGTGGAACTCTATGCGAAGGAGGGCAAAACACCTTCACCACCCGCCGAACTCACTGCCGAGATGAAACAGCAGGCCGGTGTCTTCGTGTCCATACATAAGAAGGGCGCTCTGCGGGGCTGCATCGGCACTTTCGAGCCGCAGCAGAAGAACGTCGCCGAGGAGGTTATCACCAATGCCGTCAGTGCCTCCACCCGAGACCCCCGTTTCCCCCCCATCGACGCCGGTGAGCTTAAAGAGCTCGACTACAGCGTCGACGTGCTGACAACCCCCGAGCCAGTCGACGATGTCAGCCAGCTTGATCCGAAGAAGTACGGCGTCATCGTCGAAGCAGGCTGGCGGCGGGGGCTGCTCCTGCCCGACCTCCAGGGTGTGGACAGCGCTGAGTACCAGATAGACATCTGCCGCCAGAAGGGCGGCATAGAGCCCGACGAACCGGTGCAGCTCTACAGGTTCGAGGTGAAGAGGTATAGATAGGGGAGGTAAAGAAAGATTTTTATCTACCTTACCCCCTGTGTCCCCCTCTCCTGACGAGGTGTCACAGGAGAGGGGGAAGAAATGGAAGAGGGGCTGACGTCCCTCTTAGACGCCCTGTTTGGGGGGTGAGGAAGGGGAAATTAAGTATGAAAGAGCTAAGAGAGAAATTATCGTTTTGGAGCGTTTTAGTATTAATAGTAATCATAGTTACAAGTTTCGTTATTACTAGCTGTGATAGCATAGCAAATTGGGGAAATAGTAGTGATACTAATCCTTCAGCTTCTATAGATAATAAGACCATTCTAACTACTAGTAAGACTATTATAATTACAACGACTACTGACACATCAGACTATGCCGACCTATTCAACCAATATAGGCAAGACAATGGACTAAAACCCCTATCTTTCACCGATGACCTAAATGAGGTAGCCAAACTACGGCTAGAGGAGTTAAAAACGAATTTCAGCCATAGTAACCAAGAAGGATATAACCAACATCTCGCAGAAAACATAGTCATGGGAATCTCAAGTGACCGACAAGCGTTATCGGTGTGGGATAATTCTTCGGGACATAGAGCCAATATGCTAAATAGTAGCTATACGTATACGGGTTACGCATCCGGAGGAGGCTACGCAGTTCAATTGTTCACTTCATATCCCACCGTAAATGGGGAGCCACAGCTACCCCCGGGATGGCATTGGACAGATTAATATATGAAACGGGGATTGTTACAACCCCTGGCCGGGGGTGGATAAATACGATTAGATGAAATATTATAATAAACGAACTAAAAATATTACAAAATATAATTAGTGATACGGGATAGTTAAAAGGTCATGTAGATAATTTAAAAAATTAGTAGTAAACTTAAGAACACAGTAATATAAGATAAAAAGGAATTAGTAAATGGCGGATGGAAACGGGCACAAGTCCGGCTTTGAAGAGGCAGCTGAGTGCGATGAGAGCTGCGAAAACTGCGAGGTGCAGGTTACCAACTGCTGCCAGAGCTGCGGCATGCCGATGAACTCCGCGGCGGAATACGGCGGCGGCAATACGGAGAATAATTGTTGCGTCCACTGCTGTCACGCCGACGGCAGCCTGAAGAGTTATGACGAGGTGCAACAGGGGATGGTCGGTCTGTTTATGAGGACCCGCAGCATGGATAAAGATAAGGCCGAGCAGGCAGCCAGGGACTATATGGCGACGATGCCGGCCTGGGTGGGGAGATAGCCGGAGAGACGAACCATGAGCATGGATATGTTTGAAGAACAGGAAGAAAAGCAGGCCGAGGAACAGCAGTTCCAGCAGGCACCGCTGGCCACGCGGATGCGGCCCAACAACCTCGGCAGCTTCGTGGGGCAGGAACATATACTCGGTAAGGGGCGCGTCCTCCGGAAACTGATAGAGTCCGACCGCGTACCTTCCATGATTTTCTGGGGACCACCGGGATGCGGTAAGACCACCCTGGCTTTTATTATCGCCAACAGCACCGGAGCGCACTTCGATCCCGTCAGCGCCGTCAGCGCCAGCGTGGCCGACCTGCGGCGTATTGTCGTCCAGGCCCGGGAGCGACGCAAGGTACAGATGCAGAGGACCATCCTATTCATCGATGAAATCCACCGTTTTAACAAGACCCAGCAGGATGCCGTGCTACCATTCGTCGAGGACGGCACGGTAGTCCTCATTGGCGCCACCACGGAGAATCCGTCTTTCGAGGTTACCTCGCCCCTCCTTTCCCGCACCCGGGTGCTGCCTCTGAAGCCCCTCTCCGAAGAGGAAATCCAGATTCTGATTCTCCGGGCGCTGAGCGATAAATTCGAGGGAATCGGCGACCTGAACGCCCACCTGGAACCCGACGCTTTGAACCATCTCATCACGGCATCAAATCACGATGCCCGGGTGGCTTTGAACACGGCCGAGACCGCCGCTATGAGCACGCCCCCCAATGAAGAAGGCAAGCGCATTATTACGCTCTCTACTATCGAAGACGTTTTTCAGCGAAGAGCCGTCATCTACGATAAAAAGGGAGACCAGCACTACGACAATATCTCCGCCCTGCACAAGTCAATGCGCGGCTCCGACCCGGATGCCTCTTTATACTGGCTCACCATCATGCTCGAAGGCGGGGAAGACCCGCTGTATATCGCGCGGCGGTTGATACGGTTCGCCTCGGAGGACGTCGGCATGGCTGACCCGCAGGCGCTCGTGGTTGCCATGGCAGCCCAGCAGGCAGTCCACTTCGTCGGTATGCCTGAGGGCAACCTGGCGCTGGCTCAAGCCGTTGTCTATTTAGCCACCGCCCCCAAGAGCAACTCCCTTTATGAAGCCTATTCCAAGGTGCAGCAGGAGATTCATCAGGGCACCCAGGAATCTGTCCCCCTGCACCTCCGCAATCCGGTAACGCCGCTCATGAAGGAAATGGGGTATGGCGAAGGCTATAAATATGCCCATGATTACCCCGAGCATTTTGTAGAGCAGCAGAACCTGCCCGAATCGCTTAAAGGCAAGCGATTTTATACTCCCGGTCAGCAGGGATACGAAAAGCAGGTAGACGAGAGGATGAAGGACTGGTGGAAGAAGGCCGATAGACCCAAACCGAAAAAAGACCTGCCCGAGACTTCTGACGATTTAGAGGTCTAGATAGTCACCCGCCGAGCCTGTAATTACCTTGACAACCATTCCGAATCTCCTTTAGACTTATTTAAGTTTTAATATCATTATATGCATTGTTTTTATAGGTATTAACGCTGGACAGCCCGGTAAAATTCTCATCGGAAGAGGAGAAACCGCCATGGTTAGATTACCTTTTGTCCCCAAGGAAATGAAATTCTTCGAGCTTTTTGAAGGAAGCGCTCATAATACCGTGGAGGCAGCCAAGGCGCTGAAGGAAATGATAGAATCCTGGCAGTTTATCGACAGCCGGGCGGCGGAAATCACCGAACTGGAGCATAGCGGTGATACTATTACGCATCAGATTATTTCTCTTTTACACCGTACCTTTGTCACTCCTTTTGACCGTGAAGATATAGCTTTACTGGCTCATACCATGGATGACATTCTCGATTTTATCCACGCCGCCGCTGACGCCATGTTTATCTACAAAATCAAGGAGCCCACGCAAAGGGCTAAAGAGCTGGCCGATATCATCCTTCAGGGTGCGGATGAGGTGGAAAAGGCTGTCTCCGGACTGAGAAAACGGTCGCAGCTGAAGATGGTCCAGGAGCGGTGCGTGGAAATCAACCGACTGGAGAATATGGCCGACCGCGTCTACCGTGCCGGTATGGCGGAGCTTTTTGATAATACCGATAATATCGCCGAGATTATAAAATGGCGTGAAATTTACGGGCACATGGAAAGTGCCACCGACAGGTGCGAGGATGTGGCTAACGTCCTTGAAGGGGTAGCCCTCAAGCATGCCTGATGCCAATTATAGCCTGTTAATAATAATTATCATTCTGGCCGTGGGTTTTGGATTTACCAACGGACTTAATGATGCCGCCAATGCCATAGCTACCGCCATCAGTACCCGTGCCATGTCTCCCCGGTCGGCGGTAATAATGGCTTCCATTTTCAACTTTGCCGGAGCCGCCACCGGACTCGCAGTTGCCCGGACCATCGGTAAGGGCATTCTCATTCCGGAGGCGGTTACCTTTATTACCATGATTGCTGCCCTCGCCTCGGTTATTATCTGGGGAGCTCTGGCAACCTATCGAGGTCTTCCGGTAAGTATTACCCACGGTTTTGTCGCTGGTTTAGCGGCAGCTGGAATAGCGGCGGCAGGCAGCGACGCGGTCGTGTGGGGTAAGATGGCCCGGGTTATGTCAGCGGTAATCACGGCGCCTCTATTGGGTTTTCTCGGCGGTTTTGTGATCATGGTCTGTTTTCTCTGGGTATTAAAAAGAGGCGCGCCGAATACTATACGTAGCGTCTTCAGTAAGTTACAGATACCGGCAGCGGCCTTCGTGGCTTACGCCCACGGAAAAAACGATGGACAGATGCCGGTGGGAGTCATTACGATGGCGCTAGTTACCTATTACGGTGATGTAAGTAAATGGGACCATCTGTCTATAACGGACCCTTCCATGTGGTGGGTTATCGTGCTTTCTGCCCTGGCGATAAGCTCCGGGATGGCACTGGGGGGCAGGAGGGTAATCAAAACGGTGGGCATGAGGGTCACTACTTTGACTCCGGTTCAGGGATTTACAGCCCAGGCTTCCGCGGCGATAGTTATTGAGTCAGCCTCGCAGCTGGGTATTCCGGTGAGTACCACCCATTGTGTGAGTTCGTCAATAATGGGAGTGGGCGCCACGAAGCGTTTTTCGGCGGTGCGCTGGGGGATAGCGGGAAATATCATCGCCGCCTGGATACTGACATTCCCTATCTGCGGGCTGCTGGGGTATTTCTTTTCCTGGATTTTGCACCTGGTGTTCTAGGGGTTTGAAGAGAACCTTTCGTATTTATTAAGGGTGATTTTTATCTACCTCACCCCCTGTGTCCCCCTCTCCTTACGAGGTGTCAAAGGAGAGGGGGAGGTTTAGGAAGAGGGGCGCAGCCCCTCTTCGACGCCCCGTTCTAAGGATGGAGGGATACGCACCTCCAGGCTGGCTACTCCTGGATAAAATCCCTCTCCATCTCCCTTTACGAAAGGGAGACGACACATTGTTGAAACAGTATTGACCCCCTTTGAAAAAGGGGGTCAAAGGGGCGGGTGGAACTACCGGACAGTAGCACAATGATACAGGGCGGCTTGGGTGGGAATAGATATTTTTACTTAACCCATTGTGTTAACCGGCAGGAGAATCATAGATTTTCTGCATAAGATAGACATCTAAGAACTTGCCGGATTTACGGCCGACTTCTTTCATAATCCCGATATGTTCGAAGCCAAATGATTCCGCAATATGCACGCTTATGGCATTGCCTTCAGCAATTCGAGCGATTATGGTGTGAAATCCAGCGTTTTGTCCAGCCTGAATAATTGCCTCCGAGAGCTTCTTGCCAATTCCCTGACCCTGGTAGTCTTCTGTGACATAAAGAGAAATTTCCGCGGTACCGGAGTAGGCACGGCGGTCCGACCACCTGCTTAGGCACGCCCAACCGACAATAAGGTCACCCTGTTGAGCTATAATTATGGGATATTCAGGACCGTAATGCGAAAACCAGACTTTTTGCTCCTCAAGTGTTTTAGGATTGGTATCGAATGTGGCTACGGTATTGAGAATAGCCTGATTGTAAATCTCGGTAATGGCGCTCAGGTCCTGTAATACAGCCGGCCTTATCTTTAACATGATTATTCGTCCTGCGACCGATTAGAGGGATATTTCCCGGGGTTTCACCCGGCATTTCTCGGCTTCAAAAATAGCTTTGATATCGGCAACGGCACGGTTTACTTCGCCCTGACGGTTAAGTACGATATAGTCGAACATCGATAGCTTCTCAAGCTCCTTATTGACGGTTTTTATGCGCAGGTCGAGGTCTGCTTCCGATTCGGTACGACGCTGTCGAAGCCTGGTAATGAGCTCCTCAACCGACGGGGGTGCCAGGAAAATAAAAACAGCCTCGGGTACTATTTTCTTTATCGTCAAGGCTCCCTGAACATCGATCTTGATGACGACATCCTGTCCGCTGTCAAGGGCTTGCTTGACGGGCTCTCGGGGCACGCCGTACCAGTTACCGTAAACACTGGCGCTCTCCAGCAGCTCATCAACGGTTCTCATTTCCTGGAACTTATCATTGGAGATGAAGTGATAGTGTTTGCCGTCTCTTTCGTTGGGGCGTGGCTCTCGGGTAGTGACCGTGGTAACGTGCACGGCGGGAAAACCGGACTGTTCAAGTCTGTCTAAAACTGTGTCCTTACCGGCCCCGGAGAGACCGGAGAGTACTAAAAGGAGGGGTTGCTTGGGTGGGTTGAGAAGAGTACTGTCCTCTTCACTCATATTCACTGTCGCTTTGTCCCGGCTTTACCGGGGCGACGGCACGGGTGCCTAGTGCCCGGCTCATGATAGTCTCCGGAGCGAGTGCCGCCAGAATAATATGACCGCTATCAGTAAAGATAACGGCCTTGGTCCTTCTCCCGCTGGTCATATCTACCAGCTTCCCGTTGTTTCTACCTTCGTGAATGGTGCGTTTGGTGGGGGCTGAATTAGGTGAGGCAATAGCGATAACCCGGCTCATCGCTAATATGTTATTAAATCCAATGTGAACCAATTCTACGGCCATGATATCACCTCGCACGCTATTGATAAGGTATATTTTAAAGTTCTGGTTGATATAGAAATCAATATCATATTCGCCAAAGCCGGTTGTAAAACATCAAGATATGCCATAGAAAAATAACGAGTGGCATATAGTCATATAATCTTGTATGGGAATATCTGGCTATAAGCTATCACTTGTCTCTGGGCTTGTCAAGGGCGGTTTACACTCGTTGTGGGCTGTATTTTGATGTTTTGTATATAAATATTTACAATCTTCATACTAAAACTAATACCTTTTCCTCTTTTCATAAGCGTGATATTGTGTTAGAATATTCTATAGCCTTAAATAATTGATACGCTCCTTAACAATATTGAGGTAGAAAAAGAGAAGATTGCCTCTTGGTGGTTAGAGCGGGGTGGAACCACCCGTTCCCATCCCGAACACGGAAGTGAAATGCCCCAGCGCAGACGATACTGAGGGGGCGACCCTTTGTGGAAAATATGCCACTGCCAAGAGGCTTTTATTCTCCATAACCTGATATTAGTCAAACAAGTAGATTTGGTCTGCGAGCCCTGCTTGCTTTGCAATTTGCTTTATTATAAGATGAAAATAGGTAGTGTATAATAAGGTGGAGTAGCTTAAGGAAAGAAATATGGCCAGCAGATTTGAGAAATTTTCAGAAAGAGCCCGCCGTGTCCTCACCGTAGCGCAGGAAGAAGCCCGGAACCTGAACCACAGCTATATAGGTACCGAGCATATCCTGCTGGGTCTGGTGCGTGAGGAAGAGGGGGTGGCTGCCAGGGTACTTACCAATCTCGGTATCAGCCTGAGTAAGGTACGCTCGGCGGTGGAATTTATCATCGGACGCGGCGAGAAGCCGAGTACCGGTGAAACGGGCTTGACCCCCCGAGCCAAGAAAGTAATTGAGCTGGCGATAGATGAAGCCCGCCAGCTTGGTCATAACTATATCGGCACCGAGCACCTGCTGCTCGGACTGTTACGTGAGGGTGAAGGGGTGGCTTCCAATGTCCTCGACAGCTTCGGCATTACACTGGAACGAACCCGCGCCGAAGCAGCCCATATTCTCACCCAAGGCGTACCCAAGGCTAAAATGAGCCGCAGCGCCAGCCGCACCCCGGCCCTCGACCAGCTGGGTATCGACCTTACCGCCGCCGCCCGTGCCGGAAAACTCGACCCGGTTATCGGCCGGCATAAAGAAATCGAACGATTGATTCAGATACTGAGTCGACGTACCAAGAATAATCCCGCCCTTATCGGTGAACCGGGTGTGGGCAAAACAGCCATCGTCGAAGGCCTGGCACACCGCATTATTGCCGGTGACGTACCCGAGACGCTGGAAGGCAGGCGATTGCTTGCCCTGGATATGGGTTCGCTGGTGGCGGGCACCAAGTACCGCGGCGAGTTCGAAGAGCGACTGAAGAAAATCATCGAAGAAATCAAAACAGCGGGTAACTGCGTTCTGTTCATCGATGAATTTCATACTATGGTAGGCGCCGGCGCCGCCGAGGGCGCGGTAGACGCTGCTAATATACTCAAGCCGTCGCTGGCTCGCGGTGAGCTGCAGTGTATCGGCGCTACCACTCTCGATGACTACCGTAAATATGTCGAGCGTGATGCGGCCCTGGAACGCCGCTTTCAACCGGTCCTCGTCGAGGAACCTTCGGTAGATGAAACGCTGGAGATATTGCGCGGCATAAAAGAGCGCTATGAAGAGCACCACAATCTGACCATAAGCGAAGAGGCCATTAATGCCGCCGCCACGTTAGCCTCCCGGTATATACCCGACCGTTTTCTGCCGGATAAGGCGATAGACCTGATTGATGAAGCCGCATCGAGGGTGCGGATCAGGAACCGGACCATGCCCATTACGCTGAAAGAAGCCAAGCAGCTGGGCGACAGCATCCGTAAGGATAAGGATGCCGCTCTGGCGACGCAGCAGTACGACTATGCCGCGGAACTCCGTGAGCGTGAACTTCAGATAGACGACAAGATTAAAACACTCGAAGAAGAATGGCGGAGCGAGCAGCAGCAGGAGAAGCCCGTGGTGGTAGCCGAAGACATCGCCGAGGTTGTCAGTATGTGGACCGGTGTCCCGGTGGTACAACTGGCCGGTGATGAGACAAGTCGCCTCCTCAATATGGAAGAGAAAATCCACGAGCGTATCGCCGGACAGGACGAGGCTATCGTTACCATCGCCAAGGCGATAAGAAGGGCGCGGGCCGGACTGAAAGACCCGCGGCGTCCCATCGGTAACTTTATCTTCCTGGGGCCGACGGGCGTCGGTAAGACAGAGCTGGCCAGGACACTCGCCGAATTTATGTTCGGAGGTGAAGACAGCCTTATCAGGATTGACATGTCCGAATTCATGGAGAAGTTTGCCGTTTCCCGATTGGTCGGAGCACCGCCGGGATATGTTGGCTATGACGAGGGAGGACAGCTTACCGAGGCGGTCAGGCGGAAATCGTACAGCTGCATACTCCTTGACGAAATCGAGAAAGCACACCCCGACGTGTTCAATCTGCTTTTACAGATTTTCGATGACGGCCACCTGACCGATGCCAAAGGCCGACGCGTCGATTTCCGCAACAGTATCATTATCATGACCAGCAACATCGGCGCCGAGCTTATCCGCAAGGGCACGACAATAGGATTTGCATCCCGCAGCGATGAAGCCAAGACCCGGGAGCAGACTTACGAGAGAATGAAAGAGAACCTGCTCGGAGAACTGAAGAAAGCTTTCCGTCCCGAGTTTCTCAACCGTATCGACAGCGTGGTGGTTTTCCATTCGCTTACCAAGGAACAGATACGGTCAATCGTCGACCTGATGCTGGGCTCGGTAAGCCAGCAGCTCCGGGAAAAGGAAATCAAGCTGGAAGTCACCGAAGCGGCCAAGGACTTTATAGGCGAGAAGGGCTATGACGAGGTCTTCGGCGCCCGGCCGCTGCGGCGCGTCATTCAGGACATGGTGGAAGACAAGCTGTCCGAAGCGGTACTCCGTGAAGAGTTCAAGACTTTTAGCCGGATATTCGAGACGGAGATAGCCATTAAGAAACCAGAAATCATACCACAGGCACTCAAGGCTGCCGGTGAGCTCCCTGATGTCGTTGCCACCGAAAGCACCGACGATTCGATAACAGTGTATTCGACGAAAAGCGTAAAGTTCGACCTGGAGAAGATAGTAAAAGACCAGGTTAAGGAACTGCTTAAAGACGAACCCGAGGGCGGATTGAGGGACAAACAACTCACCGAGCCCAAGATAACCGAGAATTCTTACGTCTCATACGTCATCGTCGATGTCAAGAATGAAGAGATAGTTATCAAGTCGAAAGGAAGTTTCACTCTTCCCAGTATGCCGGTAGGCGCTGCCACGGGATAAATTTTATAAATACTCCGTCCGGTTCCGGTTGATTTCAGATGATTTCCCCTTATGTCCCCCTGTGTTCTTCTGCGTGGCTATAACGCGCGAGCCTTTATGAAAGGGCGACGATACTATTAGCCTCACCCCCTGTGGGGAGTTTTAATCCATCCCCCTAGCCCCCTTCCTTTGATAAAGGAAGGGGGAATTTTACAAAGGGAATATAGCTGATTGGTTTTTTCTTATAAAAAGGCCAGTGCCGTGAATAATCAGGAGATGACGCCGCCTCCTTTACCCCGCCTTTTTTATTTCATCACCACACCCCGGTGATTTTCTTGACCACCCGCCCGCCCTCGAACCATTGTGAGCTGACTCCGCAGGTAAGGGCACTACCACCCCATCTGGGAGGCAATATAAATCCACCTTTACGAAAGGGGGACACGGGGTGGGGAGGTATTATCGGATTATATGTGGATGCCAGAGGGCGGTCGGGTGGGAAAAGATATTAAATAGGGGGAGGGGTCAAGGGTGAGGCAGGCATCCGTTGACCAGATGCCAATAAAATAATCGAACACATGGCGTGACTTGTTAATCAGGGTCATGTATAATAGGGCGGTAGTAACTCAGATATAGAAGCTACCGTCCTTTAGTTTTATAGCAGAGAAGAGAAAGGGGCTTGAGAATTGGCACGAGAAACGGTAGAAGTTCCTATAACAGGTAAGATAATCAGCGTTGATGTGAAAGTAGGTGATGCCGTCAAAGAGGGGGACGTTATCTGCATGCTGGAGTCCATGAAAATGGAAAACCCGATTCTTTCCCCGGTTGACGGTAATGTGGTCGAAATCGGCGTTGCCGCCGAACAGGTAGTCAAGCCCGGTGAAGTAATCGCCGTTATTGAATATTAAATATTATATACATTATTTATATAAAATATTCAAAAAGCAGCGTTTAGTGCTGCGTTAAAACTATATCCACCGGTTTTGTTGATAGGAAAATGGAGTTACATCCTCTTGTATTCGCTCTGCTGGCCTACGGAATAGCCGCCGTCATCGCCGTATGCGTGACTTTCATTGTCAAAATCATTTCCTTTTCCGTCCAGCGTAAAAAGGGCGCTGCCGAAGAAACCGCCGAAGCGGAAGAAATCGCCAAAACGGAAGATAAAGGCGGTAATTCACAATGAATATCCTAGAATTCTTTCAGGGTATTTACACGTTTTTCCAAGACGAGCCACAAATCGCCCTGGCCAGGCTGCTACTGGTAGCCCTGGGGATATTATTTATTTACCTTTCCTATAAAAAGGTCCTGGAACCCCTGATAATGCTGCCTCTGGGCATAGGTATGATTGCCGTCAACGCCGGACTGATGGTCATGGAAGCCGGTGACGTGGGCAATCTCTTCATCAACCCCATGGCGGGTAACCTCGAAGAGCTGATGTACTACCTGCAAATCGACTTCCTTCAGCCGATATACACCTTCATGTTCAGCAACGGACTCATCGCCTGCCTTGTTTTCATGGGTATCGGCGCCATCACCGATATCGATATCCTGCTGGCCCGACCCGGTATGAGCCTGTTCCTGGCGATGTTTGCCGAACTGGGCACGATACTGACGCTGCCGATAGCCATGGGATGGGGCCTGGCGTCCAACGCAGCGGCGTCGATAGCGCTGGTGGGGGGCGCCGACGGACCCATGGTCCTCTACGGCTCGCTGATAATGGCTAAAGACCTGTTCGTGCCGATTACCATCGTGGCTTACGTGTATCTGGGTTTTTGCTATGCCGGTTACCCTTTCCTGGTGCGGATAATACCGCGGCGGATGCGGGAGACGGAGATGGACTGGAAGACAATCCCCCAGGTCTCGGCAGGCGCCAAGTTCGCTTTCTGCATCGCCACCTTTACACTGCTGGCGTTCCTCTTCCCGGTAGCCACGCCGCTGTTCGCCTCTTTCTTCCTGGGGCTGGCGATTAAAGAGGCGGGGATTACCCGCTTCGTCGAGTTCCTCTCCGGGCCGCTGCTCTACGGCGCTACCCTGTTCCTCGGCTTTACGTTGGGGGCTTTACTCGGCGTGGATATCATCCTTGACCCGAGGGTGTGGAAACTCCTCGTGCTGGGCGTGATTGCCCTGTTGCTTTCCGGTCTGGGGGGAATAGCGGGGGGTTTAATCTTCCGTAAGATATCCAAGGAACCCTTCAATCCGCTGCTGGGAATCGCCGCCGTTTCCTGCGTGCCGACCACCGCCAAGGTGGCGCAGAAGTGCGCCATGCAGGTCAACAAGAAGGCGATGATACTGCCCTTTGCCATGGGGCCCTGCGTGGCCGGGGTGATTACCACCGCCATCATAACCGGCGTCTATATCAGCGGGCTGAAGTTCATCAGCGGGTAGGGGGATAAGGGGTGGCAATTTAACGGACAGGCCGCCCCTGCCGCGAGGGTGGCCAGGGTGGGAAAAGATATCAACGAGGGGGTGGGGAAAAGGCTGTGGACACACGCCTTTCTCCTGTCTGTGAACTCTACTCTACTTTGGTAACACGCAGGGAGTAGTCTGCCGGGAGTTTATCCGCGAGTGCCTCAACGTATATTATTTTCTCACCAGCGCTAGTGAAGGTATGGTCCGTCATCCCGCTTTCCATGGCATCGACACGGAGTATATGGAATCTATCGTTATAGTAGCGCTCGTATACCAGAATAACATCATCGGATAATGAGCTAGCTTCAAATGTGTACGTGGTATTGACGGCTACATTAAGACTGTAGGTATGCCGTCTGTAATCTTTGTCTTTAAAATCGGGTGGGTCTTCTGGCATAATGGTGTTTTGATACGTTAATCCAGTTTCGATTTTGATAGGTTTACTCTTGAAAATAGGGCTGAATATTAATATCAGGACGATAGCCACCAATACTATACCCGAGATTATCATGACCCTGGATTTCTTAGACACAATCGGCACTCCGTTAAATTCAGTTTATAATGTGGAATCCTGACGCTTTATATGTTATTTATCATAATAAATATTACCTTACGATATTGTCAATTAATTGCTTCCCTTGCCTAAATACCCCAAATCCTGTAAAGTCAAACTGTGAGCAAAACGGAAAAATCTTCCGCTAAAATGGTGTTCGTGTGCCAGGAATGCGGCCGGGAAAGCTTTAAGTGGCTGGGGCGCTGCCCCGACTGCCAGCAGTGGAACACCTTCGTGGAAATGAAGGTCAAAACCTCAGTGGCGACGTCACGTCCGCTTAATCCCCTCTCCCCGCCTCAGGAACTCTCCGGCGTGGAAATCGAGACCACCCGCCGGATGCCCCTGCCGATAGCCGAGTTCAACCGGGTCCTGGGAGGCGGGCTGGTAGCCGGCTCGATGGTGCTCATCAGCGGCGACCCCGGCATCGGCAAGTCCACCCTTTTATTACAGGCGTCGGCGGCTATTGCCCGGAACGGCAGCCGCGTGGTCTACGTTACCGGGGAGGAAACGGTAAGCCAGATAAAACTGCGGGCGGAGCGACTGAAAATCGACGGCGCGGGGCTTTTCATCATTGCCGATACCGACCTCGAGGCTGTCCTGGGTCAGATAGAGCAGCTCTCGCCGGGGCTGGTGGTCGTCGATTCCATCCAGACCGTCTATTCGCCCGATATGGAGGCCACGCCGGGAAGCATCAGCCAGGTGCGGGAATGCACGGTACGGTTGATGCAGTGGGCCAAGTCCGGCGGCGTGGCGGTGTTCATCGCCGGGCACGTTACCAAGGAAGGCGCTATCGCCGGGCCGCGGGTGCTGGAACACATCGTCGATGTCGTCCTCTACCTGGAAGGCGAGCCGTTCAGCGCTTACCGCCTGCTGCGCAGTGTCAAAAACCGCTTCGGCTCCACCAACGAGGTCGGCGTTTTCGAGATGAAGGAGCAGGGCATGGTCGAGGTTGCCAATCCCTCGCGGGCTTTCCTGTCGCAGCGGGGGGCGGGAACGATAGGCTCGGCGGTGGTGTCCACCATCGAGGGCAGTCGACCACTTTTAGTAGAGATACAGGCGTTGACGACCCCCACCAGCTTCGGGCAGCCGCGGCGCACCGCTAACGGCGTCGATTTCAACCGTCTGCTGCTGGTGGCGGCGGTACTCACCAGGAGGGCGGGACTGAAGCTGGGCAACCAGGATATCATGGTCAACGTCATCGGCGGACTGAAGGTAAGCGAACCCGCCGCGGATTTAGGCATGGCGCTGGCGATTGCCTCCAGCTGCCGCGACCTCGAGGTTGCCCCGCAGACGGCGGCGGTGGGGGAGATAGGATTGAGCGGAGAAATAAGGAAGGTATCCCAACTGGAGCGCCGACTCGGCGAAGCGGCCAGGCTGGGTTTTACGAAGTGTATTGTTCCCCAGGCGGGGGATAAGATAGCTCCTTCTAAAGATATACAGGTAATCCCGGTGGGGAGTGTAAGGGAGGCGATAGCGGTGGGGCTGGTGGGGAGGAAAATAAAAGATACGGGGAGTTAAAGAGGAAACCTATCCCCCTTGACCCCCTTCCCTTGGGGATTTGGTTAAGGGAAGGGGGAATAAATAGAGAGGGGTTTCACCCCTCTCAGACTCACCCCGGATTAGGGGTAATGGATAATACACTTTCGGGAGTATAATGGGGTGGGGAGGAAAACTAAGGTCTATGACGCCGATGCCGCGAGGGCGGCAGGGTGGGAAAAGATACCAATGAGAGGGAGGCGAGGAGGAAATATCGATGGCGAATAAATCAATTTGGCTTACCTACGCTTGGGAAGATAATAAAGACGGTGATGTTGATTTCGCTGCGCAGGAGTTAATTAGAACAGGGCTTGATGTAAAGTTAGACCGCTGGAACCTTACTGCTGGAAAACGTTTATGGGAGCAGATTGAATCTTTTATACAAGACTCCTCCAAATCTGATGGTTGGCTTCTTTACGCAACACAAAATAGTCTAGGTAACGAAAAATGCAAGGAAGAATTTTACTACGCATTAGACCGCGCACTTGAAACAAGGGGTGGGGATTTCCCTGTAATTGCCCTATTCCCTTCCACAGTAGATGAAAGTTTAATACCGGCGGGCATTAAAATCAGACTTCATGTCAGTATTACTGACCCAGATTGGAAAGAGAGAATAGTCGCTTCTGTTGAAAGACGCGATCCCTCAATCACAAAACATTTGCTAGAGCCATATTCTGTAACAATTCACGATGTTTTTAAAGCCGGCGGACAGCAAAGTTATGCCATTGAAGTAAGACCCAGAGGAGGGACTTGGTCACCATTTATTGCCTACATACCATTTGAAGAGAAGGATGAAGTGTCACCTAAATTGTCGTACGGCCCAGCGAAACATATTCCAAATTCGACTATACTATTTGACTGCGGTGAAGGTAAAACTTTAGATAATAAATTTTGGCTTATTTTTGCTTCTAACGAAGCTACTCCAACACAAAGCTATTATATTTCTTGTAAGAAATTACCGTCTTTTCTTATTTTTGGGATAAAAGGGGAGGCAACTCAGTATAGAGTCACTTTCTGATAGTCTGGATGAAAATAACTAATTATAGGTAGTAAATATATGAAAAATAACCAAAAAGTGGCCGCCATTATCGTCGCGGCGGGGGAGGGGAGAAGAATGGGGGGCATGGACAAAGTCTTCGCCGAGTTGGACGGCGAGTCCATCCTAATGCGGGCTACCTGTCCTTTTCAGCAATGCAAACTCATCGACCAGATAGTGGTGGTAGTCAGCGGCGATAATGAGAAAAAGTGCCGCCGCCTGGTAACAGGCAAAGAATGGTCTAAAGTTACCGATGTCTGCATCGGCGGTAAGCGCCGGCAGGACTCCGTGGCGGCGGGACTGAAACAGCTCAACGGCTACGACTGGGTGGTCATTCACGACGGCGCCCGACCGCTGGTAACGGTGGACCTGATAGAGCGGGGGCTGGAGGCGGCTCAAGAGACGGGAGCCGCGGCGGCCGCCGTTCCGGTCACGGATACCATCAAGGCAGTGGACGATAGCGGGATAGTCTCCCAGACGCCGTCACGTCAAAATCTGAGGGCGGTACAGACGCCGCAGGTGTTCCGCTTCGATGTTATTCAAATAGCCCATCAGCAGGACTGTGGTGACGTCACTGACGACGCCTCGCTGGTGGAAAATTTGGGACACAAGGTTAAGCTGTACGAAGGCTCTTATGATAATATAAAGATAACCACTCCGGCCGACCTTGTTCTGGCCGAGGTGTTCTTAAGAAAATATGAAAAGTAATAGGCGCATCGGCATAGGCTATGATGTTCACCCCCTGGTGCCCGGGCGGAAACTGGTGCTGGGGGGTATCGAGGTACCCTTTGATAAGGGGCTGGACGGCTGGAGCGATGCCGATGTGCTAACTCACGCCGTTATCGATGCCCTGCTGGGCGCGGCCGCGCTGGGTGATATTGGTACGCACTTCCCACCCGGTGAAGCACAGTACAAGGATATTTCCAGCCTGACGCTATTGAGAGAGGTGAAAGCAAAACTGGAGGCGGAAGGCTGGGGGGTGGTCAATATCGATGTTACCGTGGTGGCTGAACAGCCCAGGCTCAGAGAATACATCGACGGTATGCGGGAAGAATTGAGCCGTACGCTGTATATACCTGTCGACCGGGTCAGCGTCAAAGCCAGTACCGGCAACGGACTGGGGGTAATCGGACAGGGCGGGGGAATCGCGGCCTGCGCCGTAGCTATGATAGAAAGCGATATAGATGAAGATTTATAACTCTCTCTCGGCGAAAAAGGAGGAATTTCAGCCTCGGGGTGATGTCGTGACGATGTACGTCTGCGGCATTAACCCCTACGACGACGCTCACATCGGCCACGCCCTGAGCTATATCTTCTTTGACGTCGTCCGCCGTTACCTGGAATTCCGCGGCTATAAAGTAAAGCACGTTCAGAATATCACCGATATCGAGGACAACATCATCGCCACGGCCAATCGACGCGGCTTATCCGTGGCGGAACTCACCCAGAAATACGTCGAACGCTATGACGAGGACATGGCGGCGCTGAACGTCCGCCCCGCTCATATTTTCCCGCGGGCCATGGGCGAAATCGACAAGATGATAGAAATCGTGCAGGGTCTGGTAGACAAGGGATTCGCCTACGCCGTCGGCGGGAATGTCTATTTCCGGGTGAGGAATATGCCCGATTACGGTAAGCTGTCGCACCGCACGCTGGACTCGATGATGGCGGGGGCGCGCGTCGAGGCGGGCGAGGAGAAAGAGCACCCCATGGATTTTATTCTCTGGAAGGAGTCGAAGCCGGGTGAACCTTTCTGGGAAAGCCCCTGGGGCCAGGGCCGACCGGGCTGGCACATCGAGTGCAGCGCCATGTCGATTAAATACCTCGGCGAGCAGATAGACATCCACGGCGGCGGACAGGACGTCGTCTTTCCCCACCACGAGAACGAGATAGCCCAGTCGGAGAGCTTTACCGGTAAGAAGCCCTTTGTAAAATACTGGATGCACAACGGCCTGCTCCAGATGGGCGAGGAGAAGATGAGCCGTTCGGTGGGCAACCTGATTACGATACGAGAGGCTTTACAAAAATACAGCGCCGACGCCATCCATGTTTTCGTGCTCGGTTCCTACTACCGCAGCCCGCTGACCTATACCGAAGAGGCCCTGGAAG
>Ga0315537_1000946_pt1 | contig 23197 bp, 16 predicted proteins | sample SalMarSW160270MG_FD_203091 | JGI IMG/M metagenome (GOLD analysis project Ga0315537, IMG submission 203091) | Salt marsh sediment microbial communities from the Plum Island Ecosystem LTER, Massachusetts, United States - Salt Marsh Sediment SW1602-70 ...
CTCTATAGTATCGCAAAGATATAAAAGCCTTTCTTATCGCCCTCCACCTGATGATTTTAATCTTCCGATGCGTCTATATGGGGCTTCTGTCGATATCTCGAATCTTAATATTGACTTTGATTCGATTTGTTATCTTTACTCCGATCCACCTGCTAAAATAGAAGCGCGGTTTTCAAATGAGTGTTCAATATGTATTTATATTAGTAACAATAAACGAATCCATGCGGTAATTCTCGGACAATTGGGTAATCCTGCGAAAACGCGTACTCAGGCCGCTGAATTGGATATCCCAATTATAAAAATCCTTCCCCAGATTAGACCTTTGTCGAAAAATGAGAGAATACTGAACTATGAATATGTTTTGGGCTCAATGGATTCTTCACTGGCGTCTTTACATTTTAGGAATCAATTGAGGATATTTGGGCATTTATGGAATGATTTCAAATCATTATCGGAAACGACCTGGAAAGGGCTTCAGATTAGAGAATTGGAATGTGAACGTGGTTATCCCGATGATCCGATGCGGTTAATGGTAAGAATTGATGAATTCGTTGGTGAGATTGCCTTAATGGGTCATGGGCTACAAATGTGGCTGCAATTTATTTGGTTTTTGATACGCTCAAAAGACGCCAATACAATAATACTTGATGAGCCCGATGTATACATGCACGCCGATCTCCAACGACGTCTTGTAAAAATTTTAAGGAGTTTAAAAAAACAAAATATAATTGCCACACATTCTGTCGAAGTGATATCCGAATTCGAACCCGAGGATATTCTCGTTATCGAGAGGACGAAACGTAGGTCGCGGTTTACAGATACAATTCCAGCGGTTCAACGCGTCATAGAGGGTGTGGGTAGTACACAAAATATTCATATTGCAAGATTATGGAATTCAAAGAGATTTTTAATAATCGAAGGTCATGACTTGAGAATTCTCAAGCGATTACACGACAAACTATATCCCGATTCTGATATTTCCTTTGAATCAATTCCAAATATGTCGATAGGGGGATGGGGAGGATGGTCGAGAGCGATTGGGTCGTCGATGGCAATGAGAAACGCCGTCGGCGAATCAGTGAAAACATATTGTATTCTCGATCGTGATTACCATACTGATGAAGAAATAAATAGTCGTTTAAACGAAGCCAAAAAAGCAGATGTATTACTGCATATATGGCGGAAAAAGGAAATTGAAAATTATCTTCTTTTACCGTCAGTAATAGCGAGAATAATTAAATCCAGAGTGACTAAAGCCGATTTAGATAAAGACGTAGTTCTGAGTCTATTGATTGAATTTGCCGAGGATATGCGCGATGAAACGTTTGATTCTATTTCAGATGAGATATGTAGAAATAACAGGAAGATAAATTCCAGCACAGCCAACAAAATCGCGAGGAAATTAATTGAAAAAAGAACATCCAGTGCATTTGGAATAATAGATATAGTTTCTGGAAAATCATTATTATCAAATGTATCGACTTGGCTTCAAAAAGACTATGGTATAAGTCTCAGCGCAGCGACACTTGCTAATGAGATTTTGCCAGAGGAGATTCCTAGAGAAATGATAAGGATAATATCGGCAATAGAAAAAATGAAGTCATTTTCGGATATCTAATAAGCAATTTCCTTATTGGATTTATACAATACTAAGGCGTAGGTCGGAATGCCCGCAGGATTAAAGACCCGTAGGACTTCCGACATTTTAAAGAGTCGAAACCCGAGGCGGGATTTCGACCTACCATTAAATAAATTGTACTATTATTTCAGCCGTATTCCACCCGACGGGGTTTGGGAGGCTTGAAGTTTGGCGAACCATTCGACCGTCTTCTTCAGCCCGGCTTTGAAATCGACTTTCGGATCGAAACCAAGCTCTTTACGCGCCAGACTGATATCGGCGAAGGAATGTTTGATATCGCCCGGATGCGGCGGGGTGTACTTCGCTTCAATATCGGTGCCGATAATTTCCCGAAGCATATCCAAAAGATCGTTCAAAGTGTACTGCGCCCCGCAGGCGATATTGTAGTACCTGCCCGGCTTTATCGCGGCGGTCGTGGCCAGCAGGTTGGCATCGACAGCGTTGGAAACAAACGTAAAATCGCGCGACTGTTCACCATCACCGTACACGACCGGCTGCCGCCCGTTCAGAAGGGCGGTGATAAATCTGGGGATGACGGCGGCATATTCCGATTTCGGATCCTGGCGCGGTCCGAAAATATTAAAATAGCGCAGACAGACTGTCTCTAATCCATATAGTTCATAAAATACTTTGCAGTATTTTTCATTGGCCAGTTTGGTTATGGCGTATGGCGACAAAGGATCGGTCGGCATATCCTCGCGCTTGGGTAATGCGGGGGTATCGCCGTAAACCGACGACGACGACGCCATCACGAATCTTTTAACCCCGGCGCTTTTGCTTGCTTCGAGAAGATTCAACGTCCCGTCGATATTGACGCTGTTCGACGTCAGCGGATTGCTGATCGACCGTGGCACCGAAGGCAGCGCCGCCTGATGCAGAACGTAATCGACACCGGCGACAGCCTCCTGAACCGTCCAGAAATCACGGATGTCACCGTCGATAAGCTCGATTCTATTTTCGATCTCCGCGATATTCACTTTATTGCCGGTGGAGAAATTATCAATAACTCTGACATCCTCGCCCCGTTTGACCAGTTCGTGGGCAATGTTGCTTCCGATAAATCCGGAACCACCGGTAACCAAATATTTCATTTTATTATCTCCATCATTTTGTAGTTTTCAATTCTATCGACTATCGGAAAAAATTCCATGACAGTCAGTGTAAAAAAACTCTCGGTTTTTTCTGGAAAAGCCTGTCAGCTTTCTCCCAGTCATCGGGGCGACCGACATCGAGCCAGCGCCCGTTAAACCGATATACGAAAGGATTGATCCGAAGCTTAATTAATTTTTCCACCAATTCGGGGAAATCGAATTTTTTCGCAGGAATATATTTAAGCACATCGCGATTAAAGGCGTAAATACCCATCGAGACCGAGTAATTTAAGGCCGGCTTTTCGAGATATTCGGCGATTTTACCATTGGATGCGTTGACAACACCAAAATCGACTTTGACCGATCTTTTATAAACGGCAACTGTCGCCAGGGTTTTATTCTCAACATGAGTTTTGGCGAATTTTTCAAACGGCAGGTCGGTCAGCAGGTCGCCATTCAGGACGAGGAAATTTTTATCGAGATTTTTTATTTTTTTCAAAGGTGCGGCGGTTCCCAGAGGTTTTTTTTCCTCGGAGTATGTTATTTTGACACCGAATGGACGACCATCACCGAGAATCATCTTTACCAATTCGGCCTGATAGCCGACCGCCATGATTATATCCTTGATACCCGATTTAGCCAGTTGCCTGATCAGGATCTCAACAATGGGAACATCGCCGACCGGCCAGAGCGGTTTGGGCAGAATTTTGGTGTAAGGCAGAAGTCTTCTGCCTTCACCACCGGCAAGAATTACCGCCTGTTTGATTTTTCCGGAACGATTTCTCAAAGCTGATAATCCTCTTTGGGAAAAAGGGCCAGATTTTTTTCGAAAAATCGAATCGTCTTTTCCAGTCCTGATTTTATTGATACTTGCGGGATATAGCCGATTTTTCTTTCCGCCAGTCGATTATCTCCAACAAGCCTCTGGACTTCGGATTTTTCCGGTCGAAGCCTCTTTTTTTCGGTTTTTATTATCAGCTTTTTTCCAAGAATATCACCGATCATATTAACTATTTCTTCAATTGAAAAATCCTTGCCGGAAGCCAGATTCATGGTTTCGCCGACCGTCTTGGGTTCGAAGCCGGCGGTAATCATCCCCTCAACTATATCCGAAACATAATTCATATCCCGTCTCGTGGTGATATTTCCCAATTTTATCGTCCGTCCGTTAAGCGCCTGAAGAATAATAGTCGGTATGATAGCCCGCGCCGATTGCCTGGGTCCGTAGCAATTGAACGGCCGCACTGTTGCCACCGGGAGCCCGAAGCTTAGATAAAACGACTGGGCCATTTTATCGGCCGCAATTTTCGAAGCCGAATAAGGTGACTGAGCCACCCGGGGATGCTTTTCGTCGATCGGGACGTACTGCGCCGTGCCGTAGACTTCGGAAGTCGAGACATGCAGGAATTTCCTGATATTCCGTGACCGCACCGCCTGGAGCATGTTGGCGGTACCGATGCCGTTGACGGTCAGAAAATCCCTGGGGGCGATATAGGAGTAAGGGATGGCTATCTGCGCCGCCAGATGAAAAATATAATCGTTTTTTCCTACCGCCTGCAGACATATATCCGGGTCGCGAATGTCACCGAAAATTATATTCAGGTTTTTTCTCAGAATGAAAGGAAGGAATTCCAATCGGCCCAGCCGTCCTTCGGAAGTATACCGAAGCAGCGCCGTGACTTTAGCATGCGATTTAAGCAAAGCCTCGGTCAGATGCGACCCGATAAATCCTCCGGCCCCGGTGACGAGGACCTTTTTCCCGGCGATTTTTATCATACTGAATCCGCGGCAAATATAGGCAATATTTTTCTATTTATCAAAGTCTTTTTCGTTTATATAGTTATCGGGTGAATGAATATAGTTTTCAATATTCAAAAGTCAGTTTTCACTGAGTATTTAAATTGATAGCTGTTTTTATATTGCCCGGACAGCTCGGCCGGTTTAGATTTTTCTAAAACTTATTGCAAAGCGGAAGGAATAGAAGTGATGTCAGATTTTGATTTTATAGCGGCCAGGCAAATTCTTGATTCCCGAGGTACACCCACGGTGGAGGTCGATGTCGTATTAAGCGATGGGACTCTGGGCCGCGCGGCGATACCATCGGGGGCTTCCACCGGCGCTCATGAAGCGGTCGAATTACGCGATGGCGATAAAAAGTTGTTTTTCGGGAAATCGGTTTTGAAGGCGGTAAAAAATGTCAATGAAAAAATGGCACCGGCCATATTGGCTAACAGTATTGACCCGTACGATCAAGTGGCGCTGGATAATTTCCTGATAAAAATGGACGGCACCGAAAATAAAGGGGCTCTGGGAGCGAATGCCATACTGGGTGTTTCGCTGGCGACGGCGCGCGCCGCGGCGCAGTCGATAGGACGTTATCTTTATGAGTACATCGGTGGCAGCAATTGTAAATTGCTGCCGGTACCGATGATGAATATTCTCAATGGCGGTAAACACGCCGATAACAATGTGGATCTGCAGGAATTCATGATCATGCCGGTCGGCGCCGATTCCTTTTCGAAGGCGCTTCAGATGGGCGCGGAAGTTTTTGGGAGTTTGAAAACGGTTCTGAAAAGCAAAAAGCTGAATACGGCGGTCGGGGATGAAGGCGGTTTTGCGCCCGATTTGAAATCCAATGAGGAGGCGCTTGAAATTATCATGGAAGCGATAAACAAATCGGGGTATCAGGCGGGCAAAGATATTCTGCTGGCGCTGGATCCGGCCTCGTCGGAGTTTTATGACGCCAAGGCGAAGGTGTATAATCTGAAAAGCGAGGGCAAAAAATACAAATCGAAAGAGATAATCGATTTTTACGAGAATCTGGTAAATAAATATCCGATAATTTCCATCGAGGACGGACTGGCCGAGGATGACTGGGAAGGGTGGGCGATGATGACCGAACGGCTGGGGGGTAAAATTCAGATTGTCGGCGATGATTTGTACGTAACCAACCCGAAACGTCTGGCGCGGGGAATAAAAGAGAAGTCGTCGAATTCGATTCTTATTAAGCTGAATCAAATCGGGACTTTAACGGAGACGCTGGATACGATTGAAATGGCGAAAAAGGCCGGTTTCACGGCGGTGGTGTCTCATCGCAGCGGAGAGACCGAAGATACGATTATCGCCGATGTCGTCGTTGCCGCCGGCACGGGGCAGATTAAGACCGGTTCGATGTGTCGTACCGATCGGATATGTAAGTATAACCAGCTTTTGCGAATCGAGGAGTCAATCGGCGAATTTGCACAATATATCGGCAAAAACGTGTTTTATAATTTGAAATAATCGATATTGCGCAAGAGGGGGAGAACCCGAATTTTCGCCCGGGCGAGATTTCGGGTTCTTTTATTCGGAAGTTTTTTGTTGACAGGCCGGGTCAGAAATTGTCATTCTTTTATTGTATATAAAGAGTGAGTAACAATTCAACAGGGTTGTTTTCAGGTTGTCCGGTTTTGTTCCTGGAAACGAGGAGGTGTGTAAAGGAGTTTTACAGGTAATTCTCTTTTTTGGAAAGAGAGAATTATATCGGCCCTCACATAATACAAAACTATAAATGTTTTTAACTTGTCACAGTGAGGTGATGGCATGAAAAGAATGATTCAACCAATATTTGTGGTCTTGCTTCTATCGCTTTTATTGGCTTATACCACAAATGCCGGTCCCACACCACCTGGCAGAAGTAATATTGTCGTAGATCCCAACGACGATTCACCTTGGGAAGAATTAAGCAGCACTCAGGATAATGGTGGGGCTGATGTTGATCAGCAAATGGTATCATGGAGCTATATTGACAATCTGGTTTTCTATGATATCGGAAGGTCGATATTGACCTTTAGAGTAATTATTAATCGCAATTTCATTTCATTTTATTATTGGGACATACAATCGCGCAAGGATGAAATTAGCAATCAAAAAGAAGTTCGACCACATCGATAAGCTTCTTCAGGATAAGAAATATAAAGAAGCGCTTGCCGAACTGAAGTCGATTGAATCAACCCGGCTTAAAGGTGAAGAATTAGCCTGTTTTTACCTTTTTATTTCCGAAGCCAGGTTATGGTTGGGTGATTATGATATAGAAGATATTCTGGATAAGGCCGTTCGGTTTTTCAAAAACAGCCGGAACAATGAACTGTTCGCACGGGCCAAGTACCTTAATGGCTGTTTACTGGTATGTCTCGGGAGACATGCCGAGGCTCGCGAAGTCCTGATGGAATCGTACCTGAATTTCAAACGATGTGACAACTTCGATGCCGTCTCGCGCGTTCTGAACAGGCTGGCGCTGGTTCAGTTTCAGACGGGGGCGGTGGACGATGCTATCGGGAACCTCAATCGATGTATTGACATCAATAAAAAACTCGATAGGCCGGATAAGGTACTGGCGCTTTTAAGAAATACCGCCCTGATTCATTTTATGTCCGGCCGGTTTAAGCAGGCCATCGAAATATACAGGAGTAACAGGTCTCTTATATTATCGGGTTCGGATGGCAGTATTTGCCGATTTTATCTTACATTCGCCATGGCTACCGCCTTGCAGGGAGATATTAAAGAGGCTCTTGCATTGATATCCAAAACACCGGAGTTATTCGGGGATTTGAAACGAGAAAAAGCTCAATATTATGAATACCTCGGCTGGATATATAATCTCGACGGCAGGTTTAAAGACGCCGAAAAAACGCTCGAGACCGGAATCCGATTGTCCATGGAAATCGCTCCCGGATCGGCATTGATTTCGCAGAGTAAACGGCTTTTGGCGGATGCATTTGTAAGTCTGGGCAAATTTAAAAAGGCTCTGAAGATCGCCGAAGAAGCGCTAACGGTAGCGGAGAAAATAGGCGAACGTGTCGAGATCGCCGGTTGTTATCGCGTATTCGCTCTGGTTGCCGTTGACAGAGGTGAAAGAGAAAAAGCCCGGGATTGGTTTAAAAAGGCCTGTGATATGTATGCGGAGATTCAATCGCAGTATGAACTGGCTAATACACGCTATTATATGGCAACGACCGGCCTGTATGACCGAGGCGAATGCCTGGCGCTTTTATTTTTGGCTCGTGAGTATTTCAAGGCGGAAGATGTCAAGTGTCACATTGATAATATTGACCGGGCAATTAAAAACGGGGACTCGTCGTTTGTCATGAATGCCTGCGCCAGAGAAATCGAAGAACCTTTCATAGCGGTGCATCCAAAAACAAAGAGGATTGTCGAACTGGCTGAAAATATTGCCCGGTCGGATATGACAGTGTTGTTGACCGGCCCGACCGGCAGCAGCAAGGACAGACTGGCGCATTATATTCATGCTTGTTCGGGCCGAAAGGGCAAGTTTGTAACGGTCAATTCGGCGGCTATTCCCGACGGCATGGTCGAATCGGAGCTTTTCGGTTATCAGAAGGGCGCGTTTACCGGCGCAGAACATAACCGAATCGGTCTTTTTGAGGAGGCTGATAAAGGCACATTTTATCTCAATGAGATTGCCGATAGCAGCGACGCCTTTCAGGCGAAACTCCTTGAAGTACTGGAAACAAGGACAATTCGTCCGCTGGGGGCGAATGAAAAGAAAAAAATATCCATTAGAATCATTGCGGCTACTAATCGCGACCTGGCAAAACGGATTCAAGATGGCAGCTTCCGGTTGGATCTTTATCATCGTCTCAATGAAATACCGATCGAACTGCCGCCGCTATCGCAGCGGATCGACGACATACCCGCATTGGTCAAGTATTTTCTGATGCTGAGAGGATTTGAGCCGACCGCTAACGGTAATGGCGAGGCGATCAAAGCTATTTGCGATATTTTATCAAGACGCGACTGGCCCGGCAATGTCCGCCAGCTGAAATCCGAAGTTGATCGATTGTGTCTGATGACCAGGGGAGACCCTCATCAAATGGTCATAATGCTGAAAAGTCATATTTCGGATGATCGTGGCGCGTTACTTGAGACTCTGAAAAAAACCGGTTGGAATCGATCAAAGGCGGCTCGGCTGCTGGGTGTGTCGGAAGGAACGGTTCGCAATCGAATAAAAAAGTTCAATATCTGCACATAGATTCTTAGATGTAACTCGCCGAACAAATCGTAATTTATTGTAATTCGTAATCATATATTCGTAATTACGAATATAGACAATAGTATCCACTATCAAACCAGCTCATTTTACATTTTCTTATCTGTTATTACACTGCAACTTAGAGATTTTTTTCGAACACCATGCCGCCCCGGTATAAAAATCGCTTAACGAATTAATCAGAGACTACTCAGGGGCGGGCGAGATCCCGTCAATCGTCTCTAAGAAACTTCGCATTCGCCTGCCGCCGCCGTTGGTGCCGGTAGACTGCTGATGGGTGGATGGGCGGTGGGAAATGCGAAGTATGCGGGTAAACCGTTGGGTACGGGGCGCGTATATAAAGTGGTGGGGGATACCACTGAGGCCCATATCGCCCCTGCCTAGCGGTTTCGGAGAAAGGGTTGGGAGGATTTTAAAAATAATATTCATATAATACGTCCGAAATTAATTCTCCACGGAAGATCAACCATTTTTCTATATATTTATTCTTTACCAGTCGTATTTGACATCCTTGAATTACTTGATTAGCGCATATTTTCGATAAAACAGCGCGCATAATTGTTTAAACCATGCAAAAGGGAAGTTGACACATAAATCGAAAATTGTATATATTTAAAAATCGGGGAACGAGCTATGATCGAAAATATGTTATTGCATTAAGCATAGACGGTGAGGGCAATGAAAATATTCAGATTGATTCTTATCAAAGCCATTCTCTTTTATATGCTGTTTTCCATAATGGTTTCGGCTGATGACAAGAGATCTTCGGTTATGCGGGTTGAGGGAACACTGGAAAAATCGACCGATGAGATTGTCGCTGTTAAGGACGCCGGCGAAGTGCTGAAGGAAATCCCGATAACGATTATTTCCGATCCGGAAAACGCGGATGTATTTATTGACGGCAAGTACATGGGCAGCGGGCGGCGCTTTGAAACGACAACCGGAGTGCATAATCTCGAACTTAAAAAAGAAGGTTTTAAGACCATTCAAAAAGAAATTGAGGTTTCCGAAGCGCACACGCTTTTTGAATATAAGATGGAGAAAATCGAGCTTCAAACCATGACTATCAATTCGACCCCCCGGGATGCCCGTATATTCATAGATGGTGTCGAGGTCGGTAAAACCAATAAACAGCTTTTTTATTATCCGGGTGAATATAAACTGAGTCTGGCCAAAAGCGGGTATGAGACAAATACCGATTCGATAGCAATCATAGCGGGTGCCGATAATATTTTTGATTATACGCTTACGAAAACGGCCGCCATGCTGACGATTGAAACGACGCCGGATGATGCCGAAATTTATTTAAACGGCGCCATACAAAAAACCAATAGCCCCAATGTCGCGCCGGGAAAATATGAAATCGAGGTGAAAAGTGTCGGTTATATCCCTGAAACGCGAACGGTCGTTGTTGATAAGAATAATCCTCGTGTCGAGACATTCACGCTGCGCCGGAAAACAGGTAATCTTCAACTGCTGATCGAACCGATGGAGACAAGTGTTCGTCTGGAGCGTGATAGTGCTGTAATCGATAGCTGGACCGGATCCGCTTTGAAAAAGGATATCCCCATTGGGGATTATACGATAGTCTTTTCCGCTGACGGATATCCGGTTCAGAGACGACCGTTATCCGTGCCGTATGAGCAGACCACGACTCTTAATATCGATATGAATGAAGCGCGGCCGGCGGATACAATTCCGGAGAGGGTCGAAAAACCAACGGAAGTATCTTCATCGGAGATGATATTGGTGGAGAGCGGCTCGTATCAGATGGGCAGTAAAATGGAATTGCCGATGCACACCGTTAAGTTGAGCAGTTTTTATCTCGGGAAGTACGAGGTGACGCAGCGGGAGTGGCAGGAGGTTATGGGGAATAATCCCAGCCAGTATCGGCAGGAAAATTTACCGGTGGAAAGTGTATCCTGGTTCGACGCCGTCGAGTATTGTATCAAAAAAAGCGAGGCCGAAGGATTAACGCCGTGCTATCAGGTCGGAGTCGGAAAGATTTCCTGCGATTTCAGTGCCGATGGGTATCGATTGCCGACCGAGGCGGAGTGGGAGTTCGCCGCCCGAGGCGGGAATAAATCGTACGCCTATAAGTACAGCGCCGGGAATAATATTGACGACGTTGCCTGGTACGATGGCAATTCTCAGATGCAGACGCATCCGGTCGGGCAGAAAAAGGCCAATGAACTGGGTATTTGTGATATGAGCGGCAATGTCTGGGAATGGTGTTCCGACTGGTATGATAGAGATTATTATTCTTCCAGCCCGATAGTCGATCCACACGGCCCGTCAAGCGGCCGGACACGGGTGCTGCGCGGCGGCGATTGGTCGAGCGGGGCCGATCTATGCCGATCGACGCTTCGGGCCGGCCTTGATCCGAACGGCAAGGGACCCAAAGTCGGTTTCCGTATCTGCCGCGGCGGGCGATAAGCCGGGAGATTATTTATCCGTCAAGTTTCGGAGAGATTCAATCCCATCCGTTATATTTCAATTCTTCGTGGCGACGTTGACATTATCACATAGAATCGGCGGGAGGTGGCCGCCCCAATAGTACGTATAAAGCGTGTCGCCGACATCGATAACATCCCTCAGCGTTTCATAAACATTGCCTGATACCATGGCATCTTTTATGCGACCGACGATTTCGCCGTTTTCGACGTACAGCCCCGGACTTGTCCCGATCGAATAATCACCGTTGGGAATATTGCCGCTGTGCGCTCCGAGAGCGCCCTCGATAATAATCCCCCGGTCAATCGATTCAATCAACTGCTTCAGGGATTTATCACCCGGTTTAAACCTGACATGCAACATCGATGGCCTCGGTTTCAAAGTCATCGGGTCACCGCCCCACATCGAAGTGCGGTAGCCATGTCCGGTCGGTTCGGCCCTGAGCTTTTTGGCATATTCGAGATCGTAGAAGAAACTTTTCAGGACGCCGTTTTCGATGACATTAAAATTGCGGCAGGCGACACCTTCATCGTCGAAAGCTCGTGCACCGGGAACGGCATCATCGAGAGGATTATTGGAAAAAGTTATTTTTTCACTAAGAATCTTCTCGCCGCTCTTATCTGCAATCGGTGTGCTTTTTTCATAAACCGATTTGGAGGAGGTCCCGCTGAGAAGCCGCCAGTTGATTGTCTCCATGCAGTTGGGCATGAATATCACTTTCATGCGGCCGCCTTTCGGTTCGACAGCTTTCGAAGACTTATTGTAAAACTCGATAAGTTCATCGAGTATTGTCGACGGAAATTCTTCGAACTTCCTGCTTAAATATAAACGCCAGAGGCCGCCTCCGGAACCGGGATAACCGATATACCCGACGGCGGAATAATATCCTTTGCGGCTGGAGACATCGGTCCCCTCGCTGTTTATAATGCGAATATTTTCGATATCGACTGACGTTCCCATGATGATTTCGCCGTTGGTTTTGGAACTGAGGATATCACAGACGCGACGACACTCGGCAACCATAGCGGTACCGGAGATTTTATCAATAATGGGATTGTACGTGTCGAGACGCGGGATCTCTTTCGTCAGCGGAAAGGTATATTCGGCTGCAACTCCGCCCTTGAGCGAGTCAAGGGCATTGTGTATTAATTCGTCCCGATCGATAAGATTCCTGGTGTACGCAAATCCGAGCTTACCGTCTTTTATAATTCGCAGGCTGACACCCGATTGGATTTTGCTGTCAATGTCATGCAGTTTGGCATCTTCAAAGCTGACGGCGTGGTTGAAGTGACCGAGCGAGAAAACCTCGGCCTTATCACAGACTTGTTTTGCCTTTTCGAGCAGCTTTTCCATCATACACCTCCAACCACAACGTTTTTAACAAGAATATGCGGGCCGCCATGACAGGAGCGGATATTGGTTTGTCCCTTACCGCAGCCGCCGACAGTACTCAGTATAAGGTCATTGCCGACTGCGACCGTATCCTGCAACGCCTTGAATAGATTTCCTGAGACGTTAATATCACGGACCATCTGTTTGATTTTGCCGCCCTTGATCATATAACCATACTGGGCTCCGAAGGTGAAATTCTCACCGGCGGTTTGACCGCCCTTCTGTTCAAGCACGTAAATGCCGTCACCCAATTGCGTCAGTAAATCGTCAAAGCTGTGCGGGCCGGGTTCCATGTAGATAGTTCCCATCCTGATAATAGGTGGAAAACGGAAATCCTCGGCAACACAATGCCCGGAAATCGGTTCGCCCAATTTGGCGGCGGTTCGTCGGGAATGCAGACGACCGGTTAAGACTCCTTCTTTCATCAGTTGCACCGGTCGTACCGCGACGCCCTCGTCATCATATTTATAAAAACCGAGCTGCTCGGGGAGCGTGGCGTCGTCAATGATATTGACAACATCGCTTCCAAGTTTTTCTCCGATTTTCATTTTCTCACGCATGGCCGGGAGCGACTCGATGATATCGGCCTCCGAAAAATGACCGAAGGCCTCGTGGGTGAAAACGCCGGTCAAACCCTGATTCATGATGCAATCATAGGTACCGCCTTCGACCGGTTTCGCCTTAAGTAAATCGAGAACGATTGAGGTTTGTTTTTCAAGATTTTCTTCCTGATTGCGGACCGTCGCAAAACCGTTACTCCCCCCGGCGCGGACACGAACATTCTGAAGCAGATTACCATCTTTACCGGTAATTTCCCCGGTGACCGCCGTGGTGATTAAATCCTCACGAATCTCCGAGCCTTCCGAATTGATAAAATGTCTTTCACGAATGACATCGTAATACTTTATCGCCGTCGTTACGATTTTTTCGTTGCTGAGCGGAATATTATTGTACTTTCTGAGAAGTTCGAGCTTTTCGTCTATGGATATATCGCGCGGGTCTTCATTTAATTTCGGAATAAATGTCTCTTTAACCGGTTCACTTTCGGCCAGTCGGACCGGTTTTTCGATATTCTGGGAAATCAAGCGTGCCGATTCCATCGCTTTGGCAATCGCCATATCGGCGTCGCTTTCTTTGGTAAAGGCGACCGTCGACATGCCGCCATTGTGTAAAATCCTGATGACATAGCCGTCGGTCGAGTTGGAGCCAATCTGCGACAGCTCTTGGCCGTTAAATATAATCTCCGTGACTTTTTTGACTTCGTGCCGGATATCAGCGTAATCGGCGTCTATTTTGCCGAGGATTTTCCGGAGCTTTTCAAACATCTAACCTCCTTGATTGGATAAACATTCGGGAGTTATTTACAGATTTAAGCAACATTTAGATATATTCATACGATTTTTTTCATTTACGGTTTCCAATATACGAAATACAAAATAAATAAGCCGCTTTTTTTTGAGCAAAAGGGGCTGTTGTATATATGAAAACAAGGTCTATTTCACGGACAATTCAGCGGAGGACCTTCCATATAGAGGTTATTAATCAGGGTGGTAATATCAAAGATATTTATGGTGCCGTCGTTGTTTACATCCGCGGCGTTGCCCGGATAGGGTGCCGGACCGTCCAGATAAAGAAAAGATATCGTAAAGGTTATGTCGAATATATTGACCATCAAGTCGTTATTGACATCACCGCATATATATCCACCCGGTACCAGCGTAATATCCAGCTGCAGATTCTGACTCATAATCAACGACGTATCAAACGATTCATAACCGATTCGACTGATGGTAATCGTCTGGTAACCGCCGCCCACCGAATCGATAATATATTCGCCCGAGGCATCGGTACTATCGACCTGACCGTCGGGCGTAACTTCGATGGTTGTCCCCTCCAGATACGGATTACCGTCGGAGAAGTCAACCGTACCGGTTACGGCAAAAAAATTGGCGACAGTGACAATCATGGAATCGATGGTGGCATTGCCGGCAAAATCGCTCGCCCGCGCATATACGGTATACTCGCCATTATAGAAATTGGTGGTCCGCCATGATTCGTTCATATCTTCAACTTCCACGATGCCATCACCATCGGTATTGGTCAGGTTAAAAAACATGACCTGGCTGTCGACACCGAAGTTGGAATTGCAGAAAAAATCATCCTGATAGATAATCGATCTATAGGTTTGCATCCAGGTGTTATAAGAGCCTATAGGTTCGGTAAAACAGACGGTAGTTGTCCAGGGGATGGAGGAATCGCCTTCGATTTTGTATTCGATTTTGTAGGGGATGTTTTTCCATTGATAGAAATTGTAACAGTCGTACATACTGCTGATTATATCGACGTCGCCGGAGATAGGTTCGCCCGGCATAAAATAGTTGACCTGTCCGTTCCGGCAAAAGGCAAAGAGTTGACCGTACCAGGCCAGGTCTATGACCGGAAAATCGGTGTCATAAACGCCGTCTAAATACTCCAGCGGATTGCCGATAAATTCCCAGTCCCAGAAACCGTTATACCATGTTGCCGAATCGCCGGCGAAACGAATTTTGGAAAAATGCAGATGCTGAACCGTTTCCGGCTGCTCCGGCCAATTGACAACAGTTCCGATCGAATCACCCTGATTTACCCAATCGCCGACTTCAAAGGCAAAAGATGATTGCGCGACGTGCGCATACATCCAGCCGTTACACTCCGATTCATTGGCAGAATCGCAAATTGCCATGCGCCAACTGCTGAAGTTGCCGTAAAGAGTAATTATCGCCTTCACGTAGCCAGACTCGACGGCATAAACCGGATTTCCGGCCGGAACCGCGATATCGATTCCGGTATGAAGGTGATCACCCTGGATTAAACCATATACGGCCGAAACATGGTGATTGGTGCTGTCCGGCCAGACCGGCCATTGCAGGGCATAAGTACTGCCCACCCCGAAAAAAACCAGAAAAATAATAAAACCGATTTTGTAACGATTTGCCATAACGCCTCCGAATTAATTCTGAAGTTATTGATATGTTTTTTAGTTCGGTCCTTACATTTGTCACAGACGATTAATATTAAATTATCAATCTGTGTTGTCTGGCGATTGGCGGTAGATAAAATACATTTTAATATACTGAAATACCCATATTTGTCAAGCAAAAAGTCATTTTTCATATTCGGGAGAAGTATTTCGGTCGGCGTGGCTGCGGATTTGGAAATAAAGTAATTGCGGCAAATGCCGATTCCGTATTAAAAGGTTTTGCTCACCGGTGCATAGCAACCAAGCACAAGAGCCGCAAGCTCTTAAAGTAGAGATGGAATTGAACTATGAATGAAAGAAATTACGGTTATCTGGATTTTGCCGGCGGCTTTGTGTTTTTTGGTGTCGGTTTGGGTGCCCTGTACTGGATTCTTCAGGCTTTTCTTGATGCATACATATTCGGCAACGGCAATTTTATAAGGCATATTTTCTCTCCGAATTCATACGAAATCTGGATGAGATCGATGGTTATATTTTTGCTGGTTTTGTCCAGTTCCTTCGTGCAATCAATGATTTCGAAACGCAAAAGAGCCGAGGAGGCGCTGCGCAATAACGAGGCCATGCTGCGGGCCACCATTGAATCCTCGGCGAACGGGATTTTGGTCGTTGACGGGAAGGGTAAAGTCGTTCATTCCAACGCTCGTTTTATGGAAATGTGGCGGATACCGGAGGAATTGATCCGGACCGGTGATGATGATCGACTTCTGGAATTCGTCTTAAACCAGGTGAAAGAACCTCAGCCATTTTTGAAAAAGGTCAGAGAACTCTACAATTCTTCGAACGTTGATCACGATACAATTTTATTTAAAGATAATCGGATTTTTGATCGTTATTCTCAGCCGTTGATACGAGATAAAAAAATAGCGGGTCGCGTATGGAGCTTCGCCGATATAACCGAACGCGAACGTGCCGACAACCGCATGAAATTGACGCAGTTTGCTGTTGAGCACGCCCCGGACGCCGTTTTCTGGATGGGCCCGGATGCAAAATTTATATATGTCAATAAAGCCGCCTGCGACGAGCTCGGCTATTCGGAAGAAGAGTTGCTTTCAATGACGGTTCATGAAATCGATCCCGATTTCCCCGAAGAAATCTGGCCGCAGCACTGGCAGGATTTGAAGCGGAATCGATCTATGATAATCAGATCGCATCATAAGACCAAAGACGGTGTTGTATTCCCCGTTGAAATTTCAATTAATTACTTCGAATTCGACGGGGAGGAGTACAACTGCGCTCTGGCCCGGAAGATTGTCGAAGAAAAATCAATCGATGGTTCTTTCGGATCATCAGAAATTAAATCTGAAATTAAGAGCGTGTAGAAAAACAATTAGTTCTATATGGTTTTCGATTCGGATATAGATTCCAGCATATAGACGTTAATTTTTAATGTATCAAAACTTCGCCCAGCGGGGGACGCGGGGGAAGGGGAGCACGTCTCTTATGTTACTCATGCCGGTAATATACATGAGCGTTCTCTCAAAACCAAGCCCGAAACCGGAATGCGGCGCGCTGCCGTACTTGCGCAGGTCAAAATACCAGGTGTATAAATCGGTATTCAAATTCTTCTCTTTCATGTGGTCCATCAGCACATCGTATCTTTCTTCACGCTGCGAGCCGCCGATAATCTCGCCGATTTTGGGCACGAGGACATCCATGGCCGCAACCGTCTTGCCGTCGTCATTGACGCGCATGTAAAAAGCCTTAATCTTTTTGGGATAATCGTAGACGATCGTGGGCCGTTTAAATACTTTCTCGGTTAAATAACGTTCATGCTCCGACTGCAGCTCGACACCCCATTTAACCGGGAATTCGAATTTTTCCTTCGCCTTTTCCAGGATCTTTATCGCCTCGGCGTAGGGCAATCGTTCGAATTCGGAATTGATGACATGTTCGAGCGTTTGATGCAGGCTTTTATCAATCCATTTGCCGAAAAAGGCCATTTCGTCGGCACAGTCCTCGAGAGCGTACCTGAAAATGAATTTAAGGAAATCGACAGCAATATCCATATTTTCCTGATTGTCACAGAAAGCCATCTCCGGTTCGATCATCCAGAATTCGGAAGCATGCCGCGACGTGTTGGAATTTTCGGCGCGAAAAGTCGGCGAAAAGGTGTAGACATCGCTTAAGGCAAGAGCACCGATTTCGGCCTCGAGTTGCCCTGAAACCGTCAGAAAAGCCTCGGAACCGAAGAAGTCCTCATTATAATCGATGCCATTTTCTTTACGCGGCAGATTATTCAAATCGAGGGTGGTCACACGAAATAATTCACCGGCCCCTTCGGCATCGGAAGCGGTAATAATCGGCGTATGCAGATAATAGAAGCCGCGTTCCTGATAGTATTTATGAACGGCATAAGAAATTTTCGAGCGAATTCGGTTGACGGCTCCGAATGTATTGGTTCTCGGCCTCAGGTGCGCCATTTCTCTAAGATATTCAAAACTATGTCGTTTTTTTTGAAGCGGATAGCTTTGATCGGCCGGCCCGATTAATTCCAGCCTTTCAACCTTCAGTTCGTATTTCTGACCTTTGGCCGGGGATTCGACGAGTTTGCCGACCACTTTTACCGCCGCGCCGGTCAAGATTTTTTCCAGAACCGGGAAATCATCAGGATTGCCGATTACCGCCTGAATATTGCCGAGACAGGAGCCGTCATTTATTTCAATAAAAGCGACATTTTTGGAGACACGAATGGTCCGCACCCAGCCCAGTATGATAAGTTCTATATTGGTGCTAACACTATCTTCCACAAGCACTTTGGCGATTTTTGTCCGTTCGAAATAATCCATTTTCCACTTCCGGCCGTCAGATAATTTTATCCTGACTTTTTTGTTCGGCCATTATTTTAGTGCCCTAAATTATCCTATAATTTAAGGCAAATCAAGGCAATAAATCCAGTTCATTTTAATAAGCGAAAAAATGCAATATTAAAGGCTGATTTTGAAACAATTTTTCAAAACTCCAGTATAATAAAATAGAAACAGCAGTGAGCAACGCGGTTAGCAATTTAATCCCAACCTATTGCCCAGGCGCCGCCCGAAGGAATCCGGTCGGCGCTTTTTTTTGTCAATTTTGTGCTTCCTCGACTAATTCCCGGTAATGTCCGACGAGATTGTCCACAGCGTCTTTTGACTCGGATTCAGCCAAAATATTAAAAGATGCGGTCAGATTATCGGGAGCCACCAAAACCCAGCCCTCCTTTTCAATAATCCTGATACCGTCAATCAACTGGCGTTCTTTCGATTCCGTGCCGCTGATCAGCGATCTCATAACCTGCCCCTTTTTGGACCAGGGGCAGGGGATTCGAATTTCCTTGCGAATATAATTTTCATAATGAACGCGTAATTCGCCCGGCCTGATTTTGACTTTGGCGATCATATCCAGAATATATATAGCGGTCAGGATGGCGTCGGCCCCCATCTGAAAGCCGGGAAAGATAAAGCCGCCCAGGGTTCCGCCGACAAAATCGACTCCCTCCTGCTGCATCGCCTCCATCATGGCCAGATGTGAATTCCTGACGCGGATAACTTCAACTCCATATTGAGAGGCAATCTGTTCGACACCCATCGAAGCGGCGACCGGCACCGCTATTCTTCGCGCAGTATGGGTCTTCAGAAACAGATCGGTAACGAGAAGAAGAAGAAGCTGGCTGTCGATGAAAAAGCCGTTTTCATCGACCACCGTCAGTTTTTCCGCAGCGGAATTGATAAGGAAACCGATATCGGCGTGTAAAGTCTTCACAATTGATGATAACTGCACTATCGATTGGATATTTTCATCGGCATGGCGCGAGAATTTCCGTGAATCCAGAAAGGCATTAAGAGCGATGACGTTGATACCCAGTTGAGAAAAAATCGTCGGGAAGACCATGCTGGCGCCGCCGTTAGTATAGTCGATGACCACCTTAAAGCCGGCTTTGCGGATATTCTCATTATCGAGGGCCGAGACAAAATCATCGCGATAACGTTCCAGAACACCCTGGGGCATATCGAGGTGTCCTATTTTATCCAGGCTGGCCCGGCGGAAATCCTCACTGAAAAACAGTCGCTCTACTTTTTTAAGTTTTGTCGTCGGCATATCAAGGCCGTCGCCGTTGAAGAAAATAAAATCGATGAGATTATAATCATCGGGATTATGTCTGATATAAACCCCGGCGGCATAGGAGCCGTTTCGAAGCGCATAGCGAACGACCGGAATCGGCATCACCTCGAGATCATCGGCGTTGACACCTGCTGCCAGAAAGCCGGCAATCAGGCTTCGTTTGAGTAAACGGGAAATATCGGAAGCGTCACGGCTGGTGACGACATTTTGCCCCTGCCCGAGGTAGGCGCCAAAAGCGCCGCCCAGTTTGACCGCCATCTCCGGCGTGATTTCAGTCAGCGCCAGGCCGGAGACTTTCGACTGCGTAAAAAGCTCGCGGTTCCATTTTTCACCCCAGACCAGCGATGATGAGACGATGGCGCCCTCATCGACCGTCTTACCGGGCCAGATTTTGCAGTTAGCCTTGATGGTAGCGCCATTGCCGACCGTGCAATCATCGGAGACAATTACATTATCAAGCAAAGCGACATTTTCGCCGATTCGCGACCGGGCACAAATAATCGACTGACTTAAATTCGATCCGGGACCTATCTGAACATCTTCCCAGACAATCGAGCGATTAATCTCGACACCTTCACCGATCCGGGAACGAGATCCGATTACGGAGTTTTCGATTCTGGCACCGGCGGCAATGATGCTGTTTTCCCCGATGACAACGACGCCCTTCAAATCGAGACTGTCACCCAGATTGACATTGCCTCCCAGATAAACCGACGCCTCGCCGATCTGTCTGTGTTCCAAACCAAGATCAAGATTTGTTCTCCCGCCGAGCAGGTCATCATGGGCGCGGGCGTATTCATCGATATTGCCGACGTCTTTCCAATAGCCGTTCATGATCCGGCCGTGCAGTCCCATTTTTCTCGACAACATCAGCGGATATAAATTTTGCGAAAAGTCGAAATTACTTTTCGGCGGAATGAGTCTTATTGTGTGCGGTTCGAGAATATATATGCCGGTGTTAATCGTGTCGGAGAACATCTCGCCCCAGGACGGCTTTTCCAGAAAACGGACTATTCGGCCGTCATCCTCGGTGATTACAATTCCGTATGGCAGCGGATTCTCTACGCGGGTGAGTAAAATGGTAGCATCCGATTTTTTACTCTGATGCCATTCGACCGCTTCTTTCAGATTGAAATCGGTCAGGACATCGCCGGATATGACAAGTGTTGTCTCATCGATAAAAGATTCGGCATATCTGACCGCTCCGGCGGTGCCATAATCTTCGGTCGGTTGAAGATATTCCATTTTAACATCGAATTTCCGACCATCCCCAAAATGACCCTTTATATCTTCCGCCTGAAAAAACAGCAAAGAGATCAAATCGGTGAAGCCGTTTTTTCTGAGAAGATTGACGACATGTTCCATCATGGGCAGATTGCCGATTGGGACCATTGGCTTGGGGATATTAATCGTGAGCGGGCGTAGTCTCGTTCCAAAGCCGCCCGCCATTATGATTGCCTTCATGCGCTACTCCAAAATGTGTACTCAATTTAATCGGCGAAAACGCCTGATTCTCTTAAACTATTAATTATATCAAAAAAATTTCCATATTCAACCGCATTTATATCTTTTTCACGGCAATAATTCAGCAAATCACCGCGGGCATAAACTATATCAGCATGTGGCACCGCGCATAAATCGGAGAGTCCGTCGCCGATGAAAATCACTTTCCAGTTTTTCTTTTCACTCCCGACCTGATCGATTATCCTGGCGCCTTTGCAGCATCCGCACCGGAGGCAGTCATAATTGTCATAGACAAACTCCAGATGCAGACGATTATCCCGTATCGTTCCCCGATTGCAGTAGTATTTAATTTCGCCGAGACCGTACTTATTCAATATATAATCAATATAAATATCGATGCCGTCCGAGACAATAGAAAAGGGGATATCATAATTCCTGACCAATGCGTAAAAATCCGTTGCTCCCGGCGCAAGCTTGAAGTCGTCTAAAAAAGCGTAAATCTCGTCAAGAGAACTATTTAACATGGCCGCTTCTTTTAACAGACAGTCCCGGGAGCTGATTGATCCCCTTTTCCAGTCCTCGACAAGATTTTTATTTTGTCGGTCGGAGAAAGAAGAAAACATCCGGTAACCGATGTCTTTTTCGGTGAAGGTCCCGTCGAAATCGCAAAATATGATTGGTTTTTTTTCAGACATTTTGGAGTAACAATCTAAATAAAGCTGTCGTTATAATTATCGCTATTACAATATAGGCCAGCATCTGATATTTTTTTTGGCCTGTTGAGCGGAAATATTCGCCGACCCAAATCATCCTGATCGGTGCTGCCAGAAACAGCAATACAACGGAAAGAAAGCTGACCGTCTCGCCTGTTTGCACATTAAAAATGCCGGTGACGATACAGGCCGCAAAGAGTACTATAATGATAGAAATCAAAATTTTCTGCAATCTTACCAGATTCGATTTGCGGGCGATATTTTCCATGTCAACTTATACCCTCGTAAAACATTCTTGCCGCCAGATAAAATAATACGACCGAAAAAACAAGCCGGACAACAATAGATTTTGCCTTCACGCCGGTTTTGCCGCCCAGCCAGGCGCCGAACATCATACCCAGCACGACCGGACCGACATTTTCGACTTTAAGAACGCCCTGAAACAGGTAAACAATGGAACCGACGGTGGCGATAATGCCGATCGTGAATGCGGATGTGCCCCGTGCGATATGGATAGAATAATTCAGTATTAAATAAATGGCCGGAATGATAATAATACCGCCGCCGACACCGGTCAGTGCTGAGACGATTCCGGCCAATATTGCAATCATACAGACCAGCGGGAAATTCGGCTTCTCCGACGATCCGGTGTCCGCATCAGCGTCTTCTCTTTTTTTAAGCAACGAATAAATGGTGTATAATAAAAAGACGGAAAATATAATTTTCAAATATGCGGCCGGGATAAACTGACTTACGCTGCTGCCGCATACGGCGCCGATACTTGAGAATATGGCGAGCGGGGCAACCAGACGAAAATCGACAAAGTCTTTCTTTAAATATTCGTTGGAGGATGAAATCGAATTGGCCATAATCGCCGCCAGCGAGAGCGCCACCGCCTGATGCATGGGAACGCCCATCAGCAAAGTCAGAAACGGAACCAGAATGATGCCGCCGCCCAAACCGAGAAAACCGCCGACAAAACCGGCCACAACGGAACCCGCGATAAGAAAAAGCTGAATCAGTCGGGCACCTCGCCGGCAAGAATCTTCTCGGCCAGAAATATTTCCGGTCGGTACGGTACAATGGCATCGCGATACGCGCGGGCACGGCCGAAGGTCGATTCGGTCGCCAACTGATAGAGGCGCTGTTTGATATAATCCTGATAATTCTCAAATTGCCGTTGGTCGTCATCCTCGGCCAGACGGCAGATGTTATCGATCGTTTTAAAGGCGGCCTCGGAATAGTTGTGGAAAACGACTTCGTCCCTGATGAATTTCG
>Ga0315537_1000949_pt1 | contig 23160 bp, 20 predicted proteins | sample SalMarSW160270MG_FD_203091 | JGI IMG/M metagenome (GOLD analysis project Ga0315537, IMG submission 203091) | Salt marsh sediment microbial communities from the Plum Island Ecosystem LTER, Massachusetts, United States - Salt Marsh Sediment SW1602-70 ...
TTCGTGAACGCATGGACGGTTGTCATGAGGCCATATTCAATTCCGAAATTGTCCAGCAGGACCTTGACCATCGGGGCCAGGCAGTTCGTCGTGCAGGATGCATTGGAGATGAGCGTATGTTCGGGTTTGATGAGATGGTCGTTCACACCGCAGACGATGATGGCATCGATGTCGTCTTTGGGAGGCACTGTCAGGAGCACCTTCTTGGCTCCCGCTTTCAAATGGGCCTGGAGGCCTTCGCGTTTTCGAAAAAATCCTACGCCAGTGGATTCCACGACGATGTCCGCACCATACTTTTTCCAATCGAGCTTCGATGGATCTTTCTCGGCGGTAACCGGCAGAGCTTTGCCTGCGACGACGATCGTGTCTCCCTTCACTTCGACCGGGTCAGGGAAACGGCCGTGAGTGGAGTCATATTTGAGCAGCGTGCCCAGAGTCTTGGCATCGGTCAGGTCGTTGACGGCTACGAACTGAAAACGCGGGTCGCGATAGGCGGCTTTGAAAACGAGCCGTCCGATGCGCCCGAAACCGTTAATCGCAATGCGAGTTGCCATGAGTCTCATCTCCCAATTTGATGACAGAACATTGTCGTCTTCAGAAAGGATTTATCCGAAGAACATTTCCGCGATTTCGTAGAGTTTCATGTCGACTTGCTTGTTCGCCAGAATCGCTTTTTCGATATCGAGGAGGACGATATCTTCCGAGCGCAGGGCGACCATCTTGCCGAATTGACTTTCAGCGACCGCATCCACGGCGCGCACGCCGAAGCGAGTGGCCAGGACGCGATCGTAGGCTGTGGGCGACCCGCCGCGCTGAACGTGGCCCAAGATGGTGACGCGCGTTTCGATGCCGGAACGCTTTTCAATTTCTCTGCCCAAGACCTGCCCAATTCCTCCGAGCCGCACATTGCCAAACGCGTCCGTGCCTTCGCCCGCCAGAACAAGTTCCTTGCCTTTCGGTGCGGCACCTTCGGCAACAACGACGATGGAGAACTTCTTCTGTTTGTGTCGCTTCTTCAGAGTCTGGCAGACTTCGTCGATGTCAAAGGGCACTTCGGGGATAAGAATCATGTCCGCACCACCGGCGATACCTGACATAACTGCAATCCAGCCCGAGTGGCGCCCCATGACTTCAACAACCATTACTCGATGGTGAGATTCAGCGGTGGTGTGCAGCCGATCAATAGCCTCTGTGACAACGGTGACGGCGGTGTTGAAGCCGAAAGTGAAGTCGGTTCCGAGGATATCGTTGTCTATCGTCTTGGGGATCGCGACAACTTTTAGTCCCTGATTGAAGAGTTCCAGGCCAACATGCAGCGTATCATTGCCACCGACAACGACCAGCGCATCGATTTCATAGCGTTGCAGATTGTCCTTTAACCGGCGGACGCCGTCCTTGTCCTTCATGGGATTGGTGCGCGATGTCCCCAGGATCGTGCCCCCTCGATGCAGGATTCCGGAGACAGCATAGAGACCCAAGGGTTCGACATCACCATCGATCAGGCCTTTCCATCCGTTCCGGATGCCCAGAACATCGAATTCATAAGTGACCATTGCCCGTCGGACCACCGCACGGATGACAGCATTGAGACCTGGGCAATCGCCGCCGCCGGTCAAGACTCCAATACGCATTGGGAAAAACCTTTAGCTTACCTTAATTTAAATATTATATCACTATTCGACCTAAAAGTCAAGAAGTGTCCCGCCGGAAGGCTCCGGTCACGCACGACGCGTATCCTCCGATTCCACCAACGGGACTTAGTAAACGAGTGGGACGGAGTCATAGTTTCGCGCCGTGAGGTGGGGCCATGGCGGCGACTGTGTCATATAGCGGGTCGAGGAGAACAGCGAAGCCGACAAAGCCCGGTCTCGCGGCTCGTTAGCTCTAAGTGACCTAAAAACAGGCGATAATGGATTCTGGAGAAGAGACGGGGTACAGAGAAGAGAGGCAGGCGGATTCCGGTGCAATTCGGGAGGCCGTTTGGAACCCAGTGGGTTTCTAAGGAAGTGAGCTAAGATTTTGTAAAACCTAATAAAAGATGGCACTCTGCTTAATAGCGCTGTACTCAAATTTTGAACTATTGTCTTGACAACGCGGGGGCTTTTTGTTATATTAAACCATGCGTTCTGGGTAGAGGGCTGTGCCGGCAGGGCTCCGTGGGTGTTTTGGAGAACTAACCGGCTTTTTTATATAGTCTTAGCGCCACGATAGGGGGTTGAATCAGACTCGGGGACGGGTGGTCAGCTGAAGTCGTTCTGCAAACAGCACAGTCGCCTGTCCGTATCACACGTTCTGCTTCGTTTTTAAGGAGGGTTCAGCAGTTCGTGCTCCAAGGGCGATCATGAGGCAATCGGTCGCTTGGCGGCACGGATTTCGACCCCTGAGTTCATAGAAAACAGAGCCCTGGGATCAGGGCAGGAGTGAATATGGCACGCACTGCTGCTCGCACGACGCGCACGGTCTCCAGGCCGGGGCGAGGGACGGGTACAGCCAAACGAAGAGCGTCTTCGTCAGGAACGAAGTCAACGAAGTCTCGCGGTGCGACGAAACCGAGAGGCCGGGCGGCGAAAGTCGTCCGAAAGACTTCCCCGAAGAAGCGGGCGGGGTCTCAGCGCAAGGTCAGGGCGGCTTCATCCAAGAAGCGGGCCGGAACGGCGAAACTGAGGCGTACGAAGAGGACCGCCGCACGGGCCAAGAGGTCGGCGAAGTCCTCCGCTTCCACATCCCGGAAGAAGGCTCAAGCTCATGAGAAACAAGGTATTTCCAGGAGAAGCAGATCGAGTGGCGTTCTGGCCAAAGCCAGCAAGAAAGTGGCGGCCCGTCGGCGTCTTCCGAGGCGCAGGCGTGCAGGACCGCGCCTGGTTCGGTGCGCGTCATGTGGGGAACTCGTACCGTGGGTGTCAGTGGATCGGCGGTGTTTTCCCTGTTTGAAGAAGGGCCTGGCTGTGCGGAAACCGGAGGACGAGGTGAGCCTCGTGGTCTACGACCTGGAGGAGTCGGTTTGCTGAGTGCCTGAGAATCGCATTAGGGGCGGAGAGTAGGCTGAAGATACCCTGACTCGGAAGTAGCGAGTCGGGGTTTTTTGTGGGAGATGGGGCATATTCAGCAGAAGAGAGGAGAATTTGTTGAAAAAGTGCTTGACATTTGCTAACGGAGAGTTTATATTTTATAATTTGTTAAAATTGCCTCTTCCCTTCGGACGACTGGGTTCCCGGTCTGGGGCTCGATATCGGGTTTCGGTGTGGTTTGCGGGGATTCAGTTTGGTCAGGAATTGTATTAATTATAGAGACTTGGCATAGGCCAATCTGGCCGAGATGCCGCAAACTATCTGTGGAGAGTCCCTCATGAAAAAGTCCATTACCATTGTCCTAACGCTGGCTCTTGTGGCGCTGTTTGTAGCGGCGTGCGCAACACCTGAGCAGCGAGCCCAGAGGCTTTTTGACCAGGGCAAGTATGAAGAAGTCCTGGCGAAATTCCCGAACCTCCCCATCGCTCAGAACGCGAAGGCGAAGATCGCCGAGAAGCTGATCGAGGAAGGCAAGTACGAAGAAGTCCTGGCGAACCATGCCGACACTCCGGCAGCGGATACCGCGAAGGAGAAGCTTGCCGAGATGCTGCTGAAGGAAGGCAAGTACGATGACTGCGTCAAGATGTATCCCGGCACCAATGCCGCCAAAGAGGCCGAGAACATGATTGCCGAAAAACTCTACGAAGAGAAGCAGTTCGACCTGCTGCTTGAGAAGTACGGCAATACAACCGCCGGCATGAAAGTCAAGAATGAGCGGGGGATGCAGGCGTACAACAAGACGAAAGGGATGAAGAAGGACGCCAAGGAGAAGCAGCTTCGCGAAATCATCCAGATGTATGCCGGCACCGAAGCGGCACAGCGCGCCCAGGAAGACCTTGCCAAGATGAAGGCTCCTTCAGTGAAGCCGCCTACACCGGCTCCTATCAAGAAGAAATAGCAACCTCGTTTTACGGGAAGAAATCCCGGCTCGGGCAGTTGCTCGGCCGGGATTTTTGTTTTTTGGCTCGCCTGAGAAGGGGAGTCTCTATCGTCTCTTGCGGTGATTATCGCAGGAGAAGAACCTTGCGGGTTTTGGGGTGGGACGAGCCAACGAGCTCGGGGGCCGCGACGATGAAATAGAGGCCTGTCGCCACAGTCTGGTCCCGTTCATCCCGGCCGTCCCAGGTGACGGAAACTGGCGTGTTTTTCGGCACAACGCCTCGCCAGAGCTGGCGCACGCGTCGCCCCAGAATATTGTACACCATGACCTCAAATGGCTGCGGGCGGCTGGCGGTCAGCCGAATCCGTGTGGTTGCGTTGAACGGGTTGGGATAGGGAGGCTCGAGTTGCCAGTCTTCGGGTGGCAGAGCAAAGGGCGATGACGGCCCAGTGCCTGTGGTGGGCGGCTCTGTTAACCAAGGGTCGAAGAGGATGTTGTCGGGAACGGTATCCCCGCGCCCTTCGGGGTTCAGCGTGGGATGATACGGCCCGGTGGGATCTCCCCAGTAATTCCAGCGGCAATCCCAGACGGGGGGTGGACCGGACAGGCGCTCATGGCTCATGGCGGGTCCGAAATTGCCCTCAAACCAGTTCTGGCGCACCGTGCACAGGGTCGTTCCGTGGGCACTGAGAGCAATGGCAGACCCGTACACCCCCGGCCCTGCCCACAGGGAACGATTGTAGAAGAAATGGTTCCGTTCGATTGTCGCCGGGCATCCGGCCGTGTCCGAGGCTGATGCGGACAGCCCGATTGCCGCCAAGCCATCTCCGACACACTGGATGAAAACATTCTCGGAAATCGTTCCACTCGGCTGAAGGACCTCTATCCCGGCAGCCCCGAGGCCCGTACTGCGGATATTCTCGAACCAGTTGCGCTCGATGACACTCGGGACCTGCCCCGGTCTATTCCTAACATCGAGAGGAGAACCCCAATCCACGGTGCAATCCCGGAAGATGTTGTCTCGTACGGTGACAACGGAACGGTTCACCTCCGCAATCGCGCCATAGTCTTGAGCACCCGGGAAGTGCTCGTAGGTGAGGCGTTCGAAGCTGTTGCCAATGAGCTCCCCCCAGGCGTAGAGGTAATAAGCGCCCATGGAGAAGTTGCCGTAATAGTCGTGGAACCGGTTGAAGCGGATCACGGCACCGCAGCGCTCCACCCACAGGATATTACCCGCGAGATGGGGATTCTCCGGGTAGTAGCAGCCGTAGTTGTCCGTGATGTCGTTCCATTCCACAACCGGCAGGTCGTCGAGGTTCGAATGCCACATGATGCCGATTAGGCCGACTTTTCCACAGTTTCCGTGGATAAGGTTATGGGCCAGCCGCGGATGCGAAAGCTGTGAGAAAACGGCGGCGAAATGGCAGGCTTCGTTTTCGGTGATAATATTGGAGAGAATCGTAGGGTGAGAAGCAGAGATATAGATACACCCTCCTCTGGGACAGGGGTGCAGGGTGTCGGTGGGCAGAGTGAGTCCGTGACCACCGCTAAGGGTGAAGCCGGAGACGACGGTCGCGCGGCTGTTGCCGTGAACGAAAGTCAAGACGGATGCCGTATCCTCGTCGGCAAAATCGCTGGCATCTATCACGGTGCTGTAAAGCGCCGACGAATCATGAGTGAAGTAGAATTCGCTGACGAGCAGGAAGTCGTGGCCGGGCAGGATCAGTCTTTCAGGATAGACGCCGGGATGCACTAAGACGGTGTCGCCGTGACCGGTGTAGTATAGGGCCCCTGCGATTGTCGGGAAATCACCGGGGACTTCGAAGAGGACAGCGCTGCAGGGCAGCACCAGTATCAGCAGGACAGGAACGAAGGTTTTCGTGCTCATGATGCCTCCCCTTTGTTTGTTCCCATGCCCTTATGGCATCGCTGAGGAGTATTATACACATGGGAACAAGGGATGTCAAGTGCCGTTTGGAGAGTTGAGAAAGAATTGGGAAATAGCGATATTGCATTCGTCACCCCCGTCGCCGTTATCTCTTTGTTTTCAAGATATTGTCATTAGCAGATCATGATGGTTCGAGACCGTGTGCGCGAACAGACCGTGAATAGAGTGCCTATTGGCGCTACTGAGGAATATGATGTGTCTCAGGAGCTTGTGGCGCTGATCGACCTTGGGGCCTTGCGCGGAAATGCGACCCGCCTTCTCGAGCATGTGAGGCCTCGCGGGCTGCTTGCTGTGGTGAAGTGGAACGGCTATGGGCACGGACTGATTCCGTGTGCCAAGGCTCTCGCCAAGGCTGGAGCGACGGGATTCGGAGTCAGCTCTGTCGCTGAGGCAATCGAGCTGCGCAATGCCGGTTTTTCGGGGCTGATTCTTGTCATGACGGACTGGGTTGGCAAGCCACTCAAGCAGTTCGCCCAGTGGGACCTGCATGCCGCCGCCACTTCGTGGTTCAAAGTGGAGTATGTGGCGGCTGGCGCTCGCAAGCTCGGCAAGAGAATCGGCGTGCACATCAAGTTCGATACAGGGCTGGGGCGCCTGGGGATGCCCTGGCAAGAAGCCGGAGATTTATTGCCGCGGATCGCGCGAATGAGGAGCATTGACATCCGTGGCATTTACTCTCATCTTGCCTTCAGCGGCCCACAAGACTTCGCTACGGGCGAGGAGCAGATCGCGAGGTTTAACCAAATTCTTATGCAGGCGAGGAAGTGCGGTCTTGAGCCAGAATGGACACACCTGGCGAATTCAGCGGCCGCGATAGTCTACTCTGATGTGCCGGGCAATCTGGTGCGTGCAGGCATTGCGCTGTACGGACAACCTCCATCCCGAGAGACGGCGGAACTTCTGGCCCTCGAGCCGGTGATGACGCTGAAGGCACCGATTGTGGAGGTTCGCCGAGCGCGTCGCGGGAGAGGAGTGCCTCATCCACTGATTGCCACGGCACCTGTCGATGGCTGGGCCGCGCGCATTCCGCTTGGCAATCGCCACGGGTATCCGAGCACGCTTGCGTACCGCGGCTGTTTTCTCTTTGGTGGTCGCGCGTTGCGACTCCACGGGGCCGTGCTCCGGGATGAATCGTGGCTGTTCGTTCCGGGTCGGAAACCGGAGGTCGGTGAAGAGATCATTCTGTGGGGTCGGCAGGGCAGCCAGACTCTGTGGCTGTATGAGTTGGCTGAGAAGATTGATGTCTTGCCATATGAGCTGCCAACCTGGCTTTCAGCGGAAGTGCCTCGGCACTTCGTGGACGATGGACGATTGTCGCCTGCGTGATTGGCGTTGCACAAAGGCAACCAGCTGATAGGCGGGGCCAAGGAACTTTTGGTGGACTTGTCGGGTATCATGGATGATTATTCCGACGAAAAAGGGACGAAATAGCCCCCTGGTCTGATCTTGGAGGAGAGATGCGCACATTTGCCTCGTTTCTGATAGCGACTTTTCTGATTGTTCAAGTTGGAGGATGCAAGCCGGACAACCGGGCGTCATCCGGCGGAATACCTTCCGATGCCAAGATGCTGAATCTCACGATGACTGACGTGGATGGTAAGCAAATCGACCTTCGGCAGTTCTACGGCAAGGTCGTTATCGTGGATTTCTGGGATACTTGGTGTGGTCCGTGCCGCCGCGAGATTCCTTCATTCGCCCAGCTTTACAGTGAATACAAGGACAAGGGCTTTGTGATGGTGGGTGTGGCGTTTGCACGGAGAGGGAACAAGGCGGTTAAGGATTTTGCCAGACAGTACGGCATGAACTATCCGAACACGATTTTTAACCAAGGCGCGGCGCGACTGTACGGGTCTCCGCCGAGCATTCCCACGACCTACATCATTAATCAACAAGGTGAGATACACAAGAAAGTCGTCGGCTATCACGATAAGGCCTTTTTCGAGAAGGAAATCAAGCAGCTGCTCGGCTCGTGATAGAGTCGATTCTTGGGTTTGACGAATATCCAAGAGATAAAGGTAAGGCCTCAGCAACACATGCTGAGGCCTTTTCTGTTATCATATTCCGCGACCGGAGGTCGCGGGTAGTAAGGGTACCGACGAGACACTCCAGCTGGCGCAGGAGTCTCTTTGTCGGCCGTAAGCAGCCAGCTACGCACAAGAGATTCCGGCAGGGTCAGGGACCCTGCTCGGCGACAAGGACATCCCGTGCGGCGCAGATTGATTCCGGCTGGGTTGAGAACCCTGCTCGGCGATGACGCGTGGAACCCGGCTCGGCAACATGACGGGGCTCGGCGTATCAGAGGGTGACTTTGGTGAGTTCGGTTACGGCCTTTCGCTCCCAATCCATGGCTTGTTCGACGCAGTCCGCACCTGCGGCTCGCCGTTTGGGATCTTTCCAGCGGTGGTAGAAGTGCTGAAGCTGCTTTTCCGTTTCGAGCTTTGGGGATTGCGACCAATTCCATGGTCGGCCGAGCTCACGATCCCAATCATGCCAGGCTTGACAGCACTGGTGATAATAGAAAGCGGCTTTCTCGAGTGCGCCGCGAGTCTTCCCACCGAAGCGAGGCGCCATACGCTCGAAGAAGCGACTGGCGCTGTAACGCGCCGTCCACTGCTGGTAGATCGGTGAGCAGCCCCACGCCGATGCCTTGAGCCCGGTGAAATCCCTGTTCGAATCGCGCAAGTCGCTGGCGAAGGCAAGGTACGCCTTTTCACCAGCAGCGCATGTCGCAAGTTCTCCTGCATGCCACTGATAGACAGCCCGGCGTGCGGCACGCCGCGCAAGGTCTGACTCGGAGAAATCTCCCGACCTCTTTTCGATGATGCGGACGAGTTCGTTTCCTTCGTCGACGGGTTGGCGCCAGTAGGTGAGGTCCATGTCCAGAACCCGGATGCGTTCAGGTCTGGGATTCGGATGAGAGCGGATGATGTGGAAATAGTTTTCCAGTCCCGCCGTACTAACTCCGAAAACCAGCATCGGCTCGCTCAGGCGTGCCAGCGCGGGTTTGCCCGTTTCACCGACCCACCGAGAGAGCACTTGAAAAGCAGTGTGAGTATCCGACGGCGTTGTCTCTTGCCATGTCAAGTGAAGAGCCTTGAAGAGTGTTTCAATCGGAGGTTCAAAGGCCAACTCAAAACACTCCGGGTGGCCAATCGCGTAGATGAACTGAGTCGCGTGACCAGAGACCACGTCCACAAAGGCATAGTCAAGCGGCAGTCCTTCGCTTCTCAAGAGCAGCAGGAGAGGCAGAGACAGCCCGGGCTCGATGGGATCCGTAAGATACGACTCCTTCGAGAGCAAGGCCGGGAAACCTTGTGCGAAGCGGTCTGTCACTTGAGTTCTTGGCATCATCGTGTCGCCAGTGGAGTGGTGGTTTTCTGATTCAAGATACGAAAGCCTCGCCGAAATAGCAAGTAGCTCTGTGGAACCGCAAATGCCTGAAAAAGAAGAGCCCCGACAGGCGTCGGGGCTTTTTCTATGCAGGAGCACTGCTCCGAATTACAGGAGAGACCGCTATCGCATGGGTGTTGTGAAGTCAAGTGAGATTTGATCCCGGCGGCGCTGAGCGATGAAGATGCTGCAACCGGAGGTTTGACGCATTGTGACGACTGGCGCGATGGCCTCGTTGCTCAAACTCACAAGACCACCTTGGCGGAGTGTTCGCGCGCGAAGACGCCAGCGAACGCCTGAGAGCGTGATGCCATGTGCCACCGGCGCTGGCATGACCGAGAGCCGCAGACCTGGTCGCACCGTGCAGGTGAGGGCAGCGGGTCCATGGACGACCCTACCGATGGACTGAGAGGTGATGAGAGTGAGTTCCAGGTCATCGAACTTGGCGAAAGCGCCCAAGGCGTTCAGACTGTGATCCAGCCGAGGCCCGAGAAAACCGGCGACGCAAACGCGCTTCCACGCTCGGCGATGACAGAGCCGAAGGCCTTTGTCCAAGTCCGGTGTCTCCTGCTCCGCCACTCGAACAATTGTAATGCGTCGGCGCGCGGCGGATTTCAGTGTCGACGGAGAGATCGAATCGAGGTCTCCGAGGATGATGTCGGGCCTGAGTCCTTTGCGATCGAGTTGATCTGCAGCTCCGTCAAGTGCAATGGTTCGCCTGGATGCGTCAATGAGCGCGCGGAGGCATTTGCCCGATGGCAAGCTGCCATCGGCCACAAGGAGTGCGTCGTACGAGAGTGATGCGCGTGCTCGAGACATTGGAAAATCAGGTTTTCAAGACGATGAAGGCCAGCATGGGTTGCACCGCGTTTCGGTCGCGGCGCCATGAGCTGAGGGTTGAATCACAGAAGGTGCACGCTTTCGGCATAACGATACTCGACGGTGAGACTCCAGTTGAGATCAAATCGCGCATGACGGCTGCGCTGAGATCCAGATGTATGTTGTCGCCTTCACGCGCCAACACTTCGTCGCCGAAGCGGTTTTTGAAAGCATCGGCTATGTTCCGCCCGACGGGATAATGCCAGGTGCAGATCGTTGGACCGATGGCGACCTTCAAATCGTCAGGATAGCTTTGACAATGAGCGTGGATCGCTTCCACGACCTTTGCCGGCAGGCCGGCCAGAATCCCGCGCCATCCCGCGTGCGCCAAACCGATGACTCCTTTCTTCGCGCTGTAGTAGTAGACGGGCGCACAATCGGCATGGGTTGTCGTGAGGATCAAACCGGGTTCGTTGGTAATCAGGGCATCGGTTTGAGGAATGCGTCCGTTAGCCGTGGCCGCGCCGGTTCCTTTATCCTTTGCGACCACGTGAGCCACACGGTCGCCATGGACGAGCTCCGGCCCCACGCAGTCACCAAGTCTCAGGCCCAACCCCACCAGGAAATCGCGACGGTTACGCGCGACTTCAGCCACTTCATGACGATTGAAAGACATGGCGCCATGACGCCGCGTCGATAGACCGAGAATGACTCCTTCCCAATCGGGCAGCAATTGGTGCGACATTCGGGAGACCTCGTCACGAGGAAGGTCGGGCGGGTGGAGGCGTTTCCTCCTGTCTCATGCGCGAGATAACTGTGCGGAACTCGCGTTCGAAGTGGTGAGCTCCGCGAGTGCATTCGGCGCCGATAACGGCTTGCACCCGACCGTCGGGCAAAGGCTCGAGCCGAACCCAGAACTGGCGATGAACCAGATAGAAGGCTAAAAGCAAGCCAACGGTCATGATGATGAATCCCGCCCAGATGACCGTGACTCCCTCATCGCGACGGAACTGGAGAATGGTGCGCAACTCCTCGGTCGCGACCGGACCGGTGATGTCCATAATCTGGAAGAGAAACGGCACACGGTCGTCGAAACCTCCATGAAAGGCGAATCTCTGGAAGAGCACGGTGCTGCCGAGCGAATCGGCGCCTCTGAAAACATGCACCCGGACAGCGGGATTATTCATGTGGGCAGATAGAGAATGATCTTCGCCCGAGGCTCGGCGGTAATCGGGATAGAAGCCCGCCGCTCTCATCGAGTAGGTGTCGGCGAAGTGTGCGAGGCCGCTCATAGGCAAGTGGATCGTGTCCACGATTGTGCTGTCTGACGCCCTCATAACCTGCACGAAGGCCGTATCGAACCTCGCCAAGACGCGCGGCATTCCCGGCTCGTATGAGCTCTGATAAACCCGCCAACCCTTGTGCCTGAGCGGATGATTCACCTCAATGCGAGCGCGACGCACGACCTGATTCTCCTCCAGAACCGAGACACTAGCGATGTAGTCGCTGATGTTGCCGCTGTCGTAGTCGTGATCGAAGCGGTTCTTCAGCATGCCCGCCGGCACTTCGATCCGCTGGGAGACACCGCGTTCCCGAAACACTTCGACGAGCCAAACCTCGCTTTCAGTCTGTCTTAAGGTGCGTCCGAGAAATTCCTCGCCTACGAGCACGGTTTGTCCCGGGGCCAACGGGTAGTATTCCACGCGGAAACTGTCGACTCGAACGGCGAAGGGAATCTCGTATGATGCAACGGTGTCGCCTGGAAAGGCTCCCACCTGGAACTGGCGCACTCCGAGGCTGGCCAACAGTGCTCCGACCGCCAGAAGAAACATGCCCACATGAGTCAGGACGGATCCAAGGTGAGCGTATTGTCCCCGTTCACCTCGCCAGAGTTGACCGGTGTCGTCTTTCTCTTCCTGTCGGTTGAATCCCGACGGCCAGTTTGCCGCGAGGGTTTCTGGAGAGATGGCGGCAACCGTTGCGTGGAGCGGCAGCGCTTGAACGGCGTTCTTGCCCAAGCGCGCAGGACCGCGAGCCAAACGGCTCAAGATACCCGGAATACGCTGGATGAGACAGGCGAGAAGGCTGACGGACAGCAGGGCGACGAGGAATCGATACCAAGGAGCATGGAACGGGCGCGTCAGGCCGATTCCTTGAAGGAAAGTCATCCCTCGCTGCCCCAGTTTGGACCAGACGAACTGAGCCCACGAGGATGAGCTTGGATGGTCAGGCAAAAACTCTTCGACGAAGAGCCCGAAAACTGAAATCACTGCCAGGATAATCAGGAGCCAGATGGCGAACTTCATCGAGGCGAGCGTGGCCCAAAGGCGCGTTACCAATGAGCGTCGAGGTGCTGTGTTGTCTCCCTTCATGGGCGGTAGAGTTTGTGAGAATGAATGTAGGCTTCGACAGGCTCCGGCACCAGATGGCCGATAGGCTCTCCTGCTGCCACCCGAGCGCGCACTTCGGAGGCGGATATATCTATTTGTGGACTCTTCAAGACACGCGTGCGCGTCAAGAATCGCTTTGGTACACGGGCGAGGTCGCAGCCGGGTCGCGGCAGAACGGCGATCCTGCAATCGCGATAGAGTGCTTCCGGGTCCTTCCAGGTCTCGAGTTCCAACAGCGCGTCGGCACCGATGACAAGCCAGCAATCTTCGGGCGAGATACCTCGTGTCTCGAGCACGCGACGGACGGTATCCGTCGTATAGGCCGGGCCCTTGCTCTCCTCCTCGATCGTCGCGAGCTCAAACGCCGGGAAAGCTTTCAGGGCCAGGCGCACCATTTCACGGCGATGCACATAGGGTGTGAGCTGCTCGGCAGGTTTGTGAGGGGGAAAGGGATTCGGGATCAGAAGAACGCGATCCAAGGCAAGCTCGCTTGCCGCCGCGCTCAGTGTGAGAAGATGACCGTTATGGATGGGGTCAAATGATCCCCCGAAGAGGCCGAGTTTCACGAGTCACTGACGCTCCTGGTTACGGATATCCGCGAGAAGCGCCCGCGCCATCGCGTTCTCTTTTCGACCGGGGTATTTTGTCAGGAATTTCTGCAGTTCCTCGGCTGCGCGGATATGGTCCTTCAGGGCGAGGAAACACTTTGCCTTTAAGAATTGCGCTGCGCCAGCCCACCGGGTGTCGTAGTAATCGGCGAGAACCACATCCGCGCAGAGGACACTTGAGGCATATTCGTTCATTTTGAAATAGAGGAGGGCCGCCGCGTATTCTTTCCGTCCGAGCTTGTCTCGACACTGGTCGATGTAATTCTGAGCATCAGGTTGCAGGGGATGATCGCCATAATCTTCCAGGAACCGCTGGAATTCGTCCAAGGCCTTTGTCGTGTATTCCTGATCCAGCGCATAGGAGGGCGCCATCTCGAAGTAACTCAGGGCGACATAGAATTGGGCGTTTGGGGCTACAGGACTTTGCGGATAGCGCTGTCCGAGGCGCTGGAACTCGTCGGCGGCTGTCAGGTAGTCACGCATCTGAAAATAGGTCAGGCCCAAATAGAATTTAGCCGAATCGATGATGGCCGTGCCGGAGTAGTTCAGCACAATGTCTTTCAGGGCTTGCTGCGCTTTGTAGTAGCGCTCTCTTTCGTAGAGATGCAGTGCTTTGCGAAAGCTCAGCTGTGGACCCAGGAGCTCCGTCTGGCGCACTGACTTCGCACACCCGGAGAATAACACACCGAGGAGAAGCCACCCGACGACAGACGAAACAGAAACTGTTTTCTTGATGCCCATCATTTCCTTAAGAATTGTCACGCAGCGCGGCCGAATGAGCGTCCGCGAAATGTTGTTTCTATCGGCTGCGGAGGGTGAAGAGCAGGAAAAAGGATGTCCCAACCGCCACCACAAGAACGAGCGGCACCACCCATGTCCGCATGGTCGAGTCTGACCGGCTCACGCTATCGGCCTGTTGCACCTGCTCCGAACCCGCGTCCGCGACCTGGACTTCTTGCTCGTTTAGCGAGATGCGGGTCGAGTCGAGCGACTCCCCACAAGCGACAACGGAACAGATCAACAGAACCAAGAACAGAGATTTCATAAACGATATCGATCGTTGAATGCGAGTATCGTCGTATCGGTCAGTCTGCGGAATGTCGCAGAACTCTCAGAGACGCCATGCAAGAGTCAAGATGCCGGTGACGGAAAGTGGAGTCTGCTTTCGGTAAATGACCCCAGCCGCCAGTTGAATGATATCGTCGGGACAGGTGAGGCGCCGCGCTTGCCGACGGAGCCAGTTTGCGTCCAGCAGGCCCAACCCTGCGGTCCATGCCCATCTATCGGACCGAGAAAACTGGGTCCCTCCTGCTCGGATTGCCACCGCTCGCACAGGCCTCCACTCAATCCCGGCATGAGGCTCCAAGAAGGCCCGCTCGGACTTCTGAGCGAGGTTCATAAGCTGGAACGATACCGAGAAATCGGTCTGTTTCCATGTCAAGGCTGCGCTCGTCGTCTGGTCGCCGCGCCGATCGAGGGGATGCGTCGAGAAATTGCCTTCGGGAGGGAATTTCTGGTATTGCAGGCCCACATGAACATTTTTTCGGCGCAGAATAACGCCATAGCTGTGGGCATTGGCCAGCCCATGACGGCCTTCGTAGAAGCGGTCCACCCGGCCGCCGACAGCCACCTGAGGATGCAAATAGAGCTTGAATAAGAGCGAGTTGCGATGCAGTCCGGAAAGCGGATCCTCTTCATAAGTACGATCCGGCGGCAGGTCGTGTTCCCTCAAGACCGGTTCGGTGAAGAACGCTGCGAAGAGGAAGATCGACTTCTGCAGACCGATGCCATGCACCAGCAGGCGCGCGCTGTCAATAATTTTGTCCGGTGTACTTACGGTCCCGCTTTGCCAGAGTTCGCTGATTTGCCCGACCGATGCCGGGTGAATCAGCACGGCCACCCGTCCCGTTTCTGACGGTGCGAAGAGTTCGAGACCGGCAGGGTTCATGCTCGCGGACTGGGGTGGGTAGCTCAGGGCGCCGGTGCTCCCCCCCAAGGCAAAGTCGCGGGCCGCCACAGGATTGGGAATCAGGTAGCCCGTGTGAACCTGGGCCCAAGCCGGGCTCAGAGCCAACAAGCTTAGCAGGGCGACACACAGGCTCAGCAATGTCACGGACTCCCTCGATGCCCCGATGGCGTTCCCTTCCGCCAGCAGACAAGGATTGCTCCGACCGCCAAGGCAGCCAAGATTAGCTGTAACCAGGCGGCGTAGCGAACGGCGAAGGTGATGCCAGCGTTGAACGGCAGTTCGGCCACCAGCGCACTTCGCCTCCCCCACCCGGCCTTACAGACGACCCGCCCTGCGGGATCGATGAGCGCGGAGATACCGGTGTTGGCGGCACGAGCAATGCTGCGACGCGTTACAATGGCCCGCAGGCGGGTTAATGCCAGATGCTGATAAGGCCCGGAAGAATTGCCGTACCAACCGTCGTTGGTCATGTTGACCAAGATGTTGGCGCCCCGTTGCACGAATCTCGACGCCACTTCCGGAAAAACGACTTCAAAGCAAATAAGGCAACCGACTCGCGCATCCGGAACAGGCTGGAAAATTGTGAGCACCTTCCCTTGCGCAAATTCGGCCTGGCCGAGCCGTATCGCTCCAAGAAAGGGGAACCAGCGTTGCCCCGGGATCCGCTCGCCGAAGGGCACCAAGTGCATTTTGGCGTAGCTCGGCAGGTCACGCGACCCCGGTATGACCTGAAAAGCCGCATTCAACGGGAGCTCGTCGCCTTGCCGGTTTGCTTCGTAGTCTATGGCGCCGGTCAGGAGCGGGACGCCGACACTATCGACCCAGCGATGTATCTCACTGCGTGCCCAAGGCCGCAATCGCAGGGCAACGGGAATGGCTGTTTCCGGCCAAACCAGAAATGCGGGCTGGGCGGCGAGCGCGATCTCCGACTGCGTCTGATAGAGCAAGAGGGTTTCGTCGGCCGGCATGTCCCATTTTCGATGAGCCGGAATGTTCGCTTGAACGACTCCGACGCGAATGTGCTTGGTGAAGTCCAGTGCACTAAGTCGAAGGGCGCCGTAGATCCACGGAATCACGAAGATGACGGCAGCGAGAGCGATGATTGTGCGGCGCGTGGTGCCCTTAAGACGCAGAGCGAGAAAAATGAGGGTGTTGAGCAACACGACCCAGAACGATGGGCCGAAGACACCGGTCAGGTCGCTGAGTTGACAGGGGAGCAGCAACCCGACCTGTGAGAGCGCCCAAATCGGCCAGCAGAAACCGATTTCGCCCAATCCAAAGAACATTTCAAAGCTGACATAGACAACGGGAAGAAGAAACGCTCCCCATATTCCGACGCGGCGCATCGCCCAAGAACAGGCCGCAGCCGATATGGCCCAGTTGAGCGCCAGAATTGCCACGGTCGCGAGCATCGACGCCCACGCCAGCGCCGGGGGTGCACCGCCGTTCAGACCAATCCAGTAGCAGATGCCGCCGAAGAAAACGACGCCTGCCAGGTAGGCGCGGCCGAAAACCTTACGGGGCTCAAGTCCGTGGCAGGCACCGAGAAAAGGAACAAGACAAACCCAAGCGAGAAAGCTGAACGGCAGGGGGGGGAAACTCAGGACTCCAAGAACCGCCGCCAGGAGAAATCCAAATCGTACCACTCCGCTGTGCACCTCAGGACTCGGCCACCGCCACTTCCCGGCCCTCCGTCACGCTGCGATAGGTCGCTTCTACGACCGCCATTATTTCGACAGCTTCCTCGATGGACGAGATGGGCTTGCGCTTGTGCTGGATGCATTGGATGAAGTGATCCACCTCGAATTCAAATGATTTCTTGTAGAGATCCATTGGCTTGAGTTGCTTTCCGGGTGTTACATTGACGAGCTCGCCGTGCATCTCCTTTGTAATCTTCGGAGGGTTCAAGGCGGCGGCTCCCTGGGTGCCGTAGAAGATCGTGTAGGCCACGGTTTCGTCAGACATGAGAGACCAGGAGGTGTCGACGGTCAGACCGACTCCTCCGCGGAGCCGGTAAAAAGCGAATAACGAATCCTCGACTTTCCTGCCCGGGACGGAGCGGGCCGCTATCGCGCCGACGGTCTCGACCTTTGGGTTTCCGAGGAGCCAGAGACAGACATCCAGCATCTGGATTCCGAGGTCCATCATGACTCCGCCCCCGGAGATCTTTGGGTTCCGCACCCAAGTGGGACGACTCCACTTGCCCTTTCTTTTCAGCCATCCGGCGCGGACATGTATGATTTTGCCCAGTTCGTTGGCCTCGATGAAGTTCTTGATGATCATCGAATCGGGGCGGAAGCGGTGATTCATGGCGACCATAAGGATGCACTTGGCTTTCGCCGCGGCGGCGGCCATGCGCACGGCTTCAGCGTGAGTGCGTGCGGCCGGCTTTTCAACGAGCACGTGTTTGCCGGCGGACACAGCCGCCAATGCGAGGGCCATGTGGGAGTTGGTCGGTGTGCAAATGAGAACAGCTTCCAGTCCCTCGGCCTCCAAAAAGCGTTCGACATCCCGGAAGAAGAGGGGAATCTTGTTCTTTTGTGCCACCAGGGCCGCTTTGTTTGCATCGAGGTCGCAGATGGCAATGAGCTCTGCATCTGGGTGCTTTCGCAACAGAGGGATATGAACGACTTGCGCCATCCCTCCGGCACCGAGAATGCCAATGCGGATTTTCTTGGGCATAGAGTTACTTCATATCGACTGGTGTTACCACCAGAAAGGATCGGGGCTGTCCAAGGATGTCAGCGATGAGCGTCAAGATAGCTTTGAAGCATGAGAACAGCGGCAGCCATATCGAGTCGGCCGCGCTGCTTCTTTTCGGAGAGACCGGCTAATCGCGCTGACTGACTTGCCAACCGGGTCGTGAATCGCTCGTCCCATCGCTCGACCGAAATGCCCTCGGCTTCGAGTCGGCCGATGAAGCCATCCACGACGCGTGCTTTTGGACCGACCTCACCGCGCAGGGTCAGCGGATAGCCGACAACGACGCGGTGGATGTTCTCATCTTCAACCAGTTTCTTTAGCTGACGGATGGTTTGCGGACCCTGGTATGTCCAGGTCGCAAGCCCCACGGCAACTCGCGCCTCTTCGTCAGAGATGGCAATGCCGAGTCGGCGAGTTCCGTAGTCAATCCCCAGCAGGCGCGGCAATGCCTACGAGTCCTCCAGGGGCCTTTTCAAGGCTTCTTTCAGGAGTTTTCCCGGCTTGAAGTGCGTCTTGCGGCGGGCAGCGACATAGATGATCTCGTTCGTCTTGGGATTGCGAGCTTTCGGTTTTGGCTTGGTCTTCTTGACCTCGAAGACACCGAAATCGCGAATCTCAATGCGGAGTTCATCCTGTGCCTCGGCCATGATCTCCCGAAGGGTCGTGAAGACTTCATTGACGATTTTGGCCACGGTGTCAGGTCGCTCGCCGCTTTTTTGGGTTACCTTTTCGACAACATCCTTCTTAATAAAGGTATGCATGGAGGTTCCTCCGGCGTTTGCTCGCGCGTTTTAACAGATCTTGCTATTTGTTCTATTTCTCAGTTGACAAATCTTCGCCAATTCGCTCGACATGGAAGATGCCGCGAACGGCCAGCATTCGTTTGATAACCCGGGTCAGGTGCGGCAGGGATTTCACCTCGACAACCATGTGGCCGATAGAGATCGCATCTTCCTTTTTCATATCGAGAAAGATGATATTCACATCCTGAGACGCGATGGCTTCGGTGATGTCGCGCAGAAGGTTTTTGCGGTCTTCAGCCATGACACGGATGCGAGCATTGAAATGGGTATCGCGATCAACATCCCACTCCACGATGATGTTGCGCTGAGGCTGGCGCATGAGCTGGGAGATGTTGGGGCAATCCAGGCGATGGATGGAGACTCCACGGCCGGTGGTGATAAATCCCGTGATTCGATCCCCGGGCAGTGGCTGGCAGCACTTGCCGAAGTGCACGGCCACATTCTCCAGGCCGTGGATCCGCACTCCACCTTCCACGCCTTTGACCTTGCGGATCACGCGTGTCAGGAGGGATTCAGCGACTTCGGGTCGATCGCTCGGAAGCAACTTTCGAACAACACCCGGGACGGAGATGTCTCCCGAACCCACCGCCGCATAGAAGTCAGGCAGGTTGCTGTGCCCGAAAGAGAGAGCGACTTCTTCCATCTCCTTTGTGGTCTTCCGGAGCCGCAGTTTCGTCAGTTCACGCTGGATAATGTCCTTGCCCAGACGAACGGATTCTTCGTAGTGTTGTTCTTTGAGCCACTTCTTTATCTTGGACCGTGCACGGGATGTGGTGACGAATTTGAGCCAGTCGGGATTCGGTCGCTGGTTGGTCGATGTGATAATCTCCACGACGTCGCCTGATTTCAGCGATCGGGAGAGGGGAGCGATCTGGCCGTTGACCTTAGCGGCCATCGCATGGAGTCCGACGCCCGTGTGCACGGCAAAGGCGAAGTCCACCGGGGTGGCCCGCTGAGGAAGCGTGATGAGCCTGCCGCGCGGCGTGAAGACGAAAATTTCATCCTGGAACAGATCGATCTTCAGGTTCTCGAGGAACTCGCCTGACGATGAGCTCTCGTTCTGGGAATCCAAGAGTTGGCGGATCCAGGCCATTTGACCATCCAACTCATCTTGACGCGACGAGCCTTCTTTATAGCGCCAGTGTGCCGCGATGCCATACTCGGCTGTGCGATCCATTTCTTCCGTGCGAATCTGCACCTCGACTTTGCGACCGTCCGGTTCAAAGACACTCGTGTGAAGGGACTGGTACATATTCGACTTCGGCGTCGCGATGTAATCGTAAAACTGGTCGGGAATCGGCGTAAAAAGCGAATGCACAATCCCGAGAACGAAATAGCAGTCCTCTACTCTCTGGACAACGATGCGAATCGCGATCAAGTCGAGAATTTCATCAAAAGTGTAACCTCGAATTCGAATTTTATTATGAATACTATAGAGGTGTTTGGCACGCCCGAAGACCCTCGCTTTGATGCCCAAACGGCTCAGCTCTTCTTTGATCGGCTCCAGAACAACTTGGACCATGGCCTCGCGTTCGTCGTGGGTCAAGGCCACCTTCTGGGCAAGCTCGCGATAAGCCCTCGGTTCGAGCACCTTGAAGGCCAAGTCCTCGAGCTCCCATTTGAATCGTCCGATGCCCATGCGATGAGCCAGAGGGGCGTAGACATCTCGCGTCTCCAAGGCGATGCGCTCCTGGGCCTTGCGCGGGAGGTGCGAGATCGTGCGCATATTATGGATTCTATCAGCGAACTTGATGACAATAACGCGAAGGTCCTTCGAGATCGACAGCAGCATCTTGTGGAAGTTGGACGCCTGTTTTTCCTCGGCGGATTCGTACTTCAGCTCGGGGATCTTCGTCACGCCGTCCACGAGCATTGCAATTGTCTCTCCGAACTCCGAGTGCAACTGCTCGAGGGTAATCGGGGTGTCTTCCACGGTATCGTGCAGAAAGCCAGCCGCGATGGTGGTGTCATCCATCCCGATTTCCGCCAGCAAGCGAGCGTCCTCAATCAGGTGAATAATGTAGGGCTCTCCCGAAAGGCGGAATTGTCCCTGATGGGCCTGATAAGCAAAGCGAAACGCACGATCGAGGAGTGCCACATCCGTGTCAGGCCGTTTCGAGATCATCATGCCCGCGATTTCTCGGAAGGCTTCGACATGCTGCGGCTCCATTTGCCGGTAGTCAGGATGCACCAGAACCTGGTCTATCCTGTCGGAGTCTTGAAGTGCAATTACACTCATGATGTCGTCAAGTCGATTGCCTAACGGCCTGCTCCATCTACTCGATATCTAAAAGGGTGATTCTTCGTCTGACGGCACTCCCGTTTCTTCCTTTCCTTCGGGAGTCGGGGGTATCTCTTCGGCGAGGTTGCTGAACTGAGCGTAAGCGTTGACAAAACTGAGCAAGAAACTTCCGGTCGGGCCGTTTCGATTCTTGGCGATGATTACCTCGGCGATTCCCTCAGCGTCGTACTCGCGATCCTGAAACTTGAATTTCTTGTTTTTGTAAAGGTCGGGATAGAGCGCCGGGCGATAGATGAAGAGCACGACATCGGCATCCTGTTCGATGGCACCGGAATCACGCAAATCCGAGAGCATCGGCCGGTGCTCTCCGCCTCGGTGTTCTGGGCCGCGCGAGAGCTGCGAGAGTATCACCACCGGCACCCTCAGTTCCTTGGCCAGCTTCTTCATCGAGGCACTGACGAAGGCCACCCATTGCTGCAGATTCTCCACTAATTTGGGAGGTTGAACAAGCTGCAAATAGTCGAGAATCACCAAGCCGATTCGATGTTCGATCCAGAGCTGTCGGGCCCGTGCGCGAATCTCGGTGATCCCGATTCCCGGTGCATCATCGATGTAGATTGGCAGTTCCGAGAGGCGAGCCGCGGCGGCCGAGAGTTCCTCCCATTCCTCATTCCGCAGCTTGGCACTGGAGCGCAAACGCATGCTATTGATATGCGCATCCGCCGAGAGAAACCGCTGGGCAATCTGGCTCATGTCCATCTCGAGAGAGAAAAGCGCCACCGGTCGGTCATGCAGTGCGGCAGCATTACGGGCGATATCCAATGCCAAGGCCGTTTTGCCCATTGAAGGCCGCGCGGCAACCACAATGAGCTCGCCCGGCCGAAAGCCGGCTGTGAAATCGTCCAACCGGTCAAACCCGGTGCCGACGCCTGTAACATATCCTCCACGCGCCTTGATCTTCTCGATTTGGTCCACGGTTTCATGCATGACGGCACGCAGCGTTTGAGCTCCTCCCAAGTGACGCTGCATGACTTGAAGAAGTTGCGCGTGCAGTTTCTCCAGCAGCTCTTCCGAACGAGCTCCCGGTTCGTAGCCAGCGCCCGCGGTTTGGGCTGCGAGCGAGATGATGCGCCGCAGGACAGCCTTTTCCAGAACACTGCGAGCATAGTACTCGATATTCGCCGAACTCGGAACGGCTTCTGTGAGTTCCGACAGATACAGCTCGCCTCCGATCTCTTCGAGCTTGTCCATTTGGCGCAGCGTTTCGGTCATGGTCAGCAGATCGATGGGTTGATGGGCATCGTCGAGTCGGACCATGGCACTGAAAATCGTCGCGTGAATCGGCCGGTAGAAACAGCTTTCATCGAGCATGTCGCGGATGCGCACGAAGCTGTCGGAGTCGATCATCACGGCACCCAGGACAGCTTTTTCCATGTCCACGGCTTGCGGCGGGACTCGCCCCGCGACTTCATCCACGACTGAGCTTTGAAAAGGTTCGGCGCTCATCAATATCTCACCAGGGTGATTTCAAGTCATCATACATGCGACGCAGCATTGCGAAATCTTCGCGCCCTATGTCCGTCGCATTCGGATTGCGCAGATAGTAGGCGGTATGATAGGTAATGAATACCTGTACTCCTTGCCATGAAAAAGTGCGGCCTCGAAGGGCTTTCATGCTGTCTTTGACTCCGAGGAGGACCTGTGCAGCGAAGCGACCGACGCAGACGAGAATTCTTGGGCGAATGATCGAGAGTTGCGTCAGGAGATAGGGCTTGCAGGTCTCGATTTCATCCGAGGCTGGGTCGCGGTTTTCAGGCGGACGACATTTGAGCACATTGCAGATGTAAATATCTTTTCGGCCAAAGCCCACTTCGTGGAGGAGCTGGTCGAGGAGTTTGCCGGCACGCCCGACGAATGGTACGCCCTGCAAATCCTCATCGCGTCCGGGAGCCTCGCCCACGAAGACGATATCCGCCTTCGGATTTCCATCACCGAAGACGAATTTGGTGCGCGTCTCTCCAAGAGGACAGCGGACGCAATCTCGAATCTCTTTCTCAAAATCCGCCAAGGATGTCGGAAGCGGATCCAACGCTCCGCGAAGAGTGTGCAGCCGCGATTCCTTGGGTCGCGAGGGCAAATAGACCTCGTCCTCGAAGAGAGACTGTTGTTCGAAATAGCGGTGCGCAAGCTGTCGGGCTTGCTCAACGGAATCGCGGTCCTTGGTCATTGCTTCTTTTTCTTTGACCTGCCCTTGTGAGTTCTCCGGCGCGGCCTGTGAGCCGATTTCGAAGCCGCCGGTGTGGCTGCCTCTTTGTCGCTGGGCGCTGCCTGTGGTGGCTG
>Ga0315537_1000950_pt1 | contig 23148 bp, 21 predicted proteins | sample SalMarSW160270MG_FD_203091 | JGI IMG/M metagenome (GOLD analysis project Ga0315537, IMG submission 203091) | Salt marsh sediment microbial communities from the Plum Island Ecosystem LTER, Massachusetts, United States - Salt Marsh Sediment SW1602-70 ...
CCGGAAATTAATTACTGTTTCTAATGAGATTTATGTGGAAAATTTAATTCAAAAGGAGGGAAACGGATAATGGCTCTCGGATGGTCAGGTAGTAATAGCGGAATAACAACAAATTATAAAAAATTTTCTATTGGAAATTTAAAAGATGATAGATTTTATCAAAATATTTCAATACCTATGGAGGTTTCTTACTTCATTAACAACGCCTGCAATTTAACATGCAGGCATTGTTATGTGGGATATCCCAAAACAACAAACTCATTAATGCTGCGCGAATGGGCAGATACCTTCGATGAACTTGTTTCATTGGGGGCTAAAACATTCGGCAACGTTGGAAAGGAGCCTTTATTAAATTGGGACAAAACAAAAGGATTATTAGAATATTTAAAGTGTCGAAAAGTTAAATATCCTGACTTACGTTTTGGATTTGTCACAAATGGCATACTTCTGGATAAAATGAAAATTATTGAACTTGATAAAATTATGCCGGATTACATAGACATTAGTTTAGATGGTAATAAAGAAGTGCATGACTTTATTCGAGGGGAAGGCACTTTTGATGTATTGATGACGAATCTGCAAATCCTGTCAAAATATAAATTACGAAAAAAAGCCTTTATCTGCTTTACTCTAAACCGAATGAATGCGTCATGTGTCGATAAAGTGAAAAAAAATGTTTATGATATGGGTTTTAAGAATATTCTTATCTCACCATATGTCACATTGAATAAAAACGATATTCTTTATATTTCTGACGATGAACTTATTGTTACTATTCAAAGACTGTTGAAAGGTGAGTTAATTGATTTCTCAAATTATAAAGATTTAACTATTTATGTTAAAAACGACTTTATAACAACTAGACCCCTAATGGAAAAAATGGCAGATCTCAATATCATTAATAAGAATGAACTGCTGATTGATGATTACGGTGTCATTTTCAATAAATATGAGCTTGATAAAAATATTGTCTATTTCAACTATATGCCTTTTGATACGTCCCTTAAAACCGCGATTCGAATCAGCCATGATGGCTATGTTGGTAATTGCCTGGATATGTTTTATGAAAATTATCCGGAAAGAGCTATTGGCAACATTCGGGAGAAAGGTATTAAAGAAATGTTAGAGGATGTCAAGATCCACAGTGCAACTCTGGCCGCTTAATCTGGGCATTACAAAACATTGGGGTCTTCATTCACCACAAAATTAAATACAAAACATCGGGGTCGCGTAACAGTTAAATGGTCTTCGAATTAAACGTCATAAATCTTAATTTATGACAAAATTCAATGATAATTGGTGGCATTGGGTAAAACCTTGATTATTTGAAACCCCTGTGACCTCGGAGTTCAAAACTTGCAACTCGCAACTCGCAACTCAGATTCCAGAAGGAGTCGTTCTTTGGGGACGCTCGCTCTGAACGTGCACAAATTTTTAGCGAAAAAGATAAACTAACTTTATTAGTTTGAAAAATGAACTACCGAAACCCAGAGCGGTCAAGATTGAAACCACGAGGCTTCCTGCAAATGTGGTGGAATCCAAGCCCGATAGTAGGGTTCTTTTGGAAAATTCCAGAAACATGCCCAAGGGTATGCTCAACAGGATCGTCCACAGATAAAACACTATCCTTCCTGGCACTCCAGATCTGAACCATGAAATTTCCGATGAAGGCCCCGATTAAAACGCCCCGGGAAAAACCTTCCACGGGAGGCGTTTTGTACGGATTTTCCCCTTGATTTTTCACTGTCATTCGCTTAAACCTTATCGCTGCATAAACAACACAGCAGATTATACATTAAACGGCTTAAATAAAGGCGTTGCGTTGATTGGAGCAACCATCATAAGATCTAACCTTTGGTGGCATCCAATGAAAACACCTTTTTTGATGCGTTGTTTATGCAACGTTAGAGTAAACATCCTGCGATTTGACTCAAAAAAGGGGGGACACACATTTTTGTTATCATCCCTTGAATAAAAGAATAATCAAATGGAAAAGGGATATAACATATTATATCTAATGGTAACCGAAAGGAGTGGATTATGGCAGATATAAAAAATTTTTTAATTGTTGTTAACAGCGGTGTGGATCATCCGTATAACCATTACGCCGCTTATGTGGTTGCATTCTTGGGTAAAAAACTGGGTAACATAGAAAACGTATCCATTTACTATGGGCCTGAAGGCGTTGCCATGACTAAAAAAGGCGAACTGGCAAAACTTGCCATTCAGGATTCAGTCAAAGAGCTTATCGCCGGCCAGATTGAAGGTCTCAATGCCTCTGACTTACCGGATAATCTCGAGCAGCTTGCCCGATTTGAAAAAGAAAATCTGGGCATTAATATTGTTTCTTGCGGCACCTTTCACGTCATCGATGGGGTGGGTAAAGACCTGGACGACCTTTCAAATATAGAGGATTTTATAGTTCCCGTTAAGTTGCCCCAGGCGGCTGCGGCGCTTCTGGGTGCAGATAAGATACATTATCTTTAAAATTTATCAGGGTATCCCCCCTTTTTTGCATCCCCGGTTGTAGGGATTGTTTTTACTCATGGGATTACCTTGAAAAACATTTTTTGTTTTGGGTAGTCCGGTAGAAAAAATATTACAACAGCTACGGAAACATAATGAAACTACATCATATGGCTATGGTCTGCAGCTCCATTGAAAGGGCCGACAGATTCTATGAGGGGGTTCTGGATCTGAAAAAAATAAAGTCCGGAACCCTTGACAGGGCGTTTGGAAAACAACTTTTTGATATATCTCAAGAATGTGAAATGATCCTCTATGGAAACGAGGATTTTAGGATTGAGGTCTTTGTTACTGTTTCTGATCCTAAAATGAAAGCACCTTATGTACACATCTGTCTTGAAGTCAAAGACAGGAAATCCTTTGCAAAAAAGTGTGAGGAAGCGGGGTTAACGGTCAAACGTATCCCCAGGGGAGATTATCTGATTGTTTTTATCGAGGATTATGACGGAAATCTTTTTGAAATAAAGGAATCCAAAACTGAATAACCGGATGGGGAGTTTTTCAAAGATTTCCGGATGCCCCCCTTTTCACTGTATCCGGGGATTACCCTCTAACGATGTAGACACCCCCTCTCACAAAAAATAGAATTTCGCTGATATCGTAGCACAAATGAAATATCAGGGAAACGTTATAGAAGAAACAATGCACAAAGAAGATCCACTTAAACAGCTCGCTATTGCCGATCCGGACCTGGCAAAGACGGTTACGGCCGCCCTGGATCAGAAAGGCTGGCCGGTTTCAAACCAGAGCATTACCTTGCTGGTTGAAGAGACGTTGTGGGGGTTAGCCCGGGAGATTTCTTTCGGTCGAACCCTGGCAATCGGTTATACGGATCTGATTGGGGATGTTGATCTTGAAAAAATTTATCGCTACCGGGACCTGGTCCGCAACTTTGGGTCCAACGGCCCGACTCTGGGGCGCATTATGGCAGAGCATCTTGTGCCGGTCATAAAATACGGAGACGAACTTTTTTTAAAGCGCTTTTTACAAACCCTTGAGATTATGCTGAATAAGGGAACATATACCCTAAAAGATCCGCTTAAGGTCCTGTCGGAATTATTAAACGGGAACCACATTGAAGCCGCATCCGCAACCCTTGACCTGCTTGGCGATACCTTTTCCCAGGATATGTCTTATGTCCGGAGCCAGCATTTTGCTCATATTTTGCCCGGTGCCGTGCTTGCCTTTTCTCCGTCAAAGCGAGCCTGGCAGATAGAACAGCTTGGACGCGTTATAAAGGCTGATTTTCACCTGGCCGATTCCTTTCTGGACGGCCTTGAAAAGGGACTGGATCTGCTTTCCAAAGATGCGCTAAGCCGTTTTGTTTCCCTGGGTCTCGAAAAATTAAAACGTAATCCAAAACTTACAAAAAAATTTCTTTCACTGGAATCCAAACTTGGGATCGATACCTTTACCGATATGCAGTTAACTATTCATATTTCCCGGGTCCGTCAGCAGTTAAACCGTTATCTTAGGGCCAGAACCGGTCTTGCACTTTCAGTGCGCCCGCTTTCTTTACTCCCGGATTCATTACTTAAGGATCCCAATAAAATTATTTTTGTCTGTTCAGACGGAAAGTTCATATACCTTCCGGATGAAATCAGCGTGTTTCCCCATAAAGCCGAAAACATAAACCTATATAAATGCCTTGCCAGACTTGAAGCAGGACACTATGAGTTTGGCACCTTCGATTTTGATCTTGAAAAAGCCATAGAAAAATACCGGAACATTTCGGAATTAAAAGATTATGATTGGGGATTCGATTTAATCCAAAATTGGGAAGACCTATCTGATCTGGAACGTTTTTTCTCGTATTTTCCAGTCACGGCACTGGCAGCGGATCTGTTCACAATCTTTGAACACGGCCGTATCAGATTTATGTTGCACCGTCAGTATCCGGGCCTGGTCAGGCAGTCCCTTCCCGTGCTTCAACGAGAAGCCGAACGGTTGATTAAAAACCATAAGCCGGTTGACATCGTTTTTCTTTTGTATCTGTGGATTGCCCTCGGTATTTCAGAAAAAGAACATTTGGGTCTGGACACTAAAATATATACTCATACCCGGAACTTAAAAAATCTGTTTGAAACATCAATAAATGAAGATTCTACGGTTGAGTCCTGTGCAGAACTTGTTGTCAGAATATATCCGGAAATGGAAAGGCTTTTGAACCGGACGTCATATTCTAGAAAAGAGCTTAAAGAATTTTACAAACCCATGCAAACACCGTTTGGCCGTAGATTAAGGCCTGATCTTTTTTTCCGGGCAAATGGGAAATATGAGCGTTTAGCCAGGACCTTAAAGGTTCAACTCGGGGAAAAGGGGTTTGAAGTCTATACATCGGATATTAAAAAACACCTGATGGAAAACAACGGTATGGTTTCCCATCAGGACCTGAAAGAAATTATATTATGTTTTCGGGAAAACCACGGGCCTCATAGGTTACCCCAACAAAAACTTTCCATAGACCTGTCCTGGGTGGATCTGTCCAAGCTTCTCGGCACTGAGAACTCTACCGTGCTTCAGAAAGAAGATTTTTCCGGCACGGTTACCTGGCACAAAGAATGGGACTGCAACTTGCAGGATTACCTGCATTCTCATGTGAGAGTACTCGACAAATCTTTAACCGAAAAACAGAGCGATTTCTATAAGTTAACATTGAAACACCACAGGGGGCTGGTAAAAAGAATACGCTATGCTTTTGAACTGTTGAAGCCCGAGGGTCTTATAAGATTAAGACAATGGATGGAAGGAGATGAGTTCGATTACCGGGCACTGTTAGACTTTGCCATAGATAAAAAGGCGGGAAAAATTCCATCGGACAGGCTGTATATCAAACACATCAAACAGACCCGGGATGTTGCCGTGCTCCTGCTTGTGGATCTGTCACGTTCAACAGCAAACGCTGTTTTTGGTTCACATGGGACTGTTCTGGATGTCGAGAAGGAAGCTATCGTGCTTTTTTGTGAGGCGCTGGAAGTTGTGGGAGATGCTTTTGCCATCGCCGGTTTTTCCGGAACCGGACGTTTGGGAGTTGATTACTTTCGCATAAAAGATCTTGATGAAAATATGGATGATACGGTCAAGCGGCGTATTAATGCCATGGCACCCCAACGGAGTACTCGGATGGGGGCCGCTATCCGCCATGCAACCCGTCAACTTCAAAAGATTTCTTCAAAAGTCCGTTTATTGATTATTTTAGGTGATGGGTTCCCCAACGATGTTGATTATAAGCAAAATTATGCAATTGAAGATACACGAAAAGCCATATTCGAAGCGCGATCGAAAAACATATATGCTCATGCCATAACTGTTAATTTTGCAGGAGATCCCAAGCTGGATGATCTTTACGGAAACGTTCATCACAATGTTATATCTGACGTTCGCGAACTACCCGACAAGCTTTTACGGATCTATGGAAGTCTGACCAGACATTAGTTTCCATCCAGAAATGGCCCTTTTCCGCAATCTCTGCGTCAATCTGCGGAATTACTTGTGCGACGTACCACTTGTACGCCTCCGCGTAATTCCTTGATTTGACTCGGGGCATCCATGCCCCTCGCCCTGACGGGCAGCTTATTAGCTGTCCAAATCTGCTATCCTGCAGATTTGCCCTTGACCTTGCGAAAAATTGCTCATTTCTGCATTGGAAACTTAATTTGTGACCAATATAGATTTCTGGGTGGAAACATAGTAAATTGCAAATTTCAATAGGTAACGGGGTCAATGAGTTGCGATTTGTTATTTGTTCTTTTTTCTCAGAGCCGCAGGATCTTCGAACCGGAGACCGGTTTATCCGGGCTAGGGTTCATGAAAAAAACCCAGGGTGAGCAACCCTGAACCAATAAACCGTGAACGGTTACGATATTTGTTTCATTTCCGGGAAGTTGCTTTATTGACAATGTATTGATCACGCATTAATGTTATAATTTACGTGTGATGTACTCCAAAAGTTTTTTGCGAAGACATCATTTTAGCAAGGTATTCATATGAAACGAGTACATAAAAAAGAAAAAGAACAATTCGAAAAACTTTTTAAGCAAGAAAATATCGATCAATTCGAAGACAGATTCAATATTCTGGAGGTTTTTCTTCAAACCGAGCACCACGTTACCGTTGCCGAACTTGTTCAGCTTCTTGAAGAAAACGGATATCAATTTACTCCTGATTTTGTCCGAGACACGTTGAAGCTTATGTGCCGTTTTGGTTTTGCCCAAAAAAGGACGTTCAATAACGGGCAAGTTCGATATGAACACAGGCACTTAGGTCAACATCATGATCATATGATCTGTACAAAATGCAAAAATATTTTTGAATTTGAAAACGAAGATCTTGAAAACCTGCAGGTCCAGATTGCTGCGGCTTATAATTTCCATATGCTTCGGCATAAAATGGAAATCTACGGCATCTGTTCAAAATGCCTTAAAGATCGCGCTCAACTCATGTCCCTTGTCAACGCCAAACAGGGGGAACGGTTTGAAATCAAAGAGTTTACCGGAGGCGCCACAGCGCGCATGCGCCTGTTGTCCATGGGTTTGAGAATCGGTGACAAGTTAGACGTTATTACCAACCTGGACAGAGGACAATTGGTGGTTGCCGTAGATTACAACCGGTACGCCCTGGGCCGCGGGATGGCAAAGAAGATACTGGTGGAACCTATTATAAGGTAACCAGGGGAGATTCGTTCATGTTGTTAAGCAATTTAAAAGAAAATCAGACGGCAAGAATCGTTCATATCGGAGGTAACGGGGCGCTGCGCAGAAGAATACTCGAAATGGGGCTCATTAAAGGTTCCGAGGTCTATGTTGAAAAATATGCGCCCCTGAAAGATCCCATCGAGTTAATTGTAAAAGGGTATCATGTGTCACTTCGGGTTGAGGAAGCCGCACAAATTACTGTTGATAATGTCAAATAGAAGCATCGATTTTGAAAAAAACAGCGCATTCAGATAATCCGTAATGAATCAAAAACGCCTTTCAATAGCCCTGGCAGGCAATCCTAATTCAGGCAAAACCACAATATTTAATAATATGACCGGCACCCGACAGAAGGTCGGGAACTGGCCGGGGGTAACCGTTGAAAAAAAAGAAGGCCATGTCAAAAAATTCGGATATGATTTAAAAATTATAGATCTTCCCGGAACCTACAGTTTAACGCCCTTTACCATAGAAGAGATTATTGCCCGTGACTTTGTTCTGGAAGAACGTCCGGATGTTGTGATCGATATCATCGACGCATCCAACCTGGAGCGAAGCCTTTATCTGGCAACCCAGTTTAGAGAGATAGATTGCAAGGTGCTGTTCGCTCTAAACATGGCAGACGTCGCCCGATCACGGGGACTCAAAATTGATGGTAAAAAACTTTCTGAGCTTCTCGATGTGCCTGTGGTTTTTACCGTGGGAAATAAAAACCAGGGCATTGATACACTTTTGGAAAAAGCCATAGAACTGGCGGAATCAAACTATGAAATTCCTCAAAAACGGAGAGTCAAATACAGCAAAGATATTGAAAATTCAATTTCCAGTCTAAAGTCCTTTCTCGAAAACTGGACGCAAGGGTCAATTCCTTACAGTAGCCGATGGACAGCCATAAAGCTTTTGGAAGACGACAAAATCGTCAAGAAGCGTGTCCTCAACAAGGCCGGAGAAAACAGCCGGGAGATTCTGCAACAAGCCCGGACACATCGGGACTTTCTCGTGGACCGTTTCGATGACGATCCGGAAATTGTAATGACGGATGAGCGTTACGGGTTTATCGCCGGAATCATCAAAGAAGTCCTGACAGCCTCTACAAAACAGCGTATCGATATTTCACGCAACATTGATCTGTTTCTTACCAACCGATTTCTGGGATTCCCGATCTTTATTTTTTTTATCTGGGCCATGTTCCAGCTAACGTTTTCCCTGGGAGCCTATCCCATGGAATGGATCGACCTGGGGGTTAGCTTTGTTTCAAAATCCTTGGCTCATGTTCTTCCGAATAATCTATTTAAGGATTTCCTTCTGGATGGCGTCATCGCAGGGGTGGGGAGCGTTGCTATCTTTCTGCCCAATATTTTAATTCTTTTTTTCTGCATTGCAATTTTTGAAGATACGGGCTACATGTCCAGAGCGGCCTTTCTGATGGACAAGATCATGCACCTTATCGGACTTCACGGCAAATCCTTCATTCCCATGTTGATGGGCTTCGGGTGCAATGTTCCGGCCATTATGGCGTCCCGCACCCTTGAAAGTGAAAAAGACCGCACGCTCACGATTCTTATCACCCCGTTTATGTCATGCTCGGCAAAACTGCCGGTTTATATTGTACTTGCGGGCGCATTCTTTGGCGCCAGGGCCGGAACCGTTATCTTCGGCATATACCTGGCAGGAATTATACTCTCCATTGTCACCGGCCGCCTTTTCCGATCCACCCTGTTAAGAGGCGCTGACGCACCGTTTGTCATGGAACTCCCGCCGTACAGAGCCCCTATGATAAAAAGTCTGCTGATTCATATGTGGGACCGAAGCAAGATCTTTTTAAAAAAGATGGGAGGCGTTATCCTCGCCGGTTCGGTTGTGGTATGGATACTGTCGGCATTTCCTCATAACATATTATATTCATTGGACTATAACTCAGAAATTGCAAAGGTCAAGGCATCCTATAATGCCGAAATTGAAACTGCCCGTGAATCCGACAAAAAGCGGCTCGCAAAAAAACGAGACGTTGCGATTGCAGAACTTATAAAAGCAAAAAAGGCCGAAAAAGCCGAAAAATCTTTTATGGGCAGGATAGGGAAAATGCTTGCACCCGTGTTTGCGCCCATCGGTATCGACTGGCGCGGCAGTATCGCCCTTCTTACTGGTTTTGTTGCCAAAGAAATCGTTGTAAGTACCATGGGAATACTTTATGCTGCGGATGAAACAGACGATTCGGCAGCACTTAAAAACGCACTGTTATCTTCCGGCATGACACCTCTGGGAGCGCTTGCAATGATGGTTTTTGTACTTTTATATATGCCGTGTCTGGCAACCGTAGCGGCCATCAGACGTGAAACCGGTTCCTTTAAATGGATGATTTTTAGTATTGTTTATAGTACATCCCTTGCGTGGATTGTTTCTTTCTGTATCTATCATGGAGGGACCATTCTGCTGGCTTAAGGTGTCAGGTGTCAGGTGTCAGGAGTGATGAACAGAGGCGCTGGCACCTGAAACCTGACACCAGGCATACGGGAAGGAATAAATATGGGATATTTTTTAAAACCATATTATGGGCAATTTTAATCATCGCAGCAGGAAGCTATAATATATGCCACTTTTCAAACCAGCTTATATTGAAACTTCTAAAAAGGGATTGCTTTCGGAAAAAATTGAGAAAGCGCATGAAATTTTGGAATCCTGCACCCTCTGCCCCCGAAAATGCAAGGTAAATCGCCTATCCGGTGAAACCGGCATATGCAAAACCGGTGAAAAAGCATATGTTTCAAGCTTTAATTCTCACTTTGGAGAAGAGGATCCTCTGGTGGGCACCCATGGATCCGGCACCATTTTTTTTACCCACTGCAATCTGTTGTGCATCTTCTGCCAGAATTACGACATCAGCCACCTGGGACATGGTGAACAGATATCCAATGAAAAGCTTGCCCATATAATGCTCCATTTACAAAATGCGGGATGCCACAACATCAATTTCGTTACCCCATCCCATGTTGTGCCCCAGATCCTTTCCGCCGTTGAAATAGCAGTCGATAACGGTCTTTCAGTGCCCCTGGTTTATAACACAGGCGGTTACGACCGTGTTGAAACCCTGAAACTGCTTGAGGGTGTCTTTGATATCTATATGCCCGATTTCAAATTCTGGGATCCTGAAATTTCAAAGACCGTTTGCGACGCCGAAGATTACCCGGAGGTCGCTCGAAAGGCGCTTGTTGAAATGCACCGGCAGGTCGGTGATCTTATTATCGATGAATCGGGTATTGCCAGGCGGGGGCTTTTGGTCCGGCACCTTGTTTTACCCCATGGACTTGCGGGAACACGCGAACTAATGAGATTTATTGCAAATAAAATTTCATCTAATACTTATGTAAATATAATGCCCCAGTACAGGCCCTGCGGCAGAGCCTCAGAGGTAAAGGAACTTTCTGATTACCTTTCACAAGAGGATTATAAAACGGCCTTGCAGGCGGCAAGGGAAGAAGGGGTTGAACGGCTCGACAGCCGAAAACGCAGGTTTATGTTTCTGTAGCCGGTATCTCCCGGATTTCTAATGAAGAATTTCTTTGTCTTTTTGTTCAATGAACGTTCAATTGTGGAATCAAAAAAGGCGGACTTGAATAAATCTGCGAGGGTTCAATCTTTAAAAATGAAACACTGTGCATTGATGATAATCATTCTGCCCTTGTTATTCAGCAGCGCGGCTTGGGCTGAACGATTGGCCGTCGCGGTTTCGGTGGCCAATGTACGTTCCGGGCCCGGAGAAAATTACGACATCTTGTGGGAAATCGAAAAATACCATCCCCTGAATGTTATAAAAAAGTCCGGTCAATGGTATCATTTTCGAGATTTTGAGGGAGATGAGGGGTGGATTTATAAACCGCTTGTCCATAATATTCCATCGATTATTACAAAAAAAGAATGCAATATTCGATCCGGTCCGGGTACCGGTTTTGCGATAGAATTCACGGTTGAAAAGGGAATTCCGTTTAAGGTTATAAAACGCGAAGGAAGCTGGATTTACATTGAGCATGCTGACGGAGACAAGGGTTGGATTTTTAATTCGATGGTCTGGTAAGACCTCCGGTTATTGACGATTCAGAAAAGACTAATAAAATTAGTGGCTTCGACCTAACTGGAATAATGTCCCCGGTGAAATAGAAAAAAAGTTTCACCCCGGTAAGATCTGCCGGACTTACGGGGCAGCCTGGATAAAAATGGTGGAATAATGTTTCCCGGTGAGAAATTCAAGCACAGGAAGCTCGTTGTGGGAGTTGGATCGGCTCTTGTGGATATACTTGCCCGTGAAAACGATGAATTTTTGCAGAAAACCGGTGCAATAAAGGGCGGGATGAAATATGTTGACAAAGAGTTCATAGAGCTGACAATGTCACGATCATCCAAAAAACCGACTATGGTTCCGGGGGGTTCTGCCTGCAACACGGTTATAGGTATTGGCAAACTCGGTGGACATGCTCGCTTTGTCGGCAAAAGAGGCAAAGGTAAACTGGGCGGGTTTTTTGAAACAAATTTAAGAAAAAACAATGTCGATCCCGTACTTTTTACATCATCTTCATTTACCGGAAGAGTCCTTTCCATTATCACGCACGACGCACAGCGTTCCATGTTTACATTCCTTGGTGCATCTTCAGAAACACAACCCCAAGAAATCACAAAAAAATGCTTTGAAAATGCGGCAATTGTACATATCGAAGGGTATCTTCTTTTTAACGAGGATCTGATACTCGCAGCCTTAAATGCCGCAAAAGAGGCCGGAGCACTGGTATCTCTCGACCTTGCCAGTTTTACGGTTGTCGAGGAGTCCAAAGTTCTTCTTAAAAAAATTGTGAAAGATTTTGTTGATATTTTGCTTGCCAATGAGGATGAAGCACTGGCATTTACAGGATACTCGGATGAAATAAAAGCGGCCGGCTCTCTTTCAGAACACACGCTTATTTCAGCACTTAAAGTGGGAGAGCGGGGAAGTTACATTGCCCATGCCGGCAAAATCATAAAGATTGAACCCATGGTACCCGACACTGCTGTTGATACCACAGGAGCCGGAGACCTATGGGCATCGGGTTTTCTGTTTGGGCTGGTTAACGGCTATAGCCTTGAACAATGCGGCAACCTCGGATCAGCATGTGGTTATGAAGTGTGTCAGGTAGTAGGAGCAAACATCCCGGAACAAGGATGGCAGAGAATAAAAAAATATTGGAGGAATCATGGCGAAAAACAGGGTGTCCCGATCCCGAAAAAGAGACCTGAGTGAACCCGATGAGTTTATAAGCTTCTGGACAAAACTATTTGAATTGATCTCTGAACATAAGCTTATTTTTTCAAGCGCGTTGGGGGTTATGGTTGTCGTAATTATCGTGATTATAGGAATGATCTACTTTACAAAAAAATCCGAAGATAAAGCCTTTGCTTTGCTTCAGCAGGGAATCATCAACTACCAGACAGAACTGAAAACCAATACCCCGGAAAAAGCCTATCTTGATGCGGAAAAGGATTTTCAGCGTGTTATGGATAAATATTCAAACAGATACGGGAGCAAACTGGCAGGTTTTATTTATGCGAATATGTGTTACACCGCCAATAATTTTGACAAGGCAATAGAGGTTTACAAAAAATCGCTAATAAATTTTAATGACGAAATGTTTATAAAAAACTTAATTTTAAACGGACTTGGCTACTCTTATAAAGCAAAAAAAGATTATAAAACCGCCGCCCAATATTTTGAAATCATTGCTTCGGATCCTGATTATAAAATCAAAGACGAGGCTCTTTTCAACTTGGGAGAGCTTTATGCCGCCATGGGCGATCATGATAAGAGCACAAGTGCCTTTAAGAAAATCCTATCGGATCATTCTGATTCCATGTATATTGAGATTATAAAGGAAAGAGTAACGGGGTAAGCGCATTTCAAAAAAAATGACTAATCGGAACCGTTCCGATTAGTCATTAAGGAAGAAAACAGATGAAGAAATTATTAGGTTGAAAATGAGTAATGCAATTTGCTTGCCAAAACAACGTATTTTGCCTGACAATTTCTTATTATATCTAATAATGGTTAAATTCTAAAAGGTTACACTACAAATTATTTAAAATGTTCCTCTCTATTTTCTCCGGCACACTTTCCTGCAAATCCTAAATCGTTCATATTTTTGAACCCTTTTTATAGATAAATCATATAATATATTAATATCACATGGGTTAATTCCAAATTCTTATGGTTCAAATTTTTGAACCATATTAAAGCCAAACCATGTAACCCGTTAATCTAACTAAGAATACTGAAAATCCATCCCTGTTCAAATTTTTAACCCCAAACCGTACCGGCCTGTCAAAAACAACACAGCCTGTTCATTTTTAGTCAATATCCTTGACGGTTAGCCAGAATTAGTGTTTTGAAGCTGTACCCAATTTGAATTTTTTGATTTTCCAGTTGAGTCCGCTTTTACCAATGCCGAGCAGTTCTGCAGCCTGAGATTGAACGTTGTTTGTCAATTTCAACGCCCTAATAATCATTCTTTTCTCTATCATTGTAAGAACGTTATCTAATTTTGCATTTGCAGGTATTCCTTCAATGTGTAACGTATTGTAAACATTTTCCTTAAATTTTTTGGGAAGGTCTGATATCTTTATATCGCTGCTTTGGCACATAATCATAGCCCGTTCAATAACATTTTCAAGTTCACGGACATTCCCGGGCCAACTATAATCATAAAAAAGACGTTCAACTTCCGGATCGAGACCGGTTACAGGATCTGCAGATTTTCGTTCCTCTCTATATTTATTCATAAAATGCTCCACAAGCGGGAGAATATCCTCCTGACGCTCCCTTAAAAGGGGGAGGACGATATGGACCACATTTAATCGATAATAGAGATCTTCTCTGAATCTTCCCTGTTCCATCTCTTCTTTGAGATTTTTGTTTGTTGCGGCAACAATACGAATATCAACCGATATCGGCTTAACCCCCCCAACCCTTTCAAAAATCTTTTCCTGAAGCACCCGTAAAAGTTTTACCTGGAGGTTTTGTGAGAGTTCACCGATTTCATCAAGAAACAGGGTTCCCCCGTCGGCCAGTTCAAAACGGCCTTTCTTCATGGCCACGGCCCCGGTGAACGCCCCTTTTTCATGGCCAAAAAGTTCGCTCTCAAGGAGGGTCTCGGCAAGTGCGCTGCAATTCACGGCAATAAAAGGCTTATCCCGCCGCAGGCTGTTAAAATGAATGGATTTTGCGACCAGCTCCTTGCCGGTGCCGCTTTCACCTTCAATCAAAACCGTAGTTGTGGTCGGCGCGACTTTCCGTATGGTTTCAAAAAGATCCTGCATCACTTTACTTTTGCCGATGATATTCCCGAAACTATATTTTAATTTTACAGCATTTCTGAGTTGCCGGTTTTCTTTGATCACCCGATACATAGAAATGGCCTTGTTCACATAAAGAATCAACCTGTCGTTATCGAAAGGTTTGAGGATGTAGCTGTAGGCGCCTTTCTGCATAGCCTCCACGGCCTTATCCACGGTACCGTAAGCCGTCATCATAATGACCGGTAGCTCCTCATCTTTGGCCTTGATTTTCTCCAAAAGTTCCATTCCGTCCATTGAAGGCATTTTCATATCCGTGAGTACCAGGTCAACGTCGGTGTTTTTCAGTATTTCAAGCGCGTCAGCTCCGCTGTTGGCCGTGAAGGTTTCAAAACCTTCTTCTTCGAGAACCGCTGCTAATATAAGCGGATAATTTTTTTCATCATCTACAATCAGGACCGTCTCCATGACTATACTCCCTGCTCTATGGGTAATTTTACGGTCACTCTGGCACCGGATACCGATCGGTTGCTAATCTGGACGCTTCCACCGTGAGATTCGACAATATTTTTTACAATACCAAGTCCCAGGCCGGTCCCTTTTGACTTGGTGGTGAAAAAAGGATCCCATATCTTTTCTAAAATATCTTCTGCGATACCTTCCCCCTGATCTTCAAAAAATATTTCCACAGCAGTATCACTTGAACCGATTTGTACGCTAATTTTGCCGCCTTGCGGCATGGCCTGCATGGCATTGATCAAAATATTCAAAAATGCCTGATAGACCATATCAGGATCGGCTGTTATTTTCGGAAGATTATTATCATAATGTTTATCAACCGTATATCCTTGTTCTTTAATCTGTGATTCAAGGAAGGTTATATTTTTTTCAATAATATCTTCAAGTTTACAGGGTACCAAGTGTGGGGTTCTGGGTTTCGCAAAATTCAAAAAATCTGTTATGATATTATTTAATCGGGAAGATTCTTCAAGGATTATATCCGGGATGGGATTTGAAGGATCGTAGTCGGCCATTTTTTTCTTTAACAGTTCGGAAGAACTCATAATAATACCCAGCGGGTTACGGATTTCATGAGAAATTCCCGCCACCATTTCACCCAGAGAAGATAAATGTTTTGCACGACTTAACTGTTCTTTTAGCCGTATTCTTTCCAATGCGCGCTTTTCAATTATAGACTCGCCTCTCTTGACGACATACAAAAGCACTAAAAAAAGAGCGCCCATGACCACGGTGCAAGTACCAATAATTCTTATCTGGAAACTGAAAATCGCTTTATAATCTCCCGTTAAGTCCTGAACGATTTCAACAACACCGAGGACCGGACCGGATATACGTGAAAGTGGCTGCTCTGCGCGCAGCGGCGCAAAAGTAATTAATTTGCTGTGAGGCGAAAATCCCAGAAATATCTCGACCCAATTGCCCCTTTGAAAAAGTTTTGAAGAGGACTTGCCTGAAAGTGCATCCTGATAGCCTTTCCCCCCGGCATCTTTTTTGCCGATCACTGATGGGTCAAAGCTATAAGAAATTGTATTATTTATATCGTAAATGTTGACCATATCGATCTTGAAGCTGTGAATCGTACTTCTGACGACCTTGTCCATGCGCTCAAACTGTTTTTCGTCACTGAGCTGAATCTTGCCAAATTTCAGTACAACAGGAATTATGAACTGTAAAAAAACTTGATGGTTCAAATTTTCTATGAGAAGCTTGGCGTAATCTTCACTTTTTTTCTGCTGCATGGTCCTTGCCAGGTGGGTGTTAAGTAAAGAAAGGAGCAATGTTCCAATAAATATTACCGTAAGGCTTGTAAAGGTAAAGTATTTGACCAGTCTAAACGGCTTGACTTTTTCTTCTGATGAGTGGGTATCCATAGATAAAGTAAATTTTTCGGAACTTATATGTTTGATGAACTCGTAAAAGGTCGTCTTTCGACCTTTTACGAAACTATCATATATGGAACCTGATGATTAAAGTCAAGGTAATGCTTTATTTCCATTGACAATATATACCTTGAACGGTCACGATTTGCGCTATTAGATTTTTAAATTCTGACGGAAGTATCAGTTGTCAGGTGTCGGTTTCGGTGAAGAAGGTTCTAAACACTGACACCCGACACCGGGTGTGATGAAATGTTGACAAAAAATGCAGATTATGGCAATCTTCAATATAAAAAAGCACCGGTCAATTTTATGGCAGCTAACCATATGTTTTGATAGTATCTTTATTTTTTGCATATTTTGACGTTCTTATATCATACTACATATAGTCACTTCATTAAGCAAACCACAAAATAAAGTAATTAACTTAAATTTGTCTATAATTATATATAAAAGTTCTTGAAATTAATTATAATTTAAGGTAATATAGTTTAAAAATTAAATTTATTAATTAAAATTAGACCTTTTGCCGATATTATAAATTTACTTATTATTCTTTATTTTGTATAAAGGTTATCGAATGGAAGGTAATTCTGTAAAGAAAATTAGAGAGTCTTTACTGATAAGCAAGACCGAACTTGCCAGAAAGGCAAACGTATCTCCCATTACGATTGCACGCATAGAAAAAGGCATGTCTTGCCGCTTGGAAACTCAACGAAAAATTATTCTGGCACTTGGTTTTAGCCTCTCTGACAAAAACAAAATATTTGGTGATGAATAGTATATCATGATTTTTGGAAAAAAAACTCATCTTATCGGCCTTGATATCGGTTCCAGAACGATAAAGATCGCCGAAATAGTGGATAAAAAAACAAGTCATATCTTTAAAAGTTTCCACACGATTAATATTGAACCGGGAATAATCGAAGAAGGCGCTGTTAAAGATCCTGAAACTGTTTCCGAATCTATCCGTAAAATCTACAAGGAAGCGAAACTCAAAGAAAAGAATGTTGCCATCTCCATCGGAGGATACTCGGTAATCGTCAAAAAGATTAATGTTCAAAACATGACCGATGAAGAACTACAGGGGACAATCCATTTTGAAGCGGAACAGTACATTCCGTTCGATATAAGCGATGTTAATATAGATTTTCAAATACTCGGGGAAAGCGAACACAACCCAAATCAAATGAGTGTTCTTCTGGTTGCCGCCAAAAAGGAAATGGTTAACGAATATAACAATCTGGTCCGAATGACCGGGCTTAATACCTGCATAATAGATGTTGATGCGTTTGCCCTCCAAAATATTTTTAAATTTAATTATGATCCAAAAGATGAAAGTATAGCCCTTATTGATATTGGCGCCAGCAAGACATCGTTAAACATCCTGAAAGATAATACTTCTGTATTCATGCGCGATGTTTCGCTGGGATGCGGACAGATAAACGAAAAAATCGCTTCCCTTGTGGAATGTTCATTCGAGGAAGCCGAAGAGATTAAGCTTGGTGGAGAATCAGACATAATTTCCCCTGAAGATCTGAACAGCATTGTTTCATCAGTGGTAACCGACTGGTGTACTGAAATAAAACGCGCTCTTGATTTCTTTTACTCCACATTCCCTGAAGATCAAATAACAAAGATTATTCTTAGCGGCGGTGGGGCCAAAATTAAGGAGTTTCGACAACTTCTGGCTGTGGAAACCTCAAGCGACGTCGAAATTATAAATCCTTTTCGTAACTTTTCCATCGACAGTGACCGTTTTGATTCTTCATATCTTGAGCAGATAGCTCCACAGGCTGCGATATGTATGGGTCTTGCATTAAGAAAAATTGGTGACAAATGATACGAATAAATCTGCTGCCTTATCGAGAACTGCGTGAAAAAGAGAACATTCGTAAACAGATGAGTATATTTTTCTTCTCTTTTTTAGTGGTTGCTGTCATCTTGCTCATTTATAATATGAGTTTGCAAAAAAGAATCGATGGGTTAAATACAAAGATAGCAAACAATAAAAAAATGTTGACCCAATTTGAAAGCCAAGCAAAGGAAGTCGATAGAATAAAAAAGGAGTTTGACAATTTAGAGAAAAAGACGAAAGTGATTCAGAATCTTGAGAAAAAACGCCAAGATGCCTTCCGTCTTCTTGACAACATGACAAAGATAGTTGCTGAGAACACGTCAAATTTCGGATCAGATTCATTGTCAGACAAGGACAACAAGGCTGTTAAGCGATTATGGTTTAACGATTTTGAAGCAAAAGGAAACACGATCGGCATCAAAGGGATTGCCATGGATAATAAAACGGTAGCCGATTTTATGACCCGCTTAGAAGGTTCAAAACTTTATAAAAATGTAAACCTGAAAACGCTTAAACAACAAAAAATAAGTAAATTAAATCTAAAAAGTTTTGAAATTACTTTCAATAAGATTTCTTTGAATCAATCGGAAAATAAAAAGTAAAAATTGCTCCAGACAGGGCAAAAAAAAATGAAGAAGATTGATATTTCGAAATTAAAGGGATTTTTATTAAAACAGATTGATAAAATCGGAAAGCTTCCAAAATTTTACAGGATTTTGATATTTTTTGGGATTTTTTTGATACTTATTGGCCCCTTTTTCTATTTTTCTTTTCAGCCTAAAGTGAAAAAAATTGACCAATTAAAAACCGAACATGAAAATCTGGAAACAAAACTTGTCAGCGCAAAAGCAAGGGCAAAACAGATTAAATATTACCAGGATAAGCTGAAAAAGGCACAAACGGATTTTAAAGTGGCCGTGAAAAAACTCCCCGAACAAAAAGAAATACCTTCACTGCTGTCAAGCATTTCCCGATCCGGTCATGATGCCGGCCTGGAATTTTTGTTATTTGAACCGAAAAAAGAACTTACCAAAGAATTCTATGCTGAAATTCCCGTATCAATAATAGTTACGGGTAACTATCATAAAACCGCTCTTTTCTTCGATAAGGTTGCAAGGTTATATAGGATCGTTAATATAGACGATATTAAAATGACTGCAACAAAGGAAGGGGGTAAACTTAACACATCATGCACTGCTGTAACTTATATGTTTGTGGAAACGAAACCCGAAAAAGAGGTTCAAAAGAAAAAAAAGAAAAAATAACCCTAAATCATGGATAAAATAATTGCCATAATACGCAGTTGCATCTGTTTGATCTGTATCTTTTCTCTTTGGGTGGGTTGTGATAAAAAAGATAAGCCGCCCCCAACGTCCAGGGAAATCACCAAAAAGATCATTATTGACAAAAAGGATACGTCAAAACTACAACTGCCCCAAAAAACCGACATGCCAACATCCGGTTCAAAACAAGTAACGGCCAAGCCCATAGCCAAAGTCTCACCGGATATTTCAAAGGGCGATGTCGATGCGTCAAAAGAAAAACAGGTTGCTTCAATATCTACGACAACCCAAATAACCGACTTTTACAACTCCGAGGGAAAACTTGATCCATTTGCACCATTGATCAAAGAAAAACCCGAGGCCTTAGCGGTTAAGAATAGAAAAGCGGTTCGGCGCAAGCTCCTCACACCCCTTGAAAAGCTCGATTTAAGCCAGCTTAAACTTGTAGCAATATTACGCGCCTCAAGCGGGAACAGGGCCTTGGTTGAAGAGGATTCGGGGAAGGGGTACATCATAAAAAAAGGGACTTACATCGGGACAAACTCAGGCAGGGTAATAAATATATTACCGGACAAGATCATTATTGAGGAAGAGGTTGAAGATATTTACGGCAAAATTTCTATCCGTAAAAAAGAAATAGAATTGAAACCTCCTGGAGAAGAATAACATGAATGGTAACATCAAAAGATGGTCAAAGATTGGAGCTATTATCTTCTTTTTGGGAATGTTGATGACGGTTTTGGCTGGGTGTGCCTCAAGCACCATGGCAGTTAAAGACACAAAAAAGGACGCGGGCCAATCTTTTGAACCCAGGCATATAACCAACATAAGCGCAAGCGAGGACTTAACATCGTCTATAATATGGATCAAAGGGAACCGGCTGCTTACCTACACTTCGGTCAAACAACCTTTCCCTCTGGGGGTTTTACTTTATTTTCCTGAAACTGCTTTGGGCGATATTAATACTTCCTATGTACCGGACAGTAACATTGTAAGTTCAATCAAGGCTTCTGAATTAACCACCAAAGGACACACATCCCGAGTTGAAATATTATTAAAAAAAGATGCTTCTTATGAAGTAACCAGAGAAGATACGGGCCTTAAAATATCATTCCATAAGGAATCTAAAGTTCCAGTTTCTACGGATACGAAATTAGAGATAAAAGAAAAATCAAGCGATAAATCGCAAAATGCTAAGGAACCGCCGGCAGCGCCCGAGCAGGAAAAATTAGTTGCGAAAACCACCGAGGATAAAACGGTTACGCCTCAAATTAAAAAAGACAAACCCGCCTGGATTAACCGGATAGATTTTTCAGGTGAAGAAGGCGGCAAATCGACAATTATTATCGGGACCACAATACCGGTCAAATATGACTTAAAAAAGATCGATGATAAAAAGCTCCTGCTCAATCTTTTTAATACAAGGCTTCCGGAATATCGCCAGCGCCCATTGCTTACCACACGGTTTCAAAGCGCTGTTGATCGTATAACACCGGTTCAGGCACCGGCCATGAAAGATATCTCTCAGGTTACCATCGAACTGCGAGAATCCGTACCCTATTTCGTGGAGCAGACAAATGATCTTCTGTTGCTTCATTTTGAAGCTTCTTCAATATCTCCCAGGCCTTTTGATAACGCCAAGCTTCCATTATGGAAAAAGGTTATGACTCAGCCGGCTGCTGATATAGGAGCAAAACAAGAAAAAGCCGGCGATGAAATGACTGATTTTGAAGCGCCTCAAATAAAATATACCTCCCCCCATGGTGCTGAATCAACTCGGTCATTAGGAGCAGAAGCCGCTTTGGGTGGTGCTTATGATATGGACCGACAAAAAACCACCGATACCATTACGGGTGTAAAAAGATCTCTGGATTTTTATCGGACGGAGACTGAAAAGAAATATGTCGGGGAAAAAATCGCGGTTGATTTTTTTAGAACCAATATTAAAAACGTATTTCGCATTATACGGGAAGTCAGCAGAGAAAACTTTGCCATTGACAAGGATGTAACCGGTGAGGTTACGCTGGCCCTTGAAAAACCCATACCGTGGGACCAGGTTCTGTCTCTGGTCCTGAAGATGAATAAGCTGGGTTTAGTCTATGAAGAAGGCATCATACGGGTTGCTACCCTTAAAACTCTGGCACAGGAAGAAGAGGAAAGAAAAGAAAAGTTAGAAGCAAAGCGGGAAGCCGAAAATCAGGAAGAACTGATTACCGTATTCATGCGTCTTAACTATGCTAAGGCCATGGACGTCGCAAAACATCTTGTAGCTGAAGGTGAAGAGATAACGGTATCAAATGCAAGCATATTCAATCCTAAACGTGGCAGAGTTACAATTGATAAATCAAACAACATGATTGTCATGTCGGATGTGGCGCGAGCCATTAAACGAGCCAAGGAAATCGTTCAAAAACTCGACCGGGTAACCCCGCAGGTTCTTATTGAAGCCAGGATTGTCGAGGCCAGCAATAACTTCTCAAGGGAGCTTGGCGTCAGTCTGTCAGGAACTTATGGTCCGGCCGGCAACGAATATACCCGTGATTTTTCCTTTACAGCAACCAATCCGCCGATATCCAGCCTCGGAAGTTTGGGGATTAATTTCAGCAAGCTGACCGGCACGCCATGGACGTTGGGCGCTACCATAGAGGCCGCTGAAAGTGAAGGACAGGTAAAAATAATTTCTACCCCTAAAATTTTAGCGCTCGACAATACCAAGGCGAATATCATACAGGGTTTAAAATACCCGTATACTAAACTGGATGCTGATGGAAATACGACCGTTGAGCTTGAAGACATCGCCCTTGAGCTTGAAGTTACACCGCATGTCACCCCTGATGACCGCATTTCAATGGAAATTTCAGTAAAAAATAATGAAGTCGGTGCGGTCATTAATAATCAGTTATCATTTACCACCAAGGAAGCGAATACCGAACTTTTGGTAAATGACGGGGATACGGTGATCATCGGCGGTATCCGGAAAACAAGAACAGATAGAGATGAGAGCGGGATCCCGGGACTGATGAAAATACCGGTGATCGGCTGGCTCTTTAAAACAAAGTCCAAAGAAGACCAGTTGGATGAGTTGCTGATTTTTATTACTCCCCGGATCGTTCAGCTTGAACAGCGCAATATAAAAACCAATTAGTAAGATTTTTTATTACCGGAATTGTCTTATTTTCTGAGACTCTGTTTCCGCTTCCCGGGAAAGGACACTGTCCGGAGCAAATTCAACCACTTTTTCATAAGCATCAAGAGCCTTTTTATATTCACCCGATAAGGCATAGGCCCGGGCCAATTCCAAATATAATTGACCCAAACGCGGATTATCTTCAACGGCTTTTTCAAGTGTGGCCACGGCCTCCGAACCCCTGCCTATTGCGATATACGTCTTGCCGAGACCGACCCGCGCATTGATAAATTTGGGACTAATTTCAAGGGCCTTAAGATAAAACTTTTCAGCAAGTGCATACTCTTTTTTGTTGTAGTAGGCCCACCCCATATTGGAAAGCGGAAAGTGGGGTGTCGCATACAGAAGGTTTTCGCTAACCTCCTTGAAACACCTGATGGCATTATCCCAT
>Ga0315537_1000952_pt1 | contig 23115 bp, 20 predicted proteins | sample SalMarSW160270MG_FD_203091 | JGI IMG/M metagenome (GOLD analysis project Ga0315537, IMG submission 203091) | Salt marsh sediment microbial communities from the Plum Island Ecosystem LTER, Massachusetts, United States - Salt Marsh Sediment SW1602-70 ...
CCCAGCCCTCCACCAGTTATAATAGGGCGGTACCCCTTTTAAGCCCCTATATATAATGTAGCTGGAGGTGCAACTTGGCGGCTTTATATGTGACCTCGTTACAGGCGGGTGTGGGCAAGACGGCGGTCTGCGCCGGGCTGGTAAAGTACCTGGATGGCGAAGGCAGGAAGGTGGGCTACTTCAAGCCGATGGTGGCTGATATTAAAGAGAAGGCGGCGGTGGATAGCGACGCCGCGTTTATTAAAAAGGTGCTGAGGCTGAAGGATGCGGCGGCCGACCTGAGCCCGGTTATTGCCGGTGGCGCTGGCCTGGCCGGCAGGATAAAGAAGGCATATGACAGGGTCGCCAGGGGCAAGGATGTGGTCGTTATCGAGGGCGTCTGGCGCCAGAGGCCGGGGGCCAGGCCGGTTGAGGCGGCTTACGAGGTGGTCAAGGCGCTTAAGGCCAGGGTTATTGCCGTCGAGCCGTATTCCGAAGAGCTGGTGGAAGCCGATTTATCCGCCAGGTACCGGGGTTTCGGCGAAAGCCTGCTGGGCGTCGTGGTCAACAAGGTGCCGGTAAGAAGACTGGAACAGGTGGCGGAGCGGCTGTCCGGCGGTGGTGTGGCGGTGCTGGGGGTGCTTCCCGAAGACAGGGTGCTGTTCGGGCTGACAGTAGGGGAGATTGCCCGGCAGGTCGAGGGCGAAATCTTAAACGATACCGCCAGGTCGGGAGAGGTGGTGGAGAGCTTTATGCTGGGGGCGATGGTTGTCGATGAGGGTCCCCTCTATTTCGGACGCAAGGCTAACAAGGCGGCGGTATTGCGGAGCAACCGCCCCGATATGCAGCTGGCGGCGCTGGAGACATCGACCAGGTGCCTGGTCTTAAGCGGCGCCACGCCGCCGACCTATCCCGTCATTACCAGAGCTAAAGACAAGGGCATTCCCATAATCTTAACCAAGGGCGATACCGGTTCCGTGGTCAACAGCCTGGAGATAGCTCTGGGCAAGCCCCGCTTCAACCAGCCCAAGAAACTGCCCCGCCTTCTCCAAATCATGGAAAAGCATTTCGACTATAAGGCGGTAGAGCAGGGGCTCGGCCTTAAATAGCTTGACATAACACCAATCAGTTAATCAGCAAAGAACCTTCGCCGGAAGTAGAGTGCCACATTCACCAGCCCGATGAGCACCGGCACCTCCACCAGCGGTCCGATAACGGCGGCAAAGGCCTGCCCGGAGCCGATTCCGAACACCGCCACCGCCACGGCAATGGCCAGCTCAAAGTTGTTGCTGGCGGCGGTGAAGGCGATGGTGGTGCTCTTGGAGTAGTCGGCCCCTATCTTCCTGCCCATATAGAACGATACCAGGAACATAACCACGAAGTAGATGAGCAGGGGAACGGCGATGCGGACCACGTCCAGCGGTACTTGAATGATTGTCTCGCCCCTTAAAGAGAACATCACCACGATGGTAAACAGGAGCGCCGCCAGCGTGACCGGGCTTATCTTTGGGATGAACTTACCCTCGTACCACTCCCGCCCTTTAGCCTTGATGAGGGCAAATCGGGTGAGCATGCCGCCGAAGAATGGGATACCGAGGTAGATTAGCACGCTCTGGGCTATCTGCCCGATGGTGACCTGTACCGCTGCCCCCTCCAGCCCGAACCATGCCGGCAGCACGGTTATGAAAACGTAGGCGTAAACCGAGTAGAAGACTATCTGAAAGATGGAGTTGAGCGCCACCAGTCCGGCGGCATACTCGGTGTCCCCCTTGGCCAGCTCGTTCCAGACGATAACCATGGCGATACAGCGCGCCAGCCCGATCATAATCAACCCCACCATATACTCGGGATATGGCCAGATAAAGCCGAGGAAGAGAATGGCCAGGAAGAACATGAGCACCGGCCCGATGAGCCAGTTCTGTATTAGCGATAGCCCCAGCACCCGCCAGTTGCGGAACACCCGGCCCATTTCCTCGTATCTCACCTTGGCCAGAGGCGGGTACATCATCAGGATGAGCCCTATAGCTATGGGGATGGAGGTGGTATCCACCTGAAAGAAGGTGATGAAATCGGCTACTCTGGGGACGAAATAGCCCAGCCCTACCCCCAGCCCCATCGCCAGGAAAATCCAGAGGGTCAGGAAGCGGTCCAGCGTTGAGAGCCGGCCGGCTATGCCTCTCGGTTCAGTGTCAGTCATACGTTCTCTTATATTCTACTATTTTTCAGCCGTGCCCCGCCAATGTTATAATGAACTAGATGGATATTCTGGCTGAGCTTAACCCGGCGCAGAGGGAAGCGGTAGAAGCGATTGAAGGGCCGGTGCTGATTCTGGCCGGGCCGGGCAGCGGCAAGACCAGGGTTATTGCCCACCGGGTGGCTTATCTTATCAAGGTTTGCGGAGTCAGCCCCCACCGCATTATGGCGGTTACCTTCACCAATAAAGCAGCTAAAGAGATGGTGGAGAGGCTCAAGCGCCTTATCGGGGAGAGGATGGTGGGCGACCTGACCATCGGCACCTTTCACGCCATCTGCGCCCGCATCCTGCGTCAGGCGGGCCGGGCTATAGATGTTGACCCCCGCTTTGTCATCTACGACGACGAGGACCAGCTCAGCCTGCTTAAAAGGGCTATCCAGGAAATAGGGCTCGACCCCAAGCAGTATGCCCCAAGAGCCATATCCTCGGCTATCTCCGCGGCTAAGAGCGGTACGGTAACACCATCGGAGTACGCCAAGAGCACCAAGAGCTATTTTGAGGAGGTGGTGGGGCGGGTCTATGAGCGTTATCAGGCAACGCTGACCGAGAGTAATGCCCTGGACTTTGACGACCTGCTGATGAAAACGGTGCAGCTGTTCCGGAGCAGCCCGGAGACGCTGGCAAAATACCAGTCCCGCTATTTGCATATCCTGGTTGATGAGTTTCAGGATACCAATCTGGTCCAGTATGAGTTGATAAAGCAGTTGGGCGGGAAAAGGCACAATATCTGCGTCGTCGGTGACCCCGACCAGTCTATCTACTCCTGGAGGTTTGCCGACCTGCGCAATATCCTCAGCTTTGAAAAGGACTACCCTGAGGCTAAAGTGGTGCTGCTGGAGCAGAACTACCGCTCCACCCAGCTTATACTGGAAACGGCCTCTCACGTAATCTCGGCCAATCAGCAGCGCAAGCCCAAGAAGCTCTGGACTGACAACGAGCCGGGTGAGATGATCAATATCATAGAGACCTACACCGAGCAGGAAGAGGCTCAGTTCGTCGTCAGCGAGATAGAGCGTCTGGTGGAAGGGGGTAAGGCTAAGCTGGGCGGCTGTGCCGTAATGTACCGCACCAACGCCCAGTCAAGGGCTTTGGAGGAAGCCTTTATCCGCTACGGGACGCCTTACAAACTTGTAGCCGGCACCCGCTTCTACGAGCGGCGTGAGGTCAAGGATATCATCGCCTACTTGAGGTTTATCCAGAACCCTCAGGACAGCGTCAGCCTGCTCAGAATAATCAATGTGCCGGGACGCGGTATCGGCCAGCAGAGCCAGAGCCAGCTTTCCAGCTGGGCGAAGTCCCTGGGCATCTCTCAGTATGAGGCACTGAAGCTTATCGCCGAACCTAAAAAAAATGAAGAACAGAAGCCTCCGTTTAACTCGCGCATAGTTAAAGCGCTGACCGGCTTTCTGGAGTTGATGCAGGAGCTTATCGCCCGCAGCCGGGAGCTTGACCTGATTGACCTATTCGACCTGGTTATAAAACGAACCGGCTACGAAGAATACTTATTGAATGAAAAGGACGGCGAGGAGCGCTGGGAAAACATACTGGAGCTTCGCGCCGTTGCCCAGGAGTACCGTCAGTTTAAACCCGATGAGGGCCTGACCATCTTTCTTGAGGGAGTGACCCTGGTATCCGATGTCGATGGTCTTGACGAGACGGTTGATGCGGCAACCCTGGTCACCCTGCATCAGGCCAAGGGGCTGGAGTTCCCGGTGGTGTTTATCGTCGGCGTGGAGGATGGCATCCTGCCCCACTTCAAGTCACTGACCGACCCGGCCCAGATGGAGGAGGAAAGACGTCTCTGCTATGTGGGCATAACCCGGGCTAAGCAGCTGGTATATCTGGTTTATGCCTTTCGCCGCAGCCTGATGGGTTCCAGTATGGTGAGTACGCCGTCGCGCTTCTTAAAAGACATACCCCAGCACCTGATAAACAAGGGCGACTTATGGCAGAGAGAGGAAAGCCAGCTAATGCCCTCTTCGTCTTCCTGGAATAAGGCTCCAGTTTCTCGTGCTGATACCCCCGAGCTTAAGCCCGGAGACCATGTCCGCCATGCCCAGTTTGGTAATGGGGTGGTAGTCAGCTGCAAGCCGGTAAGGGATGATAAAGAGGTATTGGTGGCTTTCACCAGCGGGGTGGGGGTCAAAAAACTGCTCCTGAGCTTTGCCAATCTGGAGAAGACGGAGAAGACCAGGTAACCATGTCCATAAAAGCCTTAGAGCCTAAAGTGGTTGCCCATCCAATCAGTTGAAAAAGGAGTTTGGCCGAACCTGAAGGCTTACAGCTGCTTAAACTCGCTAAAGAGTTCGGGGCAGAGGTTATCGGGTAGGGGAGACAGGGGTTTATTGGCGTGGCTGGTGAGCAGGGGTGAGATGGAAATATTGCCCTGCTCTATTGCCCAGGTGTCGGTGTTATCATCTACTGCCTTGTTTACCCTCTTGCGAACAAACCAGTAGTACTGGCGCCCGTTATTATACCTCTCTTCAATAATATCAGTATGGCTGTAGCGGGCAGGACAGGTAATCTTTACCCCGGTGATTTTTTCCCGGGGCAGGTTGGGCAGGTTTACATTGAGGCAGATATCAGCCGGCATAACGCCCGATTCAGCCCTTTTGGCTAACAAGGCGGCAAACTTGGCGGCATCATCAAAGTAAAAATTATCCCCCCAGCTTGCCGAGATAGCCAGGGCGGGAAGCCCGTGCAGGCTACCCTCCAGAGCCGCCCCCACCGTCCCCGATATTAAGACATCATCACCCAGGTTGGCCCCCCGGTTTATTCCTGAAATTATCAGGTTTATCTCGTCCTTGAACAGCTTACCCAGAGCCAGTATAACGCAGTCGGCGGGGGTGCCCTCCACAGCGTAGCTTTCCACCCCTGCCGCCAGCGGTGTTGCTTTCCTTGCCCTTACCGGCTGGTGCAGGCTGACGGTGGTGCCCATAGCGCTCAGCTCCCGGTCCGGGGCTACCACCACCACCTCGGCTATACTCTTTAGCTCCTTGACCAGGGCTATAAGACCGTCGGCAAAGATGCCGTCGTCGTTGGTTACCAGTATCTTCATATAGGGTTTCCTTTCTAACCCTGAATTTTATCACGATAGGGCCGGGAACGACAAATTTAAATCGTTTAACTTGTTGGGGCAGGCTGATTTATGATAGTATTTAGCTGTAGAACGGAGGTCAATATGGAACCCAAAATCGGCGTCTATATCTGCCACTGCGGCAGCAACATCGCCGGTACGGTTAACACCGAAGAAGTCTCACAATTTGCCCGGGGCCTGGAAGGGGTGGTCGTCGCCCGAGACTACAAGTTCATGTGCTCCGACCCGGGTCAGGAGCTTATCAAGAAGGACATCAGAGAGTTAGACCTCAACCGTATAGTGGTTGCCTCCTGCTCTCCAGCTATGCACGAACCAACCTTCCGCCGTGCTGCGCAGGATGCGGGGGTGAACCCCTATCTCTTCGAGATGGCCAATATCCGCGAGCAGGTCTCCTGGGTGACCGAGGATAAAGAAGAAGCCACCGAGAAAGCAAGGGCGCTGGTCAGCGCCGCGGTGAGACGAGTCTATTATCACCAGCCGCTGGAGACCAGGGAGGTGCCGGTCAATCCTAATACCCTGGTGGTAGGCGGCGGCATCGCCGGCATCCAGGCGGCACTAAAAATTGCCGATTCCGAACACAAGGTCTATCTGGTGGAGAAAGACCCCAGCATTGGGGGGCATATGGCGCAGCTGGACAAGACCTTTCCCACCCTGGACTGCTCGGCCTGCATCCTTACCCCCAAGATGACGCAGGTGGGTTCCCATCCTTATATTGAGCTGCTGACCTACAGCGATGTGGAGGAGGTCTCCGGCTATATCGGCAGCTTCAAGGTTAAAATAAGGAAGAAGGCTCGTTACGTAGATGAAGAAAAGTGCACCGGCTGCGGCCTGTGCCAGACCAAGTGCCCCTGGAAGGTGGACAGCGAGTTTGAAGCCGGGATGGGCAAGCGAAAGGCAATCTATACCCCCTTCCCTCAAGCGGTGCCCAATATACCGGTCATTGATAAGGAGCACTGCGCCTATTTCCAGAGCGGCAAGTGCCGTGCCTGCGAAAAGTTCTGCGAGGCCAAGGCTATAGATTTTGAGCAGGAGGACAAGATTATTGAGGTGGAGGTCGGCTCTATAATCATGGCTACCGGATTCCAGGTATTTGACCCCACCCCCATCTATTCCTACGGCTATAAAAGACTGGATAATGTCATCACCAGCCTTGAGTTTGAGCGGATGGTCAATTCAGCTGGCCCCACCGAGGGCGATATCGTACTCAAGGACGGCTCGGAGCCGGATAGCATTGCCATTATCCACTGCGTGGGCAGCCGGGATGAGAAATACCACGAGTACTGCTCCCGGGTCTGCTGCATGTACTCCATGAAGTTTGCCCACCTTATCAAGGAACACACCAGCGCCAGGGTCTACGAGTTCTATATTGATATCAGAAGCTTCGGCAAGGGCTACGAGGAATTCTATAACCGCATCCTCAACGAAGGAACGACCTTTATTCGGGGCCGCCCCGCCGAGATAACCAATGTCGCCGAGACGCCTGAAGAAGAGGGCAAGCTTATCGTCCAGTTTGAGGATACGCTGGCGGGAAAGCAGAGGCGGCTGCCGGTGGACATGGTCATTCTCAGTTGTGCTTTGGAGCCGCAGTCGGACGTTGAGGCTATCGCCCGCCTGTTCAATATCAGCCGCAGCGGCGATGGCTTTTTCCTGGAGAAGCACCCCAAGCTGGAGCCGGTTTCAACCATGACCGACGGCATCTTCCTGGCCGGCTGCTGCCAGGGCCCCAAGGACATACCCGATACCGTAGCCCAGGCGTCAGCGGCAGCGGCCGAAGCCCTGGCCATGATTAGCCGGGGCAGGGTAGAAATAGAAGCCGCCACGGCGGTGATTGACGAGAGAATCTGTTCCGGCTGCCAGGCCTGCCTGGAGGTCTGCCCCTACAGCGCTATTGACTTTGACGAGGAGAAGAAGGTCTGCCGGGTCAACCAGGCCCTGTGCAAGGCCTGCGGCGCCTGCACCACCGCCTGCTTCAGCCATGCTATAAGCCTGGAGCACTTCACCAACGAGCAGATCGTGGCCGAGATGGAAGGGGCGCTGGTTTAAGCCTTTTCTCTAGTATTCGCTGGAGACAAAGTCTTTAATCTGGGCGTAGCTGAAAACCGGCCCGTCGCGGCAGACATAGATATTGCCGATATTGCACCGGCCGCACTTGCCGATGCCGCACTTCATCCGCTTTTCCAGCGTGGTCAGCATCTGTTCCGGCTTAAAGCCCAGCTTTTCCAACACCGGGAAGGTAAACCGTATCATAATCGGCGGCCCGCAGACGATAGCCACCGTATCCTTGGCCGGTGGGGCTACCTCCTCTAATATCTTGGGGACCACGCCCACTTTGCCCTTCCAGCTATCATCGCCCCGGTCCACGGTAGTTACCATGTTTACCGTTTTGTCCTTGCCCCATACCTCCAGGTCATACTTAAAGCACAGGTCGGTGGGAGTGCGGGCGCCATAGACAATATCTACCTTATTATATATACCCCGGTTGTCGATGACATTCCAGATGAGAGACCTTAAGGGGGCCAGCCCGATGCCCCCGCCGACGAAGACCAGGTTCTTACCCTTTAAGGATTCAAGGGGGAAGCTGTTGCCGTAGGGCCCTCTAAAGCCTATCTCGGCGCCAACCCCGAGCCGGTTCAAAGCGTTGGTGACCTTGCCCACCTTTTGTACAGCGAACTCCAGGTGGTCGGGGCGGGTGGGGCTGGAGGAAATGCAGAAGGTGGCCTCGCCGGTACCGAGGACAGAGTACTGGCCAAACTGCCCGGACTCAAAGGTGAACTCCTTCCGCAGCTTCTCGTCCTTGAAGTTAAAATGGTAGGTCCTGACGCCGGGCGTCTCCTCAACTATCTTCTCGATTACGGCGATATGGGGCACATAGACATTGCCCTGGGCGAAGAATTTTGTAGCACTAACGGTCATTTTCTGGCCTCTGTCTTGTCTGGCACGCTCTCTATAACCCGGGTAATATCCCAGTTCACCGGGCACAGCCGGATGCACCGTCCGCAGCCGGTACAGGCGATGACATCAAAGGTCATCGGATAAAACTCATACTTGTGGCATACCTTCTGCCTGACCCGCCGCCATTTCTCCTGCCGGGGGTTCTCCATGGGCATCTTGGTATAGTTGGGGAAGCCGCAGCTATCCCAGCTCCGGAATCTCGTTCCCTCCTGTTTGACCATCTCGTCATTGATATCAAAGCAGTAACAGGTGGGGCAGAGCAGGGTGCAGATGCCGCAGCTTATGCACTTGGCGGCGGTCTTTTCCCAGAACTCCTCGTCGTCAAAGCTGGCTAACAGCTTGTCCTTGATGCCTTCGGTATCCAGTTTTCGGGTAACCCTGTCATAAGCTGTTTTTTTAGATTGTGTGGCTTTAGCCTCGTCCTCTTTAGTCGCCTCTTTTAAGCCTTTAGTCTTGGCGATTAGCTCTTTACCCTTATCTGTGACTTCCTCAATGAGGAACTCATCACCGATATCGATGAGCATCAGGTCAACATCGGCTGACTCGGCCGGACTGACGCCCATTGAGGTGCAGAAGCAGCTTTCACAGGGGTTGGTGCACCCCAGCCCCACCAGTACGGCATCTTTTCTCTTAGAAAGATAGTAGGGGTCTTCGTAGGCGTCTTTAAAGGTCATATCCAGTATGGCTATGGCTCTGGCGTCGCAGGGGCGGACGCCGAAAAGCAGCCGGTTACGTTCATCTTTCGGCGGTGTCTTAATATTATAGCCCTCCTCGCCCTTCTGGAAATGGAACATCTCCTCCATGGGGGGAAGGAAGCTGGCCTTGGGGGGAACAATAGTATTTCGGTACCAGTCCAGGAAGCTGGTATCCTGCCCGTCCCACTCGGCCATAGCCGCCACGCCGCTATCTTTTGACGGGGCGAACACGGCAAACTGCTGGCCCCACTGTTCGAGGAGCCTGGCGATATCTTTTTTGCTTATTTTTTTATCAGCCATCTCTACCTGAATAAATCCTCGGCCTCTTCCTGCTCGTAGTGGGCCATCAGCGGCAGGGCTTCCTTATCCATACCCGACTTAAACTGGAACAACTCATCCACTATACTGTACATCTCCCGGGTCAGGCTTCTTAACGGGATATTCACCGGGCAAACGCGCTCGCATTCACCGCAATCGGTACACCTTCCGGCAACGTGGATATTTCTCACTATCTGAAAGATGAGGTTATCCTGCCACCGCGGCACCGGCATTACCCACTGCGGCTCGGTCTCCTCGACGAAGCAGCGCTGGCAGAAGCAGGCGGGGCAGGCATTGCGGCAGGCGTAGCACCTTATACAGCGGCTGAATTCATTCTTCCAGAACTCCCATCTTTCTGCCGGGGGCGTCTCTATCAGCTTGGCTATATTTTGCCCGCTGAACTCCAGTTCGGGCGCCGGTGGCCTGGGCTCGCCGAGGAGAATGTCGTATTCCTGCGGGGTAGGCAGCTCACAGGCAAGGCAGTGGTCAAACAAGACCTGGGGGGCGGCAAATTCCTTTTTCTTACCTTCAACCTTTACGGCTACTTTATCCCCCTCCCGGGTGATGTCATCCAGCTCATCCCGGTCTTTGCCCACCAGCCGTTCTATTTTGGCCAGGTCAATAAGCCCCGGGCAGGGGACACCCAGAATCACCACATTCTCCCTGGCCAGCTTATTATCCTGTATCAGGCTGACGATAGAACGGCTGTCGCAGCCTTTAGCCACGATGCCCACCCGCCCCTCTATCCCGGTAAGGAAATCGGCCAGATTATTGACCATAAAGGGGCTGATTATCAGGCGTTCGGTATCGTTTTTGTCCCGGGTAATCAGTGGGGTAGCGGTGAATTTAAGGCTCCCCGGCTCAAAGCCGATAATCCAGTCAACCTTGTTCTGCTCTAGTAGCGCTTTAGCTTCCTGCCTTAGCTTTTGTTCCATCTAACTTTCTTTCGGAAAACAGCTGGTTAGGGCCGACTTCCTTTAAGCCCCCGGTCACCTCGGTCACCACCTCGGCGAATTTCCCACCCTCTGAAGCCGATACCCAGCTCGCCTGAAGCCTCTCCGGCTCAACGCCCAGGTATTCCAGGAATTTTTTGGTGATGGCTATCCGGCGGCGGGCACGGTAGTTCCCCGTCAGATAGTGGCAGTCGCCGGGGTGGCAGCCCGAGACCAGCACACCGTCAAAACCCAGGCGCAGGGCCTTAAGGATAAACAGAGAGTCAACCCGGCTGGAGCAGGGGACCTTGATTACCCTGATGTTGGCCGGATATTTCTTGCGGCTGGTTCCGGCCAAATCGGCGCCGGCATAGCTGCACCACCTACAGAGAAAACCGAGCAGTTTGGGTTTCCAATCCGATTGCTGTGTCATTAGTGCCTCTAAAGAAGTCAGGCCGTGAGTAATTGTATCATAAGGGGGAAATTAGTATCAAGCGGGATAACACCTAATTGATTTCTCGGCTACGGCATTGTTATACTATTGCTGAACCATTTATGAAGACCAGCGACTTTGATTACCACCTCCCCCCTGAGCTTATTGCCCAGACCCCGGTTGAACCCAGAGACCACTCCCGGCTTATGGTTCTGAAGCGCAGCCGGGGTTCAGTAGAACACCGCCGCTTTTCTGAAATAACCGACTATCTGCGCGCCGGAGATGTCCTGGTCTTTAACAACAGCCGCGTTATCCCTGCCCGAATCATCGGCAAGAAAGCTGATACCGGTGGCAGGGTGGAGCTGCTGTTATTGCGCCGGCTGGATACCGCCGTCTGGGAAGCATTGGTAAAGCCGGCTAAACGGGTTGATATCGGCACCAGGCTGGAGATAACCGGCGACTCTGATGCCGGTAGCCTTAAGGTCTGGGCTGAAATAACCGGGTTGAAGGAAGAAGGGATCAAGGAGGTGCGGTTTTCCGATGAAAAGCTGTTACTGCATATGGGCAAAGTGCCACTGCCCCCGTATATACATACCCCGCTGGATGATACCGAGCGCTACCAGACCGTCTATGCCCGGGTTCTGGGCAGCGCCGCCGCCCCCACCGCCGGATTGCACTTTACCCCCCAACTGCTCAACCAGATAAAAGACAAAGGGGTTCAACTGCTGTTTGTTACCCTCCACATAGGGCTGGATACCTTCCGGCCGGTCAGGGAGGAAGACCCGCAAAATCACCCCATCCATAGGGAATACGGCGTATTAACTCAAGAGGTAGCCACTGAGTTATCCCGGGCTAAGCGGGAAGGACGGCGCATCATCTGTGCCGGCACCACCACAGTCAGAATCGTAGAGCAAGCGGCCCAAGCCAGCCAGGTTTCTCTAGTAGCACCCTTTGAGGGCTGGGTAAGCCTGTTAGCTTTACCCGGCTACCAGTTCCGCCTGGCCAGCGCCATGATAACCAATTTCCATCTGCCCCGGTCAACGCTGCTTATGCTGGTGGCCGCCTTTGCCGGCAGAGATTTTATTATGCGTGCCTATGAGGAAGCCATAGCCAGAAAATATCGCTTCTACAGCTTCGGCGATGCCATGCTGATTTTGTAGCGTAAAACTGCTTTATACCCAACCACGGATTTTCATTACTTCTGCCACCCGACTCACAGCGAGAACATAAGCTGCCAATCTCATATCAATCTTACGCTTCAAGGATTCATCCAGGACAGCGTAAAAAGCTTTCGCCATAATTTTACCCAGTCGCTGGTGAATATCCTCTACATCCCAGTAGTATTTATCTAAGCTCTGAACCCATTCAAAGTAGGAAACAGCAACACCCCCCGCATTGCATAAGAAATCAGGTATGTTAAATACTCCATTCTGGTATAGTATTTCATCTGCCTCATTGGTAGATGGCCCATTGGCTAGTTCGGCAACTATCTTTGCCTTGATTCTGGGAGCATTTTCCTCGGTTATCACATTCTCCAGCGCCGCCGGACATAATATATCAACCCCTAGTTCAAGTAGCGTTTCATTGCTCATGTTTTCTGCCTCGGTAAAGTTAATAACCGAGCCAGTCTTCTGCTTATGCTCCAAAACTTGGTGAGGTTCTAATCCATGCTTATTATAAATGCCGCCCTTAGAGTCGCTAACGGCTAAAATTTTACAACCTAGCATGCTATGCATCAGAAGAGCTGCGTTTGCGCCGGCGTTGCCGTAGCCCTGGATTGCCGCTGTTGCCGTTGACAGGTCAATATTTAAATGCTTGGCGGCTTCTATTATGGTATATACCCCGCCACGGGCGGTGGCATCACCTCGGCCCAGTGACCCGCCTAAAGGTACAGGCTTTCCCGTTATTACTTCGGGACTGTAATAGCCTACTAGCTTTGAATACTCGTCCATCATCCACGCCATTATCTGTGGATTGGTATATACATCCGGCGCCGGGATATCCCTATCGGGGCCAATTCTTTGCCACATTGCATCTATGTAGCCTCGGCTTAGCCTTTCCAGTTCGCCGTTGGACATCTCTTTAGGGTTACAAATAACGCCACCCTTACCGCCTCCGAAGGGAATGTCTACTATAGTAGCCTTCCAGGTCATCAGCATAGCTAAAGCCCTGATAGTATCGATTGTCTCTTCGGGGTGAAACCTGATACCACCTTTAAAGGGGCCACGAGCATCATTATGCTGAACCCTGAATCCCTTGAAAACCTTAACATGCCCATTATCCATCTTCACCGGTATAGATACATGAAACTCCCTCATGGGTTCCCTGAGAATAGCATGAATGCTCGGGTCCAGATCCAAGATGCCAGCTATTTCATCAAGCTGAGCTTGCGTACTCTCAAACCAGCTTAACCCTTTTTTATCCATTGGTATCTGTCCTTTCTATCATCCTTACTTTATTTTTACCGTCAATTTTTTGCTTTGCGGTGTCCATTAGCCCCAGGGATTGAAATCTCGTAAAGGTGGAGGGTGGAAGCAGTTAATGCTACCGCTGCCCTGGTAATGATATAGTTCGTACTTGTTTCACATTTTTTTTCCTCAAGCTTTATTAGATTTGGATAACTAGTAACTATATCTTAAGCATCTTAAGCAAAAGACAACAATTTAAACAATCTACCCATTCTAGCTGAACCAAAGAATTTTATCAAGGCAGTTCTTTACAAAGCCAGACTTTCTGGCTAGAATAAGATGGTCCGAGCGGGAGTAACTCAGTCGGTAGAGTCCCTGCCTTCCAAGCAGGTTGTCGCGGGTTCGAGTCCCGTCTCCCGCTCCATTAACTTTGGAGCTTGCCTGTAGATGATAAGCTTCAGAGGGAGAAGGCTAAAATGGATGACGCACTGGAAGCCCTGGTCGTAAGTGAAAAAAAGCTGGATAGAAAGTTGTTAGCTCGTATCCTATCATCATACGTAAGGCTTGACAAGGATACCAACAACATCAGCCCTCTGGAGGCATGGCTTGGCCTCGGAACCGATTTAAAGATTTTTGTATATCTGCTGGCGAGGAAAGCCATGGTGCTCCTTCACTTTGATCTGGAAGCGGAAAGAACCACCGCCAGTGAAATAGCCCGCGACACCAACATAAAACTGGACGCAGTTAATCCACTGCTGAGAAAGATGTATGCCGAAGGAATTGTGGACCGGTCAAAGGGGCGTAGATATTTTGTGCCCGATGATGCTATCGAGAGAGTCGCGGAAAAGCTCAAGCAGTAAAATTGCTGTCACTATTTATTATTTTCCGCGTTAGATTGGAAATAATACCTTTACTCTCTCTCCTCGACCAGTGTTTCAACCACCGCCGGGTCAGCCAGAGTGCTGGTATCCCCCAGGTTCTTAATGTCGCCGGCGGCAATCTTGGTCAGGATTCGCCTCATTATCTTACCGCTCCTGGTCTTGGGTAAAGCATCGGCAAACTGAATTTTATCCGGAGAAGCTATGGGCCCAATCTCTTTTCGGACATGAGTAACCAGTTCCTTCTTAAGAGCATCGGACTTTTCCACTCCCACATTGAGGGTAACAAAGGCGTATATTCCCTGCCCCTTAATATCATGGGGCATACCCACCACCGCCGCTTCAGCCACCAGTTCATGGGATACCAGAGCGCTTTCTACCTCAGCGGTACCGATGCGATGGCCGGATACGTTGATAACATCGTCTATCCGCCCCATCAGCCAGTAGTAGCCGTCCTCATCTATCCTGGCGCCATCACTGGTGTTATATACCCCGGGAAACTTGAGGAAGTAGGTATTCTTGAATCTTTCCGGCTCGCCATAGACCCGCCGCATCAGGCCGGGCCAGGGCTGCTTAATTGCCAGATAGCCACCTTCATTGACCTCGGCTACAGAGCCATCCTCTCTTAGAACTACCGGCTCCACTCCGGGGAAGGGTAGGGTGGCTGAGCCCGGTTTAAGCGGGACAGCCCCTGGCAGTGGGGTAATCATTATGCCGCCTGTCTCCGTCTGCCACCAGGTATCAACAATAGGGCACTTGCCCTTGCCGACAACATTGTAATACCACATCCAGGCCTCGGGGTTAATCGGCTCACCCACCGAGCCCAGAACACGCAGGCTGCTCAAATCGTGCTTTTGGGGCCATTCATCCCCCTCCCTCATTATGGAGCGGAGGGCGGTAGGGGCGGTATAGAAGATATTGACCCGATACTTTTCTACGATGTCCCAGAACCTGTCAGGGTGGGGGTAGGTGGGGACTCCTTCAAACATCAGTCCGGTAGCGCCAAAGGCCAGTGGCCCGTAGACAATATAGCTGTGCCCGGTGACCCAGCCGATATCGGCGGTGCACCAGAAGGTATCCTCTTCCTGGACATCGAATACCCACTTGAATGTCTGATAGGTATAAAGGAGGTAGCCGGCATGGGTATGTAGCACTCCTTTAGGTTTACCGGTGCTGCCGCTGGTATAAAGGATAAACAGCGGATCTTCGGCATCCATCACCTCCGGCTCACAGTAGGGCTTAATGTCGTCAGCCGCCATCTCATCATGCCACCAGCAGTCACGACCAGCTTCCATATTAATACCGATATCCGCCCGCTTGACCACAATCACCTTCTCCACATCGGGGCATTCCTTAAGAGCAGTATCGGGGTTGTCCTTGCTCCTGATAATCCGGCCGCCGCGGTAGTAACCATCGACGCAGATTAGAGCCTTGGCCCCGCAGTCCAGTATCCTGTCCCTCAGCGCCTCGGCACTGAAACCGCCAAAGACCACGCTGTGGACAGCGCCGATTCGGGCGCAGGCGAGCATGGCGATGGGTAGCTCTAGAATCATCGGTAGGTAAATAGCAATCCGGTCACCCTTCTTGACCCCGTGTTTCTTCAATACATTAGCAAATTTGCACACCTGGTAATATATATCCTGGTAGGTTAGGGTCTTATTCTCACCAATATCCCCCTCCCAGATTAGGGCGGCCTTATTTTTTCTCCAGGTGGTAAGGTGGCGGTCCAGGCAGTTGTAGCAGGCGTTGAGCTTGCCGCCAACAAACCACTCATGTTTGGCTTCTTTGAAATCCTTCACCAGAACCTTATCCCATCTCTTAAACCAGTCAAGCTGCTCCGCCATCTCTGCCCAGAAACCCTCAGGGTCATCAATAGACCTCTGGTAGATTTGCTTGTATTCCTCAAGGCTCTTGATATATGCCCTTTGCCTGACTTCATCAGAGGGGGCAAATACTCTATTTTCTGCCATCATAGAGGTGATTGTCTTCGCGTCTTCCATACTTCAAGTTTCTCCTTCTAGTTCAACAGCCTTTCCACATTGCTCATAAATCCAATAGTAAGTGGTTAAACCACCAAAACTAGATTATAGCAGAGGTTGGCTTTCCGCATAACGGTTATGATACTTGAGGGTTAATCCTGATAGGTTACGCCCATCAGTTGAGTAAATGCCGCCCGTAGCCTCTGTGAAATCACGTAGGCTACCCCTCCAGCAATTTCAGCACACAGCTTGGGGTTGGTGGAGATTAAATCCCGCAACTCTCTACCGTCAAAGGCAAGTACCTTGGTTCTTTCTATGGCCTTGGCGGTGGCAGTACAATGGAATGGTGGTATCGTAGCTGACCAGCCGATACACTCAAAATTAGAGGCAGCCTGGATCTGCCGCCTATCGGTCGGGCCCAGCTCCAGAAGTATAGATACCAGCCCCTCTTCAACCACATATACCTTGTTTTCTTCCCGGTCCTGCTTACATATAACTGCACCTGCCTCAAATACCTCAGGGGTGCACATCTTCTCCACTAATTTAAGCTCATCCTCATCAATGTAGTGGAATATGTCAGACCTTCTTAATACCTCTATCCTTTCCATTTAAACCTCCGAAGTTTTCGTGCCCTGTAACTTACTGCGCAAATCTATTTTATATCGTGGGCGCATTTTTTTCAAACTTCATCCCCTGGTTAATGCGATAACAGGAATTAGGGGCCTAGAGTGTGGCAAGGTATTCAACCGAAAGGCAGGATTCTAACCATAGTGCCGGTGATAGCCTGTTTTTAGTCTTCCCCGCCGGCTTTTTTACGTTTACTACGACGTTGACCCACCCACAAACCCTTGAAAAAACTTCGGTTTAGCAGGTGCTGGTTATCGACTACATTCAGGAGGTCCTTGGATATCCCTCTCTCAAAGTAGGCTACCTCAACATGCTTACCCATGTTCTTTACCGCTTGGAGGGCGTAAGCGAAATCGGAATCACCGCTAACCAGCATTGCCACATCGTAGAAATCGTTCCAGGCAAAATACAGCAGGTCTGTAGCCAACATAATATCTATGCCCTTCTCAACGGAGACCCCCTGTGTCACTTTGGTACTCCCCAGCCGGACCTCCAGATACGGTGTTTTGCGCAGGATATCAAGGAACTCCTGTTGCTCTCGATAGCCTTCAGGCCATTGATTTTGATCCTGTAAGACATTGTAGTAGTATATTCGGAACAAGCGTCTTGAACCGCATAGCCTAGCGGTAAAATCGGCGAAGTTAAGGTCGTGGCGTTTTAAGTTACTTCGTAGCGCGTGGTACAGATTGCTACCATCTATAAAGATGGCTATCCTGTTTTCCATAACTTCCTCCTGACTGATTATACACAGAAGCGGAGATGATTGCAAAAAATTAACCGGCTTCCGTAATCTACCTAAGTATATCGTATTGACAAAACTGGGGTTGTAACTTATACTCTCACAGAGGCAGAGAATTGACAGGCTGGAGACTGATATATCTTTCATATTCACTTATTCACTAAAGAATCAAAGGCTATATAGCATAATAATGAGAGGAGGTATAAAATATGTGAGATTTTATACAATAAGACCTGGTAAAGCTTATAGAAACCCTATCCTTACAAAGGAGGAGAAGTGTAAGTGAACAAGAAGCTACTGTTAATACCGTTAGCATTGTTATTAGCCCTCAGCCTGATTGCTATCGGCTGCCCAACTCCGCCAGAGACCACAACTCCACCAACAGAAACTACAACTCCACCACCACCACCCCCGCCCACCAAAGATAGCATTGTTGTTGGTGCAGCCAGGCCTCTCTCCGGCCCATGGGCCTCTATAGGAGACTCGGCATTCGGGCCAATCATGACTATGTGGCAGGAAGAGGTCAATGCCGAAGGTGGAATATATGTAGCAGAATACGGCAAGAAGCTGCCCGTAGAGTACATTATATATGATGATACCAGCGACTTGGGCACCATGGTCAGGCTGACGGAAAAACTGATAGTGGAGGACAAGGTTGACATCCTATTCCCCGCCTGCGGCTCTTCTATGATTCAGGCCCAAGGGCCCATAGCCAATAAATACGGGATGGTATACCTCACCGCCGAGGGCGGCGCCACGACGATGAAGGACGCGCTTCCCGGCCTGCCCTACGTGTTTGTCAACCTGAGTTTTTCCGATAACTACCAGCTGCCGGTTTTTGCTGACATGCTGGCTGCAGCCGGCGCCGAGACGGTGTACATGGTCAACATGGCTGACGTCTACGGCGTAGAGTACGGCGGCATATCGACCATAGAATTCAACAGGGTGGGACTTGACATAATTGGTAACGTAACCATCCCGCTGTTCCCTGATGACTTCGAGCCCATAATTAAGCAAGCCAAAGATGCTGACCCTGACGTCTTTTGCGTTTGGGGTTATCCCTGGATCGTTCTGCCGGCTACCGGTGAGTCAATGGCCCAGGGCTTTAACCCCAAGTGCTGGATAGGCGGACCCGGAGCCAACTTCGGGTTCTATGAATTCTCGTTTGGCGATGACCCCAACATAATAAACGGAGTAACCTGTTTTGCCGTCGCCAACTCGGAGACGTCTCCTGAATTTGCCGCATTTTTTGATAAAATCGAGGCTCTCGTTGGCCCAGCAAACATGGACTGGTGGGGACACCCGCTCTACGAGCCTCTGGTGTCAGTCTGGCAGCAGGCTATCGAGGCGACAGGGACCCTTGACCAGGACACGATAAGGGATTACATAGCTACGAACCACTTTAACACCATTCTGGGAGATACCTGGTATACTATGTACGAGCCTGGCGGCGGGATACTGGCCTATGAATGCCATCCTGGTGAGATCGGCCAGTGGCAGAATGCGGACATGGAAATCGTAGGCGGTGGTGACTGGCCTGCCACGAAGCTTACCGCAGACTTTATCTATCCCAAGCCACCGTGGCCAGGACCTTAGACTTAGACGTTTAGTTTAGGAGTTTAGCAATTAATAAGCAGGCTGCCTAAAGGAGCGGGAGGAATCCCGCGGGGAATGCAACCGCTCCCGCGAGTAGTTGCGTGTGCACCCTTTAGGCAGCCTGTACCTGTGACTACTAAAATGAGAAAGTCATATTATGCCTGATAGCATTGTACGCGTCCTGGATATAGCTATTGGCGGCCTGCTGACGGGTGGTATCTACGCCCTGATCGCCATGGGCTTGAGCCTGCAGTATGGCGTCGCCCGGGTGCTCAACATCGCTCATGGCGAATTTATTATGCTCGGCGCCTTCACCACCTTTACGCTTTACACCGTATTTGGCATTAACCCCCTGCTTAGCCTTGTCATTATTGGTCCGATTATATTCATAATAGGTTTCTTACTTCACCGGACTTTGTTCACCCGCCTTAGAATCTCGGCGCCAAACCCGGATGCCTATGCGGCCAGTTCCATGTTAGCCACTTTTGGTCTCCTCTTTATTATTCAAAATCTAGCCTTACTGGGGTGGGGTGCCGACCTGAGGTCGTACTCTTATTTAAATTTCGGGGTCAATCTGGGTGGAGCGATATTTGCCGCTAACCGCCTGGTAACCCTCGGCTTTGCCATTGGCATAGGTTTAGGCTTCTATATCTTTTTAGTCCGCTCCCGCATAGGAAAGGCGATTCGGGCAGCCGCCCAGGACCCGGAGACGGCCGGGCTTATGGGGGTAAACATCAACCTGGTGCTGGCTATATGCTTTGCCCTGGGGGCTGTAATGGCTGGCCTTGCCGGCACACTTCTCAGTATGCGTTTCCCGATTACTCCAACTATGGGACTTAACTATACCATCATCGCCATCATCATCGTCGTCTTAGGCGGGCTGGGTAGCATTCCGGGCAGTTTTATCGGGGGTTTCATACTGGGTATCATCGGCACCATAGTAAACTATATAGAGCCGAGTTTATCACTGGCTGCCTACTATTTCATTTTCATGCTTCTGCTCCTGGTGAGGCCTAAAGGTATTTTTGGGAAGTAGAGAAATGGATATTACCGCGTTTACATCAAGAAAGTTCCTGATACCGGGTGTAATCACCCTCGTCTTATTAATCGCTCTAGTTACCCTGCCCCTCTATAGCTCTCTTTATATGGTCATACTTGTAACCGCCATCTTGATGTATACCATCCTCACGGTTAGTTGGGCTCTCTTTTCAGGTCCTAGCGGTTACCTCTCACTGGCGTCGGCTGCCTTCTTCGGGATTGGCATATACACTTCAGCTATGTTACTGCCGAACACGGGGGTGGTATTACCCCTGCTGGTGGTAGTAGCCCTTGGCGGTGTCATCAGTTTCATAGTCGCTCTTCTCGTCGGCTTCCTGACTTTAAGGCTAAGGGGCATATATTTTGCTATCTTCACCTTCGGACTGGTTGAGCTCATAAAGCAGGTCCTCATATACTATGAGATTAATATAACCGGCACGCGCGGCCGATTCATTGTCCTGGTAGAGAACGAACATATTTTTTGGATCATGCTAGCTCTTTTTATATTGTTAATGCTCACTACCTATTTTCTCCGACACTCTAAATTTGGCTTGGCCCTGCAGAGCATCGGTGAGAATGAGGAGGCGGCGGCCCACCGGGGCATTAATGTAACCATGGTCAAGGTTATCACCTTCGCCATCAGCGCCTTCTTTATGGGGGCCGCCGGGGCAGTTATCGCCACAAAATGGACATATATTGACCCATATATTGCCTTTAATGCGCTTTTTTCCTTTCTGCCCATTCTAATGGCCATCTTTGGCGGTATAGGACAAATTTATGGTCCGGTAATAGGCTCGGTTGTTTTTGCCTACCTGGAAGAAACGTTGCTAACCAAGTTTCCCTATTACTACATGCTAACCTTCGGCATCGTATTAGTGGGGGTTATATTATTCCTGCCTGGCGGGCTGGCAGGATTAATACAAAGGCTATGGAGAAGAAGACTGCGAGGGCAACATGCCAATACTTGAAGGTGAAGGAGTAACCAAGTATTTCGGGGGACTGGCCGCGGTCTCAAATGTTGACTTCCACGTTGACCAGGGCCAAATTTTTGGTCTGATTGGCCCCAATGGAGCCGGAAAAACGACGTTGTTTAATCTGGTATCGGCAGCTCTTGTTCTCAAATCAGGAGTAATAAAATTTAAAGGCGAAAAGATCAGCGGCTTAAAGACGTATCAAATCTGCCGTAAGGGGGTAGCCAGAACATTTCAATCGGTTAAAATTTTCCCTAATATGTCGACCCGAGACAATGTATTGCTGGGGGCGTTATTCGGAACGCCAACCGGTATGTTAGCAGCGCCTGCAGCCAGGGAAGCTGTGGAGCTATTAGAATTTGTCGGCCTGTCCGCAATGAGCGCGCTGCCAGCCAGAGATTTGACCCTGGGTAACCAGAAGCGCCTTGAGGTAGCTGCAGCGCTAGCTACCAAGCCAGAGCTACTATTGCTTGATGAGCTAATGGCCGGCCTAACTCCCACGGAAACAGCTGAAGCTATGGAACTGGTAACCAGGATCCGGGATAAGGGGATTACCATTTTCATGATTGAACACGTCATGAAAGCAATTATGGGTGTATGCGACCGGATTATGGTGCTCCATCACGGTGAGAAGATTGCCGAAGGAACGCCGCAGGAGATTGCCACCAGTAAAAAGGTTATTGAGGTATATCTGGGAGAATAGGCTTATGCTGGAACTTAAAAATGTAAATACTTTTTACGGTAAAGCTCAGGCCTTATGGGACATTTCTTTAAACATCGATGAGGCAGAAATAGTAGCTCTGGTTGGCGCCAACGGTGCCGGCAAAAGCACACTGCTTAAGACTATTTCCGGTATGGTTCATCCGGCTTCAGGTAGTGTGGAGTTTCTGGGCCAGAGGATAGACGACTTGCTACCCCACTCCATTATGGAATTAGGTCTTTCGCATGTACCCGAGGGCAGAAGGCTTTTTACCGAGATGACGGTACACGAAAACCTGGAGCTGGGCGCGTACCCTCCCAGCGCCTGGAAGTTAAGAAAAGAAACGGCTGAGCAGATTTATCAAACCTTCCCCATATTAAAAGAAAGAGCGGGGCAGTTAGCCAGAACATTGAGTGGCGGTGAACAGCAAATGCTGGCTATGGGCCGAGGTTTAATGTCAAGACCCAAACTGTGCATGTTTGATGAGCCGTCTTACGGTCTGGCGCCGAGGGTACTGGTAGAAGTATTCCAGATTATAAAATCCCTCCGTGAGCAGGGGATTACCATTCTGCTGGTCGAGCAAAATGTTCCCCGCACCCTGGAGATAGCCGATCGGGCATATGTATTGGAAAATGGCCGGATAGTCATGGAAGGAGAGTGCTGCAATCTCCTCAAAGATGACTATGTAAGGAAAGCCTATCTAGGGCTGTAACCCATCCCTGCTTTACTCCCTCCGACACCCAGATATTAAATGAGGTATTCTTTAATCAGAAGGCATGCAGTTTAATAATCCGCCCAATCGTATAACTACAAACGTCCGAAGCCAAATTTCACTAAAAGAGGTGCATCTCACCCAATTCTTTGGCTAATTGTCCGCGAAAATCTGGATGAGCAATATTGATTAAAGCATCAGCTCTCTCGCGCAGGCTTTTCCCACGCAAGTCGGCAATTCCGTGCTCTGTTACAAGATAATGAACATCGTTTCGCGAAGTCGTCACTGCAGCTCCTTCATCAAGTCTGGGGACAATGCGTGAATACTTGCCTCCTCTAGCCGTAGAAGGGAAGGCCAAAATAGACTTGCCGCCCTTTGATCTTGATGCACCCCTGATAAAATCCACCTGCCCGCCCACACCAGCAAATTGTACGGAGCCGATGGTATCCGAGGCTACCTGGCCTAGAAGATCAACCTGGAGGCAGGAATTAATAGCCACCATATTATCATTCTGCCCGATGATACAAGGGTCGTTGGTATAGCTCACAGGATGCATTTCTACGGATGGGTTATCGTGAACAAAATCGTATAGCCTCCTGGTCCCCATAAGGAAGTTAGCCACCGCCTTTTTGGGATTAAAATTCTTCCTGGCGCCAGTAACTACCCCCTTCTCGATGAGGTCCACCACGCCATCCGAGAACATCTCGGTATGGATACCCAAATCCTTCTTCTCTGTCAAAAAGGATACGACTGCGTCAGGGATAGCGCCAATACCGAGCTGGAGGCAGGCTCCATCATCAATAAGCT
>Ga0315537_1000953_pt1 | contig 23091 bp, 17 predicted proteins | sample SalMarSW160270MG_FD_203091 | JGI IMG/M metagenome (GOLD analysis project Ga0315537, IMG submission 203091) | Salt marsh sediment microbial communities from the Plum Island Ecosystem LTER, Massachusetts, United States - Salt Marsh Sediment SW1602-70 ...
GCAAGAAGTCCTTCAGAAGTAGGATCGACATAACAAAGATTGTTTTGCAACTCACTGGCTGTCAGGGCCCTGGTCCATACACGCGCCTCGCTGACATACCCGTCCAGGTATCTTCCACCCGCTGATTGTCCAATTAGAAAGTTGCCGTTAAAATTAAAGGTCAAATCCACACCACCGGGCTCTGCATCCGTATAGTTGTCCAATACACCATCAACATATAAAGCTATGGTGGACCCGTTATAAACTGCAGCTACATGGTACCAACGTCCTGTTGTGAAATGAGCCTTGCTGGAAACAGGATATTTGTTTCCATTTATTAATCCTCCCGCAAGCTGTAGTTGATTATTGTCAATGCTAACATCTCCAAAACGTAACAGCCAGCACTCTTCAATTCCCATAACACTGCTAATGTATGGGTTATGTGTCTCCCAACCTTCCATATATACACGGCATTCGGTTGTAAGCTCAGATACATTACTTAACGTTGGATCACTCTCAAAATCTACAGCAAAATAGTTGTAATCCTCCAGGTCTGCAGCGATTGTAATGATTGTCCGCTTGACAATTACATAAATAGTTTTTGAGGCTTCCAAAACATCAATATCCCCGTCCACATCTGTAATGCTTATTGGTACAAGGTAAATGATTCCCTCTTCAAACTGGTCCAGTGAGATAATTGAAAGCTCTGCTGATTCAGACACATGGAAGCCGCTACTAATGATTACCTTATTGTTTGAAAGTTCATAGCTGCCTGTTGGCAGGAACTCATAGGATGTGCCATTTGATTTGTTAAAAGCGGATACCAACTCCGGGTCTATTTTAATATCAATCGTTACATCCTTCTCCATTTTTTCAGATGAAGTAATTGATATACCAAGGCCTGATGGAGCGTCAATAGTGAATGTCCGGTTGGGAGATGTTTCCGTTCCCGTGAAGAATATTACATCTCTATATTCAATGAAACTCTCACAACCAGTAAAAAGACCGGTAAATATTATTAGTATAATGAATAATCTTCTTGCTCTCATAATTATTTGTATTTATAAGTTATGGAATAATACTTTGATATACATCAAATTCAGCCACCCGGATATACGACGATGAAACCCAACCGGTAATTTCAAACTTAAGATATTGTGCCGTGAGCGGTGAGTAGAACTTAATGTACTGTTCAGTTTCTCCTGTAGCTAAAACTGCTTCACCCTGCGATTCCCAGCTGACACCATCGCTGCTTGAATATACATTCATTGTCGTCAGGTTGTAGGAGTTTCTGTATGTATTAATACGTATCCCGGTGATTCCTGCATATTCAGCAGCCAGATCCACAATAAGTGTACATTCCTGCGAGGGTCTGACTCTCCAGTATGACCTGGTATTACCGTTAAACATGTTATCCAGGCTACCGGAATAAAGTTCAACATCCAGCGTTGCGCTCCAAGCTGATCTGTCAGCAATCAAATCTCCTTCCATATCCCCTTCCTCCGGGCTGTCATAACAGTTCGTGAAGCTTGTGGTTATTACAACATAAACAATACTTAAATTGGTACTTATTGCCACATTCTTTGCACCGCTGATGGAAGTGATCTTAACCGGGACTAAATATCCCTCCCCGGTAAGCTGATCCAGTACATTATCCGGTATGTAAACCGTAAGAGAATCAGTAGAGAGCATTCCTCCCTTAGGGATGGTCAGAATAGTGTTTTCCAGGGTTACCAGACCATCCGGCACCTCACTATACGTAGTTGAATGCTGAGCATTATAGGTATCGACCAGTGAATTGTCCAGGGAAAAGGTAACATTCAGGGAGCTTTTGGCCTCAAGTGTACAACGGGCCGGAAATTCCACTTCTATATCACCCAGGCTGGATACCGGTGTATGAACTACGGCTAACTTGTAATTGTTTACAAGGGCTGTTTGCGTATTGATAAACACCTTGTTCGTGTTATCGCCTGTAATATCAAATGTTTCATCCTCGCTGCAACCGGCTATTAGAATGAGTGCAACAAAAAAGAAATTATTTAACAGAATCTTAATTATTTTATTCTTCATAGCATGAGTTTTACAATGTTAGTTCTTTCTATTGTACTGCAGGATTTTGTGCCTGAATTGCACGCCTCATATACTTATACGGCGGATCAGAATTATAGTCCCTGATGAAATAAAATGCACCAAAACCACCTTTTGGCCCCTGTGTCGGGTTCCACCTGGCCATTCCTTCCAGCGAATACATCCTTTTACCGTCGACAGGACTAATGGTATTTCCATCTGCTTCAGTGAATGGTGAACCTCCGTTTTGCCACCAGTCTCCGATATTTTCAGTGACAATAAATTTTTCAGGAGGACACCAGTCTTCAACCTGGTCATATCTTCCCTGAAGATGGGATGCCGAATTTTCAGTTATGCCCTGTGTATATGCCTGGTTGACAAGATAGTTTATGTACGGTTCAACCTCTTCGGGCGGTCGATTATTATAATAATCGATTACCAGCAATTTCTCCGGATTATTTGACATGGGTCCCAGATATTGTCCCAGATATTCAATCAATATTATCATATTATCTCCTGCCAGATAATCTCCTTCTGGTTCATAATCCAGATCCAATCCATCAAGGTCGTTCTCAAATACCATGCGCATGAGGTAATCCGCATATTCGATGATTCCCTCCTCAGATAATGTTGTCCAATCCTCTTCCTCCATCCGAATAATCTTGACTGCCAACATTTTTGTACCTTTCACTTCCCGCACAAAGCGCATTTCGTGATACGCCGTTGGATTATAGGACGTAAGTGAATCATCTTCTTTTAAGGATGGAATACCACCCCATAAACTTATTATATCAATGCTATCGGGTAGTCCTTTGAAATGCATTCCCGGAGAAAATGTTTGTGCATAATCAGCATACCATCCGTAGCAGATTTCATGATCAGATTCTTTATAAGCCCTTAGATTCTCATAGTATTGATCATCGTAAGTATATGAATTTAACATTTCTAAAGGTTCGGGATCGGTGTCACATCCACCAATACCGGCAATAATACCTGCTGCTAGTAATAATGTATATAAACTTTTTGCTTTCATAATTTTTCCTTAAGTAGTTATTAGAACATTATTTTTTATCCCACCAGAGTTTCGTGCCTCCATTATCTGGTCCACCCAGCAGTCCGATAGCCTGAGCCACACCTGTCGGGTTATCAGCATATTCCGTTGAAGGAAAAGGCAGGCGTCGGATCTGGGTTTCGGTATCAATAAGTCCTCCGCTATAGTTTACGACAACAGGAAAAATCTTCGGATATCCTGTGCGTCTGAATTCAGACCAGGCTTCCTGTCCGTCAGGGTATCCTGCGATCCATTTCTGTGTTATAATTCGTTCCAGATTGGTTTCAAAGTCAACCGTGTCATTCCACTTAACGGTGATGGTACTCAAGAGGTCGCTACCTAACACTATATCGTTCCCGCTGTTCTGAGGGTCTGTATATGGAGCAGCGATGCTTGTGTCGTTATTCATATAGGAATCAGCACTACCTACTGCCCAATAATCAAACGAGGTCTGAATCCCGGTTTCATAAAGTGTTTGAGCATCACTTCCCATATTCCATCCCCGCAATGCACCTTCGGCACGAAGGAAATATGCCTCAGCAGGTCCCATCCAAATAATAGGTGAGGCTGCCGATATATTCAAGTCGGAAAAAGGTCCTTCGGAATATACATCCTTTACGACAATGTTTATACCATTGCGGATTCCCCTGTATTCGCCGTCTGAAGCAACATTGAAGTATGCTGAAATTCGTGGGTCGCTAAAGCCTTTGAGGAAAGACTCCATGGTTGCACCCATTCTGACATCCTCAAAATTGTAACATATAATATACAGTGGGTGGTTGTATGTAAGGTCACTTGTGTGCTGCAATAAGGCTACATCAGAAGCCCCGGTAAAAACCCCGACCGGATGATTAACCGCCGATTCAGCTTCCTGTTGTGCTTTTGCAGCATCAGCATAAACAATGCGCATGGCCAATCTTAATTTCAGGGTATTGGCAAATTTTATCCACTGTTCAACACTGCCACTGAATATGAAGTCATAATCAGCTAATACAGTGGCATCCGGATTTTTTTCTAGAAAATCAGTAAGAATATCGATAGCTTCGTTCAACTCCTCAAAAAAGGTATCGTAAATCTCATCCATACTGTCATATGCATTCTCTAATGTTCCACTCCCAAAGTTTATATAAGGCAAAGGGCCATACATATCAGCAACTCGATGTAATGCTTCAACCTTGATAATTGTCGCCAACGCATATACCTGTGGCCTTTCTTCATAGGCTACATTTTTAATTGAGTACCATGCTGGCATTACGCCAACAAATCCCCTGGCAAAAGCTCTATCAAACCATTCAGGAAGCAAACTATATGTTGTATTATTGTAATTTGAGTACCATAACCCGCTTGCTCCCATATAACCTGAAAATATATCTCCGGCAAGATTTTGCACAGTTTGATACACTTCATCTCCGAAATTGGGTTGCTGAGCTATGGGGAATACGTTTTTCTGCATCTGGACAAAGAATGAACCCGTGGACAAGTTGTCGCGGCTCAACATATCATCTGTCGCTTCAAACTGGTTAATATTCCATTCGTCAAATTTTTCAGTACAACCCGAACAGAGCATTGCAAACATTGCAATCAGTGGGAATATTTTTAAAAGCCGTTTATTTAGTATCATCGTTATGTCTTTTTTAATTGTCATTAAAATCGGAAGCGAAAATCAAATCCGAAACTTCTAAGGCTTGGTTGCATAAAATAATCAATGCCTTGATAATAGGTCCCCGTACTGGCCGTAACTTCTGGATCGAACGGAGCCTTGTTGTAGAACATCAGCAGATTTCTTCCCACAAGCGATACTTCCATGGATTTAATCCATGGAAGGTACTTGTTTATAGGTATCTCATACCCCAATGACAATTCAGCGAGACGCACGTTGGTAGCATCATAGACATACATGCAGCCAATACCTGAAGTTCCACCTCCAATAATCTGGTAATAAGGCTGAGCAGGGATTTTTTGATCATTCACCATAACTCCACCTTTATCCCTGGCAGTAGCTGATGCTTCGGAAACTCCGAATGCATCCATAATCGCTTGTGTTACGGATATGCCAATTCCTCCAACACGTGCAGTAATCAGAAAATCCAGATTAATCCCTTTATATGAAAACGAGTTGCTAAAACCCAATGTGTATTTTGGATTCGTGCTCCCTGCTTTTATGAAGCGATTGGGATCTGCTATAACCGTTTGAGATACAAGACCAACGACAGTGTATCCATGCTCATCCTGTTTAAGGGTATTGACATAAATATCGCCCATGGTTCCACCCTCAACAAGGATCATCCTTGCACCAGGTGTTCCTCCAATAGACATACTATCGAGTTTTACGGTTTCTCCGGTTTCCGGGTCTTTGTAGGTTGGTAATAACTTAATTATCTTATTCCGATTCAGTGAGTAGATGATTCTTGAAGTCCAGTCTACCGGCCCTAATTTCTGATTAAAGACCAGGGATGCCTCTATCCCTTTGTTATCAATCTGACCTGCATTCACATATAAACTGCTAAATCCCGTAGCTGGTGATAATGAGGGATTGAATAATTGGTTGTAAGTCGATGATTTATATAAAGAAACATCCAGATTAACTTTTCGATCCCAAAGAATAATGTTTAATCCAGCTTCAAGTGATTTCGTTCTTTCCGGTTCCAGGTTTTTCGCCGGAAGATAGGAAGTTAGCTGAGGATACCCATCTATCACAGGATATGTAGTAGTGGAGATGAACCGTAAGGGTGCATTACCAACTTCACTATAAGATATTCTTGCTTTAGCATAAGATAGCACGTTTGATTCAATATTGAAGATGTTGGTAATAATACCGGATAACCCAATTGAAGGATAGAGGATTGATTTTGTATTCGTATTTGCAAGTGCAGTTGACCAGTCATTTCTTGCACTAACATCCAGATATGCCAAACTTTTGTACCCCACCTGAGCTGTTGCAAAAATAGCCTGGAACTGGTCGTGATAACCTGACTGATCTGTTTCGATAGTCGATAGATTTATATTATCAAAGGTGAACAGGTTCGGAACACTCTGAAGATCTCCGCCAAATCTTGAATAGTTGTGCACATCATCTCTTAAGCTTGCACCTATATTTGCCGTGATAGAGAAATCACTAATGTACTTATTGATATTCACCAACACATCGGTATAGATTTGCCGTGTATTAATATCCGATTTATAATACGTTCCTGCATCATCAGCAAACAGGGTAGATGTTGATGCATAATATTTTGTTTCACCGATTGTATTATACTGATCGAGTCTTGCCCTGCCTGAAATATTTATCCAGTCTCTGATTTCATATTTCAACGATGAACTCAGCAGGTAGCGATTTTTCTTATTGGTGAAAAAATCCCTTTCAATAATCCAGTAGGGATTCTGCATCTGGAAGCCCAGGTCGCCAAATGGCCAATACTGAGTCTTAAAGTTACGTGTTGCATTGTATCGTTCGAATACTTGATATTTCCTGATATCTTCTCCGGGAGGGAATAAATAGATCGGAATCAACGGATTGAAATACTGACCTTGTGCAACCATATTCTGTTCCTTAATATTCATATACATTGCACTAACATCAAAAGTGAACTTGTCATCTAAAAATTTTGTAGTATTCCGGAATGACAGGTTGTACTTATCGAGGGTATTGTTATGAATAATACCCTCTGCATTTACCGAAGCAACTGAAAAATAGGTTGAATTGTTTTCGGTTCCCGAAGAAAGACTAATGGAATTATTAATACTGTAACCGGTCTGGAAAAAATCCTTTGGATCGTAAGAACTTTTAGACTCAAGTTTATCTCCCCAACTGTAATAGCTACCCGTTGCTGAAGTACCGTAAGTGTTTTGGAACTTTGGTAGTACAAAGGGAGAATAAAAGGAGGTACTATTGGAAATATCCAGTGAAAATCCTTCGGTCAGCCCTGTCTTTGTGGTTATCATAACAACCCCGTTGGCAGCATCGCTACCATACAGGACTGCAGCAGCAGGACCGCTTAGGATAGACATGGATTCAATGTCGTCGGAATTAAAATTGGAAATACCTTCCCCAGTTTGTCCCATACCGATAAATAATCCTGAAGGTTGGGAACTTTGAAGAGAGGGTAGAGGAATACCGTTGATTACATATAGCGCATTATTATTACCCGATATAGATTTTGTTCCTCTCATAACAACTCTTGAGGCGCCTCCAATACCGGTTGAGCTACTGTTAATGGTTACTCCTGCAATCTTTCCGGCGAGCCCGTTAATAAAGCTGACATCTTTTACAGCAATGGCATCCTGGGCATCAATCTTTTGTACATTATATGCAAGAGCTCTGGATTCTTTTTCAATACCAAGAGCAGTGACCACAAGTTCACTAATACCCATGGTTTCCTCCTCCAAAACAACATCAAGGACAGAAATTTCATCTGTAACCTCGATCTCCTGTGTTTTCATCCCGACAAAGGAGAATATCAGGGTCAATGTTTCTTCAGTGGTTGACAGCGAATATTTTCCGTCCGGTCCCGTAAAAGTCCCTGTGGTAGTACCCTTGACTGCTACAGTAACTCCAACAAGGGGCTGTCCATCACTATCGGTCACCGTTCCGGTGATCTGCTTCTGAACAGGCTCCTCCAGTTTAATCACCCCTATTAGTGGGGGTATTTTGACATTGATCTGTTCTTTCTTGTAAAGAAATACCTGACGATCATCAATCAGGTATCCAACATCAGTGTCACTAAAAAGTTGGGCCAATATTTCATTAATGTAAACCGACTTGATTGAGATACTTTTGTTTTCAAGTGATTCAATGAGATCCGCATCGTAAATAAAAATAAACTCGCTTGAGTTTTCAATGTCCTGAAGAATCTTCTCAACTGAAGAATCATCCGTATCCAAGTCTAGCTTAGTGATTTGTGAATAGGAGGACGCTGAAGAGACCAGGGTTCCAAGGATAAGAAAGCTCATCATCAATTTCATGACTTTGAATGTCTTTCGGTTTATGGCTGGAAATCCCAAGAATTGATTAGTTCTCTTTTTTTCCATAAATACAGATTTTAGGTTAAACAATAATTTCCCTAGGCATTGTGGTTAATTCTATTCTATTCCGGATAATTTTCCCGCATTAACCGGAATTTATTATATCACTGAGTAATAATACACTTCCCCTCCTCATAAAACAGTCTGCATTTTGCTATTGTTGATATCCCTCTCAGTACCCGTTCGGGATCATCTTTCAAATCTAGCTTTCCTGAAATCTTAACTAACTTCGGTGCATTAATTAATTGAACATCAATATCATAATATCTGGATACTCTTTTAATAAGTTCGTCAAGAGGTTCTTCATTAAAGAAAAGATATCCGTTTCTCCACGCAATATAATCATCCAGATGCTCCACAACATCAACCTCAAAGCTTCTTTTGTCATCCATTAGTGCTGCCATATATCCCGGTTCCAATTCAAATTCTTTGCCTCTAATAAAATTGCTCTCGTTTGAAGAAACAGATACCTTTCCTTCAAAAAGTAGTGTAGTATATAAGCCTTCTTCTTCATTTGCCTGTATGTTGAACTTTGTTCCATGAACATGAACCTGAAAGCGATCCGTTTTTACGTAGAATGGTCGATCGGCATCTTTTGCAACTTCAAAATATGCTTCACCCTGAATAAACACTTCCCTAATTTTACCGGTAAAAACAGGTGGAAAAATAAGTCTTGAATTAGCATTTATCCATACTTTTGTACCATCAGACAATGTCAGGCTATTATATTTTCCAAAAGGAACTATTATCTGGTTAAAATCTTCCGCTCCTACCTCTTGCATAATAGTCTTATCACTTATAGTGATACTTTCTCCAGTAGTCGAATATGAAACATTGGATTCATAATCAGGTATCGCTATATCTTGTCCTTCAGCAAGAATCAATCGGGATTTATCGTTTGAAGGTGCATGCATTGCAGCAAACCTTTCAATAGGATTTCGGTCATTTAATAAGGAAAAATATAATACGGTACATGACAACCCAACTAGCACCAGAATAGTCGCAGCGATCCGAAATGCAAAGTTTCTCTTCTTCTTTGCGCTATGGATACTAATCCTATCCCATACTTGCTGCTTCTTTTCTTCATCTTCTGATGAAGGAATATTTCTAATTTCCTGAATTAATTTTACTGCAACATCTATATTCTTAGTTTGATGGGGATATGTTTGTTTCAGTTTACTAATATATTCTTTAAAATCCTCCGGTTCCCTTGTTCTGTCAATAAATGCATCATCCAGTAAGAAATCGCTGAAATCTAATGGATTATCGTTGTTACCGATCATAATAAATTAAATTGAATACTTTTCATATAAAGTATAAAGAGTAGCAAGAAGCAGAGATATAGACTGTTTTAACCAGATTTTTTCTCTTTAGAATCAAAAACTGTTGAAACAATAGCTGAGTTAGATTGAAAAGGAATACTTTATAGGAAAGAATGCATATCTACAATACTCCTTTTTGTCTTAGAGTGGAAATGTCTTTTTTCAGGCATTTGATGGCTCGATAAACAGTCGTCCTGCACGATTGAACCTTGATGCAAAAAATTGTCGCAATCTCTTCATAAGATAAACCTATATAGTACCTCAAATAGATCATTTCCTGCTGTGAAGGTGGAAGTTTCTTAATGCATTTCATCAGAGCATTTCTTCGGGTAATATTTGCTTCATTCCGGATTATCTCACTGTCTAAATTATCTTCATTATCGAAGTTGAATTTTGGAATGTTATCCTGAAGAGGGATTATCCTGTTTTTTTTATTCAAATAAAACAGTTCGTTACGGAATGAATGGGTTATGTAAGCCGCCAGGTTATTTATTTGGTGTTTTTGTTTCTGTGCGTTCATCAAACCGATGAAAATATTCTGAATGGCATCTTCAATCAATTGCTCCCCAATATTATATCGTTTACCATAGTTAAAGAGAAAATCAAAAAAGTAATTATATATTACTTCCAGCGAATGCATATTGCCGGTTTCGGCAAAATTGTCCCATTCATAATCCAACCCGAATTTATCAGTAATGTTCGTCATAACTCAGTATAACATCCACTTTAACAAAATTAAGGTTTTCTTATTTACAACAAAATACACACTGTTATCAGGTAAATCTAACACTGGATATACAATGACAAAATTATAATTGAATTTTATATCATAATTCAATTAATCCAAAGCCTTGAAATTCAGGTCACAATATACCTAATTCCCAGGCTCCAACTGAGTTAGTAATCTTAGCATAGAAAGCTTATCAATGATAGTCCATGCTTGAAAACTAACGAAGGTGAAAAGTTATAATGATAAGAATAGGTGATCATTTGGATCCTGAACGTATGGTGCAGTGTTACAAAGTTTGGGTCAAAGAAGCTTTACATAAAACTGAACCATAAGTACACAAATATATAGACTTCCAGCTCCTGGAAATACTTAGTTAACCTGTTGTGCTATTGGAGATAAAGTACCTAACTTGCCATAACTTCCTGTTTATTAGTATACAATACCGTCTGCCGGCTTTGATAGCATGTGGGCTGAGCCGTCTGACGGATATATTTATTAACGTAAGGTGTATTGCGGTTCATGATACGATTATGCTTTGATAATCAACGTAGTTGGACCGCTAGTTTTAGGATATTTCTTAATCTTAGATAAAGTTAGACTAAATGAATAAATTATCCAAAGGACTCTTGATCTTTTGTAACTGAGCACCACTGACATGGGTGTAAATTTCTGTGGTCTTAGAACTATTATGCCCCAATAAAACTTGGATAATTCTAAGATCAGTACCATCTTCAAGTAAATGTGTGGCGAATGAATGTCTTAAAGTATGAAGGGATACTTGCTTTTTAATTCCAGCTTTACTTACAGCGCGATTAAAAATATTTACTGAACTCCTGTATGAATATTGATTTCCATTAGGTCCTTCAAACAACCATTTTTTCGGTTTGTAGGCTTTATAATAGATTCTTAGAATGTCTAAGAGGTGTTTCGATAAAGTGACATATCGATCTTTGTTTCCCTTTGAGGTTCGAATATGTATCAACATTCTCTTTGAATCGATATCTGTTGGTTTAAGATTTAATGCTTCACCTATCCGTAATCCGCCTGAGTATATTAGCATTAAAAGACATTTATGTTTGATGTTTTTAACCTGAATAAGAATTTCCCTAACCTCTTCCCCCGATAGTACTACCGGTAACTTCCTCTCATTTCTTGGTCTTTCGACATGATAATACTCTCTTGGTCTCTCAAGAATCATTTCATAGAAGAATTTAATAGCATTTATAACTTGATCTTGCATGGAGATTGAGTACCCCATCCTTACCAGGTAAGCCATATATTCAAGTATCTCCTCTTTTGAGATTAATTCAGGATTAACGCCCTGAAACCTTTTAAAGAAATAAGTTAACCTGTTGTGCTATTAAGAAGCCAACGCATATTTTAAATGATTAATTGGCTTATTGTTCATTGAATTGATATACTGTAATATAGTTACAGATGTTATTTTACATAGTAATCGTATTGCCAGACCTGTCATTGTTTTAGCATAATTTCTTTTCAGCATATACTGGTCACAAAGTTGGGCGAAGAGTGTTTCAATACGATAACGGGATCTTTTAAAAATAAATGGATACGGTTCTTTGTCATTCTGATTATCTCTCATTGGAGTTCTTAATCTTATTTGTCTGGTAGAAAAAAGATCTGTTCGATAGGATTTAGAGACATATCCTTTATCGGGAGCAGTATCAAAATCCTTTTTGCAGATTTTCAATCTTTTTTCTCGAACAATTTTACAAACAGGTATGGGTATTGAGTCGATCAGATAGGTATCTTCCCCTTGGTTAAGTAAGGATGAGATACTTCGGTTTAATTTGGATATATAATCTCCAAGTCGTTTTCTTCTCCTATTGAATCGGCTTCGATCGATTAAATTAGGAAAATCACTTTTGTGATCTGATTCAAGCTTACCGAAGAGATAATTTTCACTATCAATACCTACAGATTCACCTAGGATAGACAAGGTAATTATTTCACAATCAGACATTTTAGGCTTCTTAGGATAGAATTGGAGATTACAGTCAGAGTCAATAGAGTCTTTAAAGAATAATTTTGTAATGTGAAAAATCTTGTCGAAATTAGTTTTGAGATTGTGCATGACAAAGGTGTATTTGTGGTGAATATCTACCTTTAATTTACTGTATATCAGTAACATGCGCAATCTTTTTGTTATATAGTTATTAACAATTTTTAATAGCACAACAGGTTAAGTTAGTAATGTTTTATATGTACTGATAGTGCTCTTACTGTATCTTTCAACCTCTAATTTTCTCACAGTTTTTCTGATAGCTTCTTGTATCAAGATAAATAACATCGAAATAAACAACGATTTATAATGTTCTGTACTTTATAAAAAAGAATCCTTTTCTAATTTAAGTGGTGCCAAACGGAATCGAACTGATTATTCTTAATGCTAATCCTAAAATCTTCCAATACATGCACTAGAATAAACGATTCTTTGACTAATTTGCCATGAAAGATGTTTCTGATACAGTATGGACAGATGTAATATTAAAGGATCCATTCCCACAAAAAAAGAAAAGAATTTGCGTGCAAATTGCGTGCAAATTCTTTTCTTGGTCTTCTGAAACCTAGTCGGGATGGCGAGATTTGAACTCGCGACCCCTCGCCCCCCAGGGAGGAAGAGATTGAAAACGTTATTCTTTGGTGGGAAATAAGGATAGTTGTTTAATTGAATTCAATCTTGCTAAATCTTCTTCAAGGTGGTTCGATAATTGTCCGCTTGCCTCCACCCCCGCCCTCCGTAGCCTTGGCATAGGAGGGTTCCGCACTGTCGCCAAGTCTACTACGGGCTACGGACGATTACGCTAAAGCTTCAGCGGCAGCGTGCGGACACAGTCCACGGAAGAGGCCACAGAGAAATTTGTGGCCTTTCTGTTATTGGTTGTATATTATTGGTTAATAGGATTTTAAAGATGGATTTATTCGCCTACAATTAACATTTAACATTTAACGATTAACTATCCCACATGGCATCACACATTAAAAATATTTTGTACATTTGAATCTGACTTCTTTTAATTCTCATAGCGGTGAAATGAAATCCCTGACAGGACCTGGATTGTTTATGTTGTGGCTGAATATGACGTAGTACTTTAAAAAGTAAGTAGGTAAAATTCAGGGGAAAAATGACGAAATCCTCAACGATCATTGCCCTGTTATTATTGTTGCCATTATCTGTATCTCCAGGTCACTCCCAGCAATCAAATCTTCTGGAATTGGTAGGTCCTTATTTAGGCCAGGAACCACCTTCCAACATACCTGAGCTCTTTGTTGCCGGTGTTACCTCAACTGCTGTGATAATTCAGCCGGTCAGCGAACACATTTTCATTCCATTCGAATTATTTAGGAATAAATGAGAAACCTATTATGATAAAAGCAATTGGCCCATTCTTCATCATTATCCTTGTCGGCATTCCTGCATTCTCTCAGGAGATTATTAATACCGTTAAACAGGGAAATATTGAAAAGGTTAAAGAACTATTAGACAAAAACCCAGAATTGGTGAACCAAAAAGACCGGGTCAACTATACCCCATTGCATTGGGCAACAATGCTGAGAAACAAAGAAATGGCAGTACTCCTTGTTTCGAACCATGCTGATATCAATGACAAATCCAATATTCAGCATCTCACTCCACTCCAGTCTGCCCTTACCTTCCAACACAACAATAATCCGGAAGTCCTTGATTTTCTACTCGATCATGGTGCAGAGGTGGAATGTTCAGGAGATGAAGGCATATCTAATCTCCTAATTGCATCTGCTGCGGGCTACGAACGACTTATTTATATCCTGTTGGAAGGAGGAGTTGATTTGAATGCCCGAAATAGATTTGGTTTAACAGCCCTTCACATCGCTGCCTGGACAGGTCATAAACAAATCGTTGAACTTTTAATTGAAAACGGTGCCGAAATAGATGCTGAAAGCCTTGACGGTCGACGGCCAATAACAATGGCAAGAGAATCCAACAATCAGGAGATCATTGATCTTCTTCTTTCTCAAGACGCTGATAACTCACCGCAACGATTTCCTGTACTTAAAGGCAACTATCTGGGCATGAAGAAGCCAGGGCTCATACCTGTAATTTTTGGCCTTGGTATTGTCTCTACTGAAAACCGGGAACACAGCAGCTTGGTTTTTTCTCCCGATGGAAAGGAACTCTATTTTACCATACAATTCCAAAAACCACAGGGCGGATTCGGACAGTATATGTTCGTTATGTATGAAAAAGACGGCCAATGGACAAAACCGCAAAATCCTTTTGAAACTGCATACAGAAATAATTGTGGATCAATTTTATCCGATGGTAAAAGACTCTATTTTCATTCAATCAGACCAGTAAACAATGGGGGAAATAAACGGGATACTGACATTTGGTATATGGAAAAGAATGGAGAGGTTTGGGGTAACCCCGTTCATTTAGAAGCTCCGATCAATTCAGATAATATGGATGTTGGACCACGCATTACTGATAGTGGGACACTTTATTTTAGCTCTGATCGTGATGGAAATAAATCAGATATATATCAGGCAGAATTTGTAAATGGCCAATTTATGAAGCCAGAAAAAATTAAAGGATCAGTAAATACAGAAAATTATGAATCAGTTTGCTATGTAGCACCCGATGAATCATTCTTAATCTACTATTTCATTTATCCCGGCGAAATTTTTGTGCCAGGTTTGATGATCAGCTTTCGTGATCACGATGGATCATGGAAGGAACCTGTTGATATGAAAGAAATACTCGGATTGAAAGGGAATGATCTGCTCCAGGCAAGCTTATCTCCGGATGGTAACTATCTCTTTATACTCGATGATATGGATATATACTGGGTGGATGCACAAATCATTCAAGAGCTGAAAGAACAAACATCAATTAAATAACATGAAAACAACAGCAAGATCAACCATAATTATATTGTTATGTGTCTTTATCTGTTACGGTTGTGGTCATAAGAATAACTTTACGCAATTGTCAGGCCCCTATCTTGGTCAAACTCCTCCGGGACCAGAACCGGTAATTTTTGCACCCGGGCTCATCTCCACACATTATGATCAAAGCTATATCGCTTTTTTGCATGAAGCACGGGTATGTGTATTTTCCGCCGGTACGGAAAAAGGGCACGAAACGTACTTTACCTATGAAAAAGACGGGCGGTGGACAAAACCCCTGAGGGCACCGTTTGAAGAATTGCAGGGGCATCCCAACTACACCACAGGACCCCTGGGAAGGAAGGTATATTTCCATTCGGGAAGACCCACTCATCCGAATGACACCCTGGAGGATGATAACATCTGGACCATTGAGTGGACCGATTCGGGGTGGGCAGAACCGATTGCTCTGCCGGAACCCGCCAGCTCAGGATACGGTGAAGCATATCCATCAGCAACTGCAGACGGTACGGTTTATTTTTTTACATGGAACCGGCCAGGAACACGGGGCGATGATATATGGTTCAGCCGGTTCATGAATGGAAATTATCAGGAAGCAAAACGTCTACCCTGGCCCGTTAATACCAATTTTATTGAGTATGATCCCTACATTGCTCCGGATGAAAGCTTCCTTATTTTTGGTTCAACCCGACCGGGGGGCTACGGGAACAGCGATAATTATATCTGCTTCCGTAAAGAAGATGGGAACTGGACCTCACCCATAAACCTGGGACTCCCTTATAATTCATCCAGTTTCGATCTGTGCGCCAATGGAACTCCTGATGGGAAATACTTCTTTTTCATTAGCGGAAGAAAAACCGATGTTAACAAAGGAAAAACCGGGTGGGAACCCGGTCAGGAACCCGGGGAAGATGCCGATCTTTACTGGGCTGACTTCTCCTTTATCAACGACCTGAGAAATAGTGTTTTTACCAAACAGAACGCAGCAGAAATCATTAAGCTTGAGTACTTAGAAAATGGCGTCAAGAATGCCATGCAAACATTGAATGCACTTTATTCGGAACATAGCGACAGCATATATTTCTCCCCTTTTGAGCTGCTATCTCTCACGAAAATCATGCTGGATGAAGGCAAGACAGATGATGCTGATCTGTTTTGTTCAGTCCTTGATACAATGCTGCCGAAAAATCTCTCGGTAAAAGAAGGATATGCATTCATCTGCGCCATGAATGGACATGTTCCAAAATGCTTTGAAATTTTTAAGGAGCTTGATTCAGAAAATCCGGAATTTAATTTCAGCGATGCCCTCTCCGGTCTTGGTTATCTCTTAACGCTCTACCCGGATAAAACCAAAGATGCACTTTCGGTTCTTCAGCTTACTGTTGAAAAATTTCCGGAAGATCCATGGGCCTATTATAGCCTTGCACGGGTTTATCGTAAACTTGGAGACTTGGATAATGCGATTAAGAATTGCCGAAAAGCCCTGGAAATCAGGCCAAGTGTCGGTGATGTTTCACAGCTCCTGAAACGCCTTCAGGCAGAAAAAGAGCAAGAGCAGAAAATAAAACAGACGGCATCATTACCACACCTTACAGGTCCCTACCTTGGACAGAACCCACCGGGGATGACACCGAAAATCTTTGCCCCTGAAATTTTTAACACTGAAGTCCATGGAGGGCTTGTGTTATCTCCCGATGGACAGGAGATGTATTGGGATCTTATGGAGGGCGAACAGAATATCTTGTTCATGAAGATTGAAAACAATCAATGATATTCTGGGTATCAGCAAAAATTATTGAAGATATGAAGTCTCAAGTAGTAAAATAAATGAAAACCATAAAAAAAATCATTCTTACCACACTGCTTTTCGTTGCTTGTATATCATTTTATGCATCGGGGGAACCGATCGTGGAAGCTGCGAAGAACGGGGATCTGCAAACGGTAAAAACGATTCTTGCACAGGATCCCTCGAAACTGAATGCAACGGACGAGGAACAGTACACCGCCCTTCACTGGGCCTGCATGCGTGCACACTGGGATGTTGCCAATTTCTTGATCGACAAAGGAGCCGATCTGAACATCATTGGTGGAGACGGAGGCGCTCCATTAAACTGGGCTGCCCATCACGATAACGTCGAGATCATCAAACGGATGATCGATAAAGGAGCCAGCCTCAATGTTCAGAACCAGTGGGGTATGACCGAGCTCCATACAGCCATCTGGCGAGGTAATATTCATGTGGTGGAATACCTGCTGGATCAGGGTTCGGATCCGATGATAAAGACAAACGAAGGCTGGACAGCCATGCATTATGCCTGTCGCAGCGGACACGACAATATTATCGAAATGCTTCGGAACAGAGGGCTTCCCTTTGACATACAGGATAATACCGGAAGGTATCCTCAACATCTCTATTTCAAAAAGCCGAAAGCTATTAAGTTGTCTGTCAATGAACTGGATGAATATATAGGGAAATACTATATCGGAGATTATCTGCTGCTGGAGATCTGGCGTGAAGGAGATCGGCTGAAGGTCATGGAGTTCGGACCCGATGAGATCTATCCGGTAGCCAGGGATTTTTTCTATTTCAAACAGGCTCCGTGGACCCTGATCTTCACCAGGGATAAGGATGACAACATCATGAATGCCCAATTGTCATTCATCCGGCGCTCGTATACCATCTACAGAAAATGAATGATTAATGAACCCGATACGCATTTTAAAGTCATGAAATATTTTGCAACTTGTTTTTACCTATTGTTCTGTTTAACAGTTTATTCAAAAACAGCACCTCATGCTATTGGTGGTAACCATTCAGATGAAGTCCAGAACATACCGAAACATTTTGACTGGCGGGAGAAAGATATAATGACGCCTGTCAAACATCAAATGAACCTGGGTTCCTGCGGGATGTTTGCAGGTGTTGCGGTTTTTGAAGCCCTGATTAAGAAAGAAACCGGGAAAACAGTAGATCTGTCCGAGCAACAAATCATTAACGGATCCCAGGATTGGGTTCCCAGTGGCATCTCCTCTGTCAATGCATTGAAATATATGGTTGACAATGGCCTGGTTCTTGAAAAACGGCTTCCTTACCAGGATAAAAAAACAGATCAAATGCCGGATGGTCCTCCGGATTATATCCTTTCGGAATATCATTCTGTAGTTACCGATAAATTGCCCCTGGCTGAAAAAAAGAAAACGATCAAACAGGCTGTATTGAAATATGGCCCAGTAGCTACAAATATGATATTCTTTGAAGATCTGGATCGATATACCGGTGGTGTATACATCCATGATGGCAAATCGGAAGAACAGGGAGGTCACTGGGTGGTTATTGTCGGGTGGAAAGACCATCCGGAGGTAAAAAACGGGGGATACTGGATCTGCAGGAATTCCTGGGGAGAGAAATGGGGAGAGAACGGCTATTTCAAAATCCCTTACGGAGAATGCGGTATTGATGATTTCTGGTTTGTGTATGGTATATTCAATCCATAAAATAGCATGTTGAATTAACATCGAGCACCGTAAATAGAAGACGATCATGAAAATAATGAGAGTTATTCTCGTAACAACGGTAATTGGTTGTATCACCATTCCTGATCTTTTAGGACAACAACCTGATGAACACCTTGTATTGCTGAAGCCCCTGACAAATAAAACCTCACAGGCGGAAATGCCACAACTTGGTGAAGGAGTTATGAGACAGTGCAGGTGGGATGTGATATGGGAAGGGAAAGCTGTAAAACAAACCACTGAGATAATTAAAATCAATTTTGTAACCGAAGCATATTTTTTTTGGGATTCTGACAAACAGGAAATAGGACTGTTTTCCATAAGCAGCAATGGGAACTTTTTACGCGGTTATGTAAAAGAGGAAAATGGAAAAATTCTCATGTATGGTTATGCCACTTTCCCTGATGACAAAATCGAGTTTAAAAACAGTTTTGAATTGACCGAAGAAGGTAAACTGCTTGATCAATGGTTCCGATTCCAGGACGGTGAATGGAAGCCCGGTCACTCATTTGTATTATCCGAAAAGAAAGAGTAAAAGAAATAAAACGAACATAAATTTTATCGAATGAAACTCCCTATTACATCAGCAATTGTTCCCCTTATCTTTCCACTACTTCTGACAGGCAAATGGTTTGGTCCTGTTCACAGGCAAATTGAAAATAACAAAGTTATTTTTGAAGAAGTCGGACAGTTCAGTGACGATGGAATGGCTGTCACTGTTTTGGTAATCGACAACTATGCCTATGTATGTGAATTCGATAATGGACTTGAAATACTTGATATCAGTAATCCCGCACATATTGTAAAAATAGCGCAGATTGATGATACCGAACAAGCCCGTGGAATTGAGATCAAAGATAACATAGCCTATGTTTCATGCAATGTAAACGGATTAAAGCTTTTTGATATCGTTGATCCATTGAAACCGGTTTTGCTCGGAGAGTATGGTGACCGGGATGGGGACCCCCATCAGCTTAAGGTCATTGCAAATACCGGATATCTAACAGAATGGCATGGTGGCTTTGATATCATTGACCTGTCTGATCCAATTAACCCTGTTCGACTGAGCCAGTATAAGGATGATATGCTTGCATTCTCTGTTGATATTATTGATCACAAAGCATATGTTACTGGTTACAGTGCTGGTCTCAAGATCCTTGAGATATCCGATCCTAAGAATCCGGTTCTTATCGGTAATTTCAACAATGGCGGAGAAACGAATGCTCTTAAGGTTTCGGACGGTATTGCATACATCTGCGACAAGCTGCAGGGATTGGAGATCCTGGATGTATCTGATCCTACTGATCCCCATCTGCTGGGGACATATAAACCAAAAGGTAATGTCGTCGGTGTGTGCCTTATAGATGATGTAGCTTTTGTCATAAACTGGGAACTTGGACTGGAAGCTATTGATGTCAGTGATCCCGCTCATCCAATTAAAATCGGCTCTTTTTTTGACGGAGGAAGACCAAACGGTATTCAGGTTGTTGGTGACTTGATATACATCGCTGATGGTTCTGACGGATTAGAGATCATCCGGTTTCAGAAAAACAGCAATCCAAACGAATAATTTGTCATGAACCGACTATGAAACAGAACCTGCTAAAACTTGTACTATTGGTTTTTGTTGCTTGTTCAGCTAATTGTCATGCACAGGAAGGATTTCCCAAACTCAAAGGCCCTTACCTGGGTCAGAAACCACCGGGAATGACGCCGGAGGTTTTTGCACCCGACATCGTTTCATCGTCTGAAGCATTGGAATACGGAATATCGTTTACACCGGACGGAAAGGAAATCTATTTCAACAGAAGTGGTGTGGGTGTTATGGTTTGCTATCTGAGTGATACGGGCTGGTCAGCTCCGGTAAAAGCCCCCTTTTTAGAAAAATACAAAGGAGGGGCAGTCCATATCATGTATGATGGAAAACGATTGCTAATGAACCGTTATCCGGGTGTTCACGGTTTGAATGAATTAGAAGTGGGTGGAATATGGTCCCTGCAAAAAACAGTCAATGGCTGGGCGAATCCGGAATTTCTAATTGAATCGGGAATGAGAGCCACTTCAACTCTTGACAGAACCATTTATACTACCGATATTTCAGGAAGGGAAGCTGGCAAAGACCGTGGTATCATCGCAAAATATGTTTATACCGATTCTGGATATCAACGGGTAGAGGACCCAGGCGGGGGTGTTAATAAAGACAGCCCTGAAGCACATCCTTTTATTGCACGGGATGAAAGCTATATAGTTTTTGATGCCATTAGACCAGGAGGGAAAGGCAAGAGCGATTTATATATTTGTTACCGTCTCAATAATGGTTCATGGAGCAAGGTATTCAGAAGTACGGTTTTGAATTCAGAGGAATCTGATTGGTGTCCAACTGTTTCACCTGATGGTAAATACCTGTTTTTCACCAGGAATGGCAAAGGAAATGGAGACATCTACTGGGTCTCCGGAAAAATCATCGAAGAATTGAGACCAAAAGAATTGAAATGAAGGAGGAGATGCATATGAAAAAATTACTAGGCAAAATCGTGACAATGAATATTTTGCTGATAAGCTTAACAGCCATCCTGACCGCACAGGAGACAGACCAAACATCCAGCAAGGTGAACCAACTAGCAGAACCTCAGGAAAAAAGGTTCAACGATATCCAGCCTCCGGAGCTGGTTATGGATGTTCTTGGTATCAGACCGGGTCTGGTCATCGGCGAAGTGGGCGCCGGCCACGGCCGAATTACTGTCCACCTTGCGACACGGGTTAGCGAAAAAGGAAAGGTTTACGCCAACGACATCGACCCGGCGGCTGTCGATTACCTGAAGGGGCGATGCCTGCGCCTGGGCCTAACCAACGTCGAGCCCATCATAAGCCTCCCCGAAGACGCCATGTTTCCACCCAACAGTCTTGACCTGGCGATCATGGTCTGGGCCTATCATTGGATGGACAATCCGGTTCCCCTGCTCAAGAGCCTTCAGGCCAGCTTGAAACCCTGGGGATGTATTGTCCTTGTTGAACCAAAACCGTCAGAACATGGCCCGGAAGGGAAGAGTTTAACCCGCGAATCTGTCGGGAAGGAGGCAAATGCGGCTGGCTTTATTTTGGACGCTTTCATCGAAGACCAGTTCCAGGTTGACAATATTTTTGTCCTGCGCCCCATTGTTCCCGATATACCGGAATCGCATGATCTCCAGAAAGTACGCGCTTTGTGGCTGGATTATCTGGAATGGACCAAAACAGCCCGGGGCCGAACGTCACTCAGGGATTATGCAGTGAGCCTGGATACAAAAGGTGTTCCCGGGCCGGAAGTACGACGCCGACTACATATCCTCCGCAGCCAGTTTACCGAGCAGCCTGAGGGTATCGAGATGATTTACGATCCATTGTACGGTAAACCCCTGACCGGTAAATTGGAGGAGGATGGATTCAAGACTTCACCCAATGCCTTCATGGTGGAAGTAATGAAGGATATCACAACAGGAGACCAGGCTTTGGACGTCGGTGCAGGGATGGGCCGAAACGCTATCCACCTTGCGGGGCTCGGTTGGGATGTGACCGGCATCGACCTCTCGGCCAAAGGCCTGGCAGTTATGCAGGCCAACGCGGAAAAGGCCGGCTTTAAAGTTCAAACCATCAAAACGTCCTATGAAGATTTCGATTTCGGTCGGGATCGGTGGGACCTGGTCGTCATGATCCTGTCCTGGGCTCCAGTGGAGGAAACCGATTTCCTGTACCGATTGAAGATGTCTATCCGACCAGGTGGCTATGTCGTTTTCGAACACGCTATTCAACGCCCGGAAAATCCTTTTCCACCAGGAGTTCACGCTCTGGCTCCCGGCGAGCTTCGGGAATTGTTCAGGGATTTCGAGATCCTGATCTATCGGGAAATAGACGATTACGGCGACTGGGGAGGTCCGCCAACCCCACATGTCCGCATGGTAGCCCGCAAGCTTAACCTACATTAGGTTCTGTCAATGATGCGTGATGGTCACAAATGCAAATGAAAGTAAAGAAGAAACAATGAATAAAAATGTTCTAAACGGTATTCACAGGAGAACTTTTATAAACAAAAGTCTCCAAAGCATGGCTTTTATTGCTCTGCCCGCTGTATGGAAGATGAATCCCCTGAATAAATGGAGAATAAACAACTTTCAGGACAATACCATCAACCATGTGGTCAGAAATGAAACCCTCTTTGCTGGTATCAGAAAACCGGTTAAAAAACGGGAAGAACTGATCCCCAGAATCGAAGAGCTCAATAAAACTTGCGCTGGTAGCACCACCGGGCCATTAACCCATATTTTCAGGTTTGATACACCCGTAGATGGTTTTGATTCCGAAATTGGATTTCCAGTCTCAAGAGAGATTAATTCCGGTGATATTAAGACGCACATGCTGAGAAAAATGCACTTTTACTCGTTACTCAATGAGGGACCGAATGAAACATTTTCTGAGACCTCGGGTAAATTGTATCAGTATATGGATAAGACTGGACTTTC
>Ga0315537_1000955_pt1 | contig 23072 bp, 17 predicted proteins | sample SalMarSW160270MG_FD_203091 | JGI IMG/M metagenome (GOLD analysis project Ga0315537, IMG submission 203091) | Salt marsh sediment microbial communities from the Plum Island Ecosystem LTER, Massachusetts, United States - Salt Marsh Sediment SW1602-70 ...
ATTGCCGTCTTGGAGCTTGCCACTAGCTTACTTTCCCCTGTCCGGCCGCTTGATTTATAGCTTTTTCGACCTCATCGATGTCTCCAAGGTAGTAATGATTTAGCGGTTTCAGTCGTTCATCAAGCTCGTAGACAAGTGGTATACCCGTCGGAATGTTCAGATTGACTATTTGATCGTCACCGATATTATCAAGATATTTAACCAGTGCCCGCAGGCTATTGCCGTGAGCCGACACTATCACATGTTTTCCCGCCTTTAGTGTCGGCGCAATAACGTCATGCCAGTAAGGAATACATCTAGCGATAGTGTCTTCCAGGCTTTCGGTGAGCGGAAGCTCATTTTCACCAAGCTCTCGGTATTTAGGGTCATTTCCCGGGTATCTTTTGTCTGTTTTATCAAGGGACGGTGGCCTAATGTCATAACCCCTTCTCCATTTATGCACCTGCTCTTCGCCCACTTTCACGGCCATTTCCGCTTTATTCAACCCCTGCAATGCACCGTAGTGCCTTTCGTTCAAGCGCCATGAGCGATACACGGGTATCCACATCAGGTCCATCTCATCCAGAACCAGCCAGAGGGTCCTTATGGCTCTCTTGAGTACAGAGGCAAAGGCAACATCAAAAGCATAACCCTTTTCTCTCAGTGTTCTTCCCGCCTCTTTAGCCTCGGTAATTCCCCTGTCGGACAGGTCAACATCGGTCCATCCCGTAAATCTGTCTTCTTTATTCCAGATACTTTCTCCATGTCTGAGGAGCACGAGTTTTATGGTCATACCGGAACCTCTTAGCGGCAGGAACTTATCCTTACCGCCTAGCTTATAGTCTCTACCTTGAGCAGATTGGTAATGCCTTTTACTCCAAGTGGTACTCCACCAGTGATTATTATCAGGTCGCCCGGATTAGCCAGGCCAAGTCTCCTGGCAAGCATTGACGCCTCATTAAACAGGTCGGATATAGAAGATGGTGTGGTCACACGAACGGGCTGAACACCCCAGTACAGTACCAGCCTTTTAGAAATGACCTCACTGGGAGTCATCGCCAGAATGTTCATGCGGGGCCGGTATTTTGATACCCGCGCCGCGGTGCTCCCTGACTCGGTAAAGGCGATGATTGCGCGGGCATCCAGGCTATGAGCAGTAAGGCAAGCATTATAACTTATCAATTCCTCGGTTCTTTGCTCAAACCAGGTTCTTTTTTCCGACAAGGCCAAATCGTAGGGCAGCTTCTTTTCGGTTTCCCGGGCAATCCTGTCCATCATTTTTACTGCCTCTAGCGGATGTTCCCCAATCGAAGTCTCTTCCGAGAGCATGGTAGCATCCGTACCATCGAATATGGCGTTGGCCACATCAGTAGTCTCAGCCCGAGTCGGCCGCATTGATTTCACCATCGATAGGAGCATCTCAGTGGCAGTAATTACCGGTTTTCCAGCCTGATTACACTTCTTGATTATCTCTTTTTGCACCAGGGGCACCTTTTCAAGCGGAATATCGACTCCAAGGTCTCCTCGAGCCACCATAACACCGTCACTTATTGCCAAAATGCTGCTGAAATTACTTACCGCCTCGCCGCGCTCTATTTTGGCGATAATGGGTATATCAGTGCTATTCTCCCGTAGAATGGCTCTCACATCGGCTATATCTTGCGTACTCGTGACAAACGAAAGCGCCACATAATCAGGCTGTTGGGTAATAGCAAAAAGAAGCTTCTCCCGTAAATCCCCGGTCACGAACGGGCCGGAAGTGCGCATTCCCGGCACCACAAGGCCTCGCTCTTCGGTGAGAATGCCGCCAACAGTGACCAGGCACCTCACCTCGCTGCCGTTTATTTGCTGTACTTTAAGCTGCATGGCGCCGTCAGCGAGAAGAACGGTATCCCCGGGTTTTACATCTTTAGTGAGATTGGGCAGGTTTACTGATACCCTTGCCGCATCCCCTTCTATCTGCTGTGTCGTGAACACCAGTTGAGCGCCTTTTTTCAATACAGCCTGGCCCCCCTTCAGCTTTCCGGTACGATATTTGGGACCGGGTAAGTCTATCAGAACGGCAATCTCTACTCCCAGGCGCTGGCTCAGCTTTCTTAGATTCTGCACAAAACGGGCGTGTTCGCTTAGCGTGCCGTGGGAGAGATTAAGCCGGGCAACATTCATCCCTGCCCTGATTAACTTCTCAATCATTGCCGTCGAGCTGGTAGCCGGGCCGATGGTGCACACTATCTTGGTGCGCCTGCCATGTAGTCTTGTTTTTCTCATTGCTTCTCCCCGTTTTGAAAATATTCCTGTATTAGTAGCTCATGTACCATCCTTCAGACAGGTCCGGGAACCGGCCGTCCTTGGAGCCCATCTTGACATACCAGGGCGTAGCCCATTTTTCAGCTATCCGGGTAAGCTCCTTTAGCCTCGACACGGTCTGGCTCTTGAAAAAATTAAGTCTCTCTTCTCTGGAACTGATGCGAGCGGCTTCCTGCCAGAGGGCGCGCCCGGCCATGAAACCCGAAGCTCCGGCCTTACAGGCTATCTCTACCTCTCTTTTGAAACGCGTAAAGTCAACGCCGGCACTGAGGAGTACCCATGGTAGTCGAGAAACTTCACTCAGTTCCCGGCAGTAAGACTTTAGCTTAGCCTCGTCTTGCTCGTAATCAATGTCGGCAGGGAACTCGAACTTTAAGATGTCTATTGGTAATGCAGTAAGTCTACTGGCCGCTTCTATGACCAACTCAGGTTTCTTCTTGAAAAATTCTTCCGGGTTATCCTTTTCTGCGGCAGTGGGGTAGCTTACTGATTCGACGAGCAATGGTATATTCTCTTCGATACATTGCCCGGCCACCTTGCCTACCAGGTCCAACTGTTTTGAAGCTATCTCCTTAAGGTCGACCCGGAAATAGAGTAGAAGCTTGATGGCGGAAGCACCCAGCTTTTTGACTTTCCTTACGCTCCAATCAGGCAGCAATTCGGTAATTCTTGCCGTACTATCGCCAGAATAACCGGTCTTTTCCGCGCTAACGAGCAGTCCGGTATGCCCGGGCAGGAGCCCTGAAGCGATAGCCTGACCAGCGCCATAGATTGGGTCGAGCAAGACGGCGCTGGCGAAGGGTGCGACAACACCTACCAGATCAAGCTTGAAATCAACCATTTGCCGGTAGCTTACAGCTTCAGGGTTTTTCTCATTGAGCGCCCGCCGCAATGATTCTCTATGGTCTATGGCACATACTGTTAGAATGCCTTTTGCATTTGCTAACTGCTGGAGTCCCCTGAGTTTGCCAGGCGATAATCTCGACATTAAGTCCTCCCTTCGGACAAAAGCCCACCGGTATTTTTTCTTTCATGCAGAAAGAAGCCTGGCCAATTCCACAAGCCGTGGGCTAAGTGCTTTTTTCTTTCCCCAGGTATCCGCTAACGCGGTATAGGCTATTTCGTTCTTTACCTCGCCGACCATGTAACCGCTTTTGCCCGTCAATAGAGCGCTGACCGCGGCAGAACCCAGATTACTGGCAAGGACCCGGTCACGTGCCGTGGGCGAACCACCACGCTGTACATGGCCCAGGATACACACTCTGGATTCAATTTTCAGTTTCTCCTTTGCCTCTTGAGCAATCGTAAAGGTATGGCCGGGCTGGTCGCCTTCGGCTACTACTACGATGGCGCTTTTCTTTCCCTGCTCAAAGCTCTCCTGCAATCTTGTCCAGAGCTCATCAATCCTGTCAGCTTCAGGGATAATCGTCTCTTCAGCACCACCAGCGATACCGCTTTCCAGAGCGATGAACCCAGTGTGGTGTCCCATCACCTCTACAAAGAAGAGCCTTTCATGTGATATGGCGGTGTCGCGAATACGATCGACAGCCTCGAGTGCCGTATTCACCGCTGTATCAAAACCTATGGTGTAATCGGTGCCGTACGTATCGTTATCTATAGTCGTTGGTACGCCGATAACGCTAACATTACACTCATTTGCCAGGAGAGTACCGCCGCGAAAAGTGCCATCACCACCCAATAAAACAAGACCGTCAATTCCTGCTTCTTCCAGTACCTTTATCGCCTTTTCCCTGCCCTCAATGGTCGTGAATTCAGGGCATCGTGATGTTTCGAGCATGGTTCCGCCCTGATGTATGATGTTGGCAATAGATTTCCTATCCAGCGCCAACATGTCGCCCTCAATTAGCCCGTTATAGCCGCGCCTTATGCCTAAAATCTCCACGTTATTGGCCATTGCAGTTCGTACCGCTGCCCGGATGCAGGCATTCATGCCGGGAGCGTCACCCCCACTGGTCAATATACCAATCCTTTTCATGGTCATCTCTTCTCCACGGAATTACCTTTCAACTCGATACGCAACTTCGTAATGACACCAGACATTTCTCTCGCCCCCTAACTATTTATCCTGCAATACAGACCCTCAGGGTAGCACCTTACCCTGCAGTAATTCAAGTGAAGCTCCTCCACTGGGAGGAGACATACGGCACCTTGTTTGTCAATCCTATTTCTACCACTGCCTTGGCAACGGAGCCACACCAATTACCGTGAGCGTGTAAAGAATACCGATTAATAGAATGGCTCCGAAGCTCTGCTGAGTTTCTTGGAGCCAGAAACCAGCCGATTAAATATGTTGTTTGGTTTGATAATCGTACCGAGTAGGTAGTTCAAAAATTTCATAATGCTTATCATTGAGAAGCAGGCTCTTCACGCCTGCCAAGTATTTCCTAGCTATTATAACAAAGCGATTGTTTCTGTTGACAGTCTGATCCAATTTGACAATACCCTAAAGAGTACAAAGGGTAACAAGACGAGTAAAGGTTACTCGCCAGGATCAGAGAGAATCGAACCAATCCCCATGGTGGCTACTGCACGGTTAAAAAGTGCTAACCACCAGAAAACATCACGGCTTTTTATGGAATTGCGCAGCCTTCGCATGCGTACATCCCGTTCATCAGAACTCATGTTGTACGACCGGTGAATGGTATTAGCTACTTCTTCAATATCGTAAGGGTTTACGATTAGAGCGTTTTTCTGTAGTTGAGCGGCGGCACCAGCAAATTCACTTAAGATTAAGACACCTTTACAATTTATATTGGCAGCAATATATTCCTTTGCTACCAAGTTCATGCCATCTTTAAGCGGTGTAACTAAAGCTATATCGGCAGCACGGTAGTATGCTACGAGTTCAGCACGATCCAAATTCCGGTACATGTACTGGATAGGCATCCAACCGGACCTACTGAATTTACCATTAATCTCACCAACCAGGCCATCAACCTCAGCCTTTAAATTCTGGTACTCAGGGACATTCTCTCGACTTGGGACTGAAATCTGAATCAGTGTAATCTTTCCCTGTAGTTCCTCAAATCGTTCAAGAACATTGTTTAATGCTCGCAACCTGAGTGGAATACCCTTGGAGTAATCCATGCGGTCTACGCCTAATATGATCTTAACATTTGGCAGATCTTCACGTATCTGGGCAACTCTTTCCGTTGTCATCTTATCTGCTGCCAGTCTGGAAAAGGCACTAAAGTCAATACTAATCGGAAATACACCTATATGATTTGCACGTTCGGGTCTAAGAAGTGTGGATAACCGTTTTCTGGCATCCACCCTCCATCCCCTGATCATTGATTCAACACAATGAATAAAATTGTTTCTGTCACGCATAGTCTGGAAACCAATGAGATCATATTCCAGCATAGCTTTCAGAAGCTGCATACGCCAGGGGAGTTTTCTAAAGATATCTAAGGGTGGAAATGGTATGTGCAAGAAGAAGCCAGTCTGGTGCTCTGCTGCCATGGTACGTAATGCTTCTGCCACAAGCAGCAGGTGATAATCATGAACCCAGACAAAGTCCTCAATACTGGTATTCTCAGCTATAACCTGTGCGAATTTTTTATTGACCTGCTGGTAAGTAACCCAATCTTCTGGAGCAAAGTTGCAGCGCGAGTGAAAGTCGTGAAAGAGCGGCCATATAGTTTCATTAGAGAATCCGTAGTAGTATCCGTTTACCTCATCCTCAGTAAGCATTACTGGCTTCAGGGTATATCCTGTATTTTTACTAGCTATATCTAATTGCTCATCTAACCCTTCTTCTTCGGGGCAGCCGGGCCAGCCAATCCATAACCCACCCTGCTTCTGTAAAACAGGGGCGATAGCAGTAACCAGTCCGCCGGAACCTGCTTTGATTTGCCATTCGCCAGTAGCGTCTTTTGATATAGTGACAGGCAAACGGTTCGAAACAATTACAACCATGTTTACTATTGTACTAAATATATTTTTGGTTTATCAAATTAATATTTCTTCAACAGCCAGGCTATGCTACTTCATAGATAGATTCCCTTCGCGCCTTGCCGGGTTATAAATCGAGCTCCATGGTATCACCCGCCTTCAATTCCATCACCCTGTCCCGGAAGCTAATCTTGATTGGTGTCGCAGTACCCGGCTTCGTGCTGAGAGTCAGTCGGTTATGGGTGATGATAAGGTTGACCCAGTGCTGGCGGTAGAAAATATCAAACCGCATTTCTTTAAGCTCGCCGGGCAGATATGGGTTCAGTTGTAGCCTATCCCGGCGAGTTTCAATACCTGTGTAACATCGTTGGATTAGGTCAACCGTACCAGCCATGGCACCGAGGTGAATACCTTCCGGTGTAGTACCACCCTGAATATCAGAAACATCACTCTCGAGGGCTTCCTTGAAGAGATGCCACGACAGCTCGCGCTTGGAACGGGCTAGCACCCAGGAATGCACCACCCGGCTCAGGGTAGAGCCATGAGACGTACGCTTGAGATAATAGTCGATGTTCTTAGGAATGGTCTCATACTCGAATGGGTAATTAAGACGACGAAATAACTCTTCCAACTCATCGGCCGATATTAGGTAGAAGAGCATCAGTACATCAGCCTGTTTGGACAATTTATAGCGATTGGGAGTATCTCCTTCTGATTCCAGAATGCGGTCCAATCGCTGGATATTACCATACTTTTCCCGGTAACCTTCCCAGTCAAACTCTTTCAGCCGGTCGTAGCCTTCAAACTGGCTAATGATCCCGTTATCATGGAAGACGACGCGCATCTTGCGACTGATTTCCTCCCATCGTTCCATTTCTTCCCGTCTCAGGTTACAGTTATCCTGCAAGTCTTCCCGCCGGTCAAATGGCAAAATTTTAATTGCCTCCAGAGCGCGACACAATACCCAGACCACCATGATATTGGTGTAGGCATTGTTATTAATGCCTGGTTCATCGGCATCGGGATAGGCGTCATGAAACTCGTCCGGCCCCATCACCCGGCGAATCTCGTAGCGGTCTTGAGCATGGTTATACACAACAATACTCGCCCAGAAACGGGCGATCTCGATAAGCATCTCCGCACCGTAGAAAGAGAGGAAGCTGACATCGCCGGTGACCTGGTAGTAGTGCCACACGTTGTAGGCGATGGCGATATTGACATGACGCTGACGCTGTGAGTTGTCCTGTAACCAGCGCCCGGATTTCGGGTTCAGGTGCAATGTCTGAGTCTCCTCTCGGCCATCACTACTACTTTGCCAGGGGTACATAGCCCCTTTGTATCCCGCTTGCTGCGCTGCCCAGCGTGCCTCGGGAAGACGGCGATAGCGGTACATGAGTAAAGCCCGAGTGATATCTGGTATACTGAGATTAAGTAAGGGGAAAATAAACAACTCGTCCCAGAAAATATGCCCGCGGTAGGCCTCGCCGTGTAGCCCCCGTGCCGGAACGCCGGCGTCGTGCTCAATGGTATGCGGTGATACTGTTTGCATAAGGTGAAAGATATGCAAGTTAAGAACCATTGATATGCGTTCACTATCCTTAATGGCAATGCGGCAACGCTGCCAGAGGTGATCCCAGCTAAGCACGTGACGCTTGAGCAGGTCATAAAAACTGGAGGTGCGTTCTACCTGCTTGCACGCTTGCAGACCGCTTTCAGAGATGGCATGGTTTCTCGATGTGTAGAGAGATATTATTTTTTCCAGAGTTACTGCTTTGCCTTCTTTAATACCCACAGTAAACTCTTGAGCGATATAACCAGACTCTTGTATCACAAGAGGTTCTATTTTAGTTTGCTTACCTTGGCGGAATAGCCGGGTCCGCGCCGCCTCTGCGATCTGGATATATGACTGGTTCGTATCCATCTGGAGAAAAACTGTGTCACTATTAATCGCCTTTGATTCAAACGGACGGAGATGCCGGTTGTTCAGATTCTGATAACGCTTAACGCCACTGTTGGTTACCCGTCCATCGAGAGCCGAGCGGATATGCAGTGTTCCCGACCAGTTCTCGGCGGTGACGGTAATCTCTTGGGCAGCTAAATGCGGATTTGCCATGCTAACAAAACGCCGCTGGAATAGCCGGGTTTGTCGATCTTGCCCGTCGGTAAAGCGGACCAGCCGGCTCAGAACACCCTGGTGAAGATCGAGTTCCTGGCGGTATTCCATGATATCCATATTTTCTATATCGAGCCAGTCCCCATCCTCAATACGGAAGGTAACCGGCAGCCAGTTGGGCACATTGACTAGGCATTCGTTCTCGACGGTTTTTCCGGCGATATCGGTCTTAGTGCGGTTATAACAGCCGGCAACATAGGTCCCCGGATAGTGGACGCCATCGGCGATTGATTCGGGAGCAGCGCCTCGCGTGGCAAAGTAGCCATTGCCCAGCGTGCACAGCGCCTCGCGCAGACCTTCCTGTTTCGGATCGTAACCTTCGTAGACCAGTGTCCAGATACCTTTGGGTATCTTAGTCTCCGCCAGCACCGCCAGTTCGTGAAGAAACAGCGCTACTTCCTCCGTGTCTCGCAGTGCGTAATGTGCGGCCGTCCGACGCTTCCCGGCACCGACCATGATAGCAATACCCCGATCACTGATAGCCCGGAAGGCATCCTCATCAGTATCATCATCTCCAATGTACACGGGTAAAACTCTACTGCTATCAGCGTGTAGTGACTCAAGTAGGGAAATCAAGGCCTTACCCTTATCCCAGTCAATATTAGGTCTAAGTTCAAATATTTCTTTCCCAGTGGTTTTTCTCAGCTCGGGATAATGGGAGAGTACCACATCAAACCTTTTTTCAAGCTCACCCAGTTTATCTCTGTCAACACGGCGGTAATGGACGGCGATGGCAAAAAGTTTACGTTCAACTCTAACCTCGTGTATATCCCCCAACTCATTTGACAATTCTTCTTCGGCACGGTCAAGCGCTGGCAGAAAGCGTTGGCCTCGTTCTTGGTCTCGATACCGCCCACCTGGTCCAATAATGTCAAACCCATGACTACCGGCATAGGCAATATCCTCAATACCGACCATATTCTGCACATCACCAAGGTCACGACCGCTGATGATAGCTACCGAATAGTGTTTTGCTAGCTGTCGGATAACCTTCCTGGTTTGATCGAGAAGCGTTGCCTTCGCTGGGTCATCAACAATCGGTGTTAGTGTACCATCATAATCAAGGAAAATGGCCGGTGTTCTTTCGTGCAGTCGGCAGAATATCTCATCCTTCTCTTCCAGGGCGGAGGGAAGGCTGTCAATGGTTTTTATGGACTCCGGCTTTCCAGACTTTAGCTGTCGGATTTTGAGTTCGGATAAGTCCTGGGCTACAATGTCAGCGCCCCGTTTCTTGAGTTCTTCACCGTAACCTGTTCGGTCTATACCGATAACCAGTCCGAACTTACCCCGGCGTCCCGCCTCAACACCGGCCAGTGCATCTTCTACAATGGCGGCTTCTTCCGGCTTAACATCGAGTTGTCTAGCTGCTTCTAAAAAGATTGCCGGGTCAGGCTTACCCTTTAGATTGAACTCGTCGGAGTCGATTCCGTCTACCTTGACATCAAAGAGTCCTCGTATGCCGGCTGCCTCCAGCACTTCTTCAGCATTGCGACTGGCAGATATAACCGCTGTGCGAAGGCCACGAACTTTCAATCTCTCTATAAACCTGATGGAAGAACCGTATGGCTGGGCGCCCTCTCTCTTCAAACGTTCTAGGAAATAATGATTTTTACGGTTGCCGAGTCCACAAATGGTTTCCAAGCCAGGGCTGTCATCGGGGCTGCCCTGTGGGAGCGAGATGCCGCGGAACTCCAGGAAACTCTTGACCCCGTCATAACGCGGTTTGCCATCAACATAGAGACGGTAATCAGCGTCGATGTCAAATGGCTGGAACTCGGCATTGTGGCGCTCAGAGCGTTCTTTTAGGTACTCGTCAAATAGCTGCTTCCAGGCTTGTGCGTGCGTGCTGGCAGTATCCGTTAGTACTCCATCCATATCAAAGATGACAGCAGTGATGTTACTCAAGTCTATTTCGCTACTATGTCTGGATTTCATATAACAACCTCGCTTAGCAGATTTAGTTTCAATAAAAAGAAACTCTGTTGTTATTATTAACTAGGCCTAAAGGCTTTGCGAGGCGGCAGCGAGTAGGCGTGCGTGCTGTATTCCGAACTTTGAACTAACTTGATGAGATTGGTATTGAATTTTTTGCCTTTTCTTACAGGGTATTAACAATTCCATCGTTAAATAGTGATTGATAAATTCCTTAACAGGACCAGAACCCTATCGAAAGTCTACTAATCGGAAGACTTTTTGTTTTTTCATTCCTTTCATCCCACCCCCCGGGGTTGTCGATATAGCTTTTTCTTGATGTATCTCAATTTGACTTTTTGTTAAATGTCGATAACAAGGTCCGCCAATTTCACGTCTGAAAGCTAGGTGTGAAAGTATGGGCCAATCAAGGAACGTTTTTATCGTCAAAGTAACAAAACGCTAAATCGTGCAATGAGGTAGAAAGATGAACGAGAAACCTGGACACCGAGAACTCAATGCGTTTGGGATAAAAATTTAATTCCCCCTTCTTTCTTTTCTTCTTGATTCTCGCTCCGCCTCTTCCATATCCCCTATTCTCTGTTCTTCCCTTTCAGCTTCCCTTCTCTCTTCTGCTCTCGCTTCTTTCCTTTCCTCTGCTGCCAGCTCTTCTATTTTATCTTGTTTCTCCGCTTCCCTTCTCTCTTCTCTTCCCATCTTTTTTCTTTCTTTTTTTCTGGCTTCTCGCTCCGCCTCTTCCAGCTGCCCTTTTCTCCATTCATCGCTTTCAGCTGTTTTTTTCTCTTTTCCTCTCTCTTCTCTTTTCTCTTCTTCTCCCAGTTCCAACAGTTTCTCTTTGTAGAATGTGGAAGCTATGTTTATTACATCTTCGGTTCTTTCGAGCAAGAATCTGTGATTTTCAATTCTTATCTCAAGGGAAGAAACCCGGTCTGTGAGTCCTGCCTTCCCTGCCTTTTCTTTTTCTTGCTCCGTCGCCTGTATGGTCTTCGACGCGAGGTTTTGGATAGCTTTGATGTATCTTTCCCTTTCCCCCGGGTTTCTAGTGCTCTCGAAAATGGCCTTATCCAGTGCCGGACTAAAGTTCCCGCTTTTTTCCGCCTCCTCGGTGAGGCTATCGAGGTCCTTTGTGGATATGGCCGTTAACGGGTTTTCATACAAATAATGACTGAGAAACTTATATAGTTTTGCATCATCTCCGCACAACTCTTTCAGAAAATTTTCCTCTTTTACCTCTTCCTTCTCCTCTTTCTTTGCCTCTTTCTTTTTCCACCACATTATTCAGTATCCCTCCTTTGTTGTTCTTACCTGCCTGATTTTAGGCTGATTGAACTCTTAATTCTTTGGGAATAATCGTCTAGGTTAGGATTTCCCATTTCAATTCGCAATGAGGCCGTCCTTTCCCTCATCGCTTTTTAAAATGATAATATATCCATGATACTTGATTGTCAACTTCCATCTCGGAGCCGTGTAACAGCTGCAGAGCCGGAATGAGTTGCTTCTCCTCAAATAAGAGTTCGGGAACTGTTCCGAAAGACCCACCCGATTGGACTCTAACTCTCCCCTGGTTAACAATCAGCCAGAATGTGCAATTATGAATTGTTAAGCCTGTGATTCCGTCTGTACAAGAGTTTCGCAACAAGCTCTTAAATAGTGAGTGCTTTCAGGAATATGCTATAATTTAGCCATGAAAGTCTCGGAGATGGGAGAGTTCGGGCTTATCGACCTCCTGGCTAAAATGATTCCGGATTCTAAAGTAAACCGACCCGTTATCGGCATCGGCGATGACGCCGCCGCCTGGCGCAGCGAGTCCTCGCTACAGCTGGCCACCGTCGATACCCTGGTACAGGGCGTCCATTTCTCGCTGGAAACCATTACCTGGAAAGAACTCGGCTGGAAATCGCTGGCTATCAACTTGAGCGATATCGCCGCCATGGGCGGCGTGCCCCAATACGCGCTGGTGGCCCTGGCCCTGCCGGAGGACACGGAAGTAGCCGATGTTACTCTGCTTTACGAAGGCATGATTGAGTTGGCCGGCCGGTTCGACGTGGCTATCATCGGCGGCAATATCAGCCGTTCTCCGGCGGTCTCGATTACCGTCACCGTCCTCGGCGGCAGCCTGAACGGCGAAGTATTAAGACGCTCCGCCGCCAGGCCCGGCGATAAGATAGCGGTTACCGGCTATCCGGGCAGCGCCGCCGCCGGACTGGAAATGCTGTCGCAAGACCTTCAATTCGGGGTGGAGATGTCCACCTACCTGCGGAGCGCCTTTACGCGTCCCAGACCGCGTATTGCGGAAGGCCAGCTATTATTGAAAGAGGGAGTTAAGGCGGCTATCGATACCAGCGACGGACTGCTCGCCGACCTGCGCCACGTCTGCGAAGCCAGCGGGGTCGCGGCAAAGATAAATACAAATCTTCTGCCGATTCACCCCGCCGTCGCGCGTGGTTTCGGGGAAAGGGCGCGGGAACTGGCTTTATCCGGCGGGGAGGACTACGAGCTTCTCTTTACGGGGAAAGCGGAAATCGTCGAACGCATCAGGGCGAAAATGGAATACCCGGTTACCGTCATCGGCGAAATCACGTCCGGCAAACCGGGCGAAATCAGCCTGCTCGACGTAGACGGCAGCCCCGTCAAAATAGAAAATACGGGATGGAAGCACTTTTAATAATCAACGCGGAGACGATTTTATGGTGAGCATACCAAAAGTAACGCTGAATTCAGACCTTGACGAAGGATTTTGCTTCGGGTGCGGAGTCAACAACCCCATCGGCATGAAACTGAAATTTCATCAAGACGGCGATATCCTGCGTACTGAATTCACCCCCGGTACAAACTACCAGGGATGGCCGGGGCTGCTGCACGGCGGCATCCTGGGGTGCCTGCTGGATGAGGTGATGAGCAATGTCGCCTACGCCACCGGGCATACCTGCCTGACCGCCAGCATCACCATCAGGCAGAAAAAGCCGGTCAAGGTGGAAGTGCCGCTGGTCATAACCGCCCGCATTACCCGCCGGCGTAAAAAAATCATCGAGACGGAAGGCCGGATATGCCTGAAAGACGGCACGGTGGTCGCCGAAAGCACGGCCAAGCAGTTCATCGCGGACAACGAGGCGGGGAAGGCGGATAAGGTCAGGGAGAGTAAAAGTCATGTCTGACGGCAGTCTGGAAGCGATACTCTGGGACCTCGACGGCGTCATCGCCGATACCGGCGATTACCATTACCGCGCCTGGGGCGATATCTTTAAGGAAAAAGGGGCTACTTTCACCAGGGAAGACTTCATGCGGCACTTCGGGCAGAGACACGATACCATTATCAAGTTCGCCCTCGGCGACGATATACCGCCGGACGAATTCGAGCGCATCACCGAAAGGAAACAGCGTGAATACCGCCGTCTGGTGACCGGCCATATCAAGCCGCTGCCCGGAGCCGTTGAACTGATAAAATCACTGAACGACCATCATATTAAGACGGCCATAGCCTCCTCGGCGCCGCTGGAAAACATAGAAATCATCATACGCGGACTGGGTATCGAGGAGTGTTTCCAGGCCATTGCCTGCGGCACGGAAGTCACGGAGGGCAAACCCAGTCCCCAGATATTCCTGCTGGCGGCGGAAAAGCTCGGGGTTGAACCCGGCAACTGCGTGGTCATCGAGGATGCCATCGCCGGCGTGACCGCCGCCAAAGAGGCCGGCATGAAATGCATCGCGGTGACCAACAGCCATCCTATAAGCAGTCTCAAGAAGGCCGACCTCATCGTCAGCACGCTGGGGGCAGTGGATATCGGGGATTTACCCGTGCTCTTCCAGTAAGCGGGGCAATTCAAAAAATACAAATCTTCAGGAGTATAAAATGGAAAGGTCTCTGGTACTTATCAAGCCCGATGCCATGGAGAGAGGGCTGGCCGGTGTTATCATCGGGCGGCTTCAGGGAGAAGGACTCAAGCTGCTGGCCCTGAAAATGCTGCACATGGACAGGGCGTTGGCAGAACGGCACTACGCCGTCCATAAGGACAAGCCGTTCTTTAAAGACCTGGTGGACTATATAATTTCCACGCCTATCGCGGCGGCCGTCTTCGAAGGCGAAAATGCCGTGGAGCGAATCAGGACGTTGATGGGGGCCACCGACCCCGCCAGGGCCGCCGCGGGAACAATCAGGAAGGACTTCGGCCTGGACGTCCAGCGCAACTCGACTCATGCCTCGGACTCGCCGGAAAACGCGGAGAAAGAGATTGGCATCTTTTTCAAGGAAAGTGAAATCTTCGACTAAACAGGCCGGCTGAAAGTCTATTGAATCCTCAATACCGTCCCGGCTTTATCCCACAGTTCGTCGAGCTTATAGAAATCACGCTGCGCGGTATCGAAGATATGCACGATAACATCGCCGTAGTCGATTAAAAGCCAGCCGGAATCGGGCGTGCCTTCGTGGTGATGAGGCCTGACGTTTTCCTTCTTCAGCTCCTGCTGGATTTCATCGTATATGGTGCGGACCTGCCGCTGGCTGTCACCGGCGCAGATAACAAAATAGTCCGCAAAGCCGCACAGCTCGCGAACGTCCAGTAAAACGATATTGCCGGCCTGCTTATCGCTGGCCACCTCGACGGCTTTTCGGGCTACTTCTATTCCTTCCAGCCTTGATATCTCCGGTACGGTATTTCTCATATTATACCACAGGCCGGTAGTAGGGACACTGCGGGTCGGGGCCCAGGAAATCCTCCCTGCCCTGCGACCTAGCGAAGGCCAGGGCGATGGCCCGGCAGCCGCGGCAGACCGCCCAGTAATAGCACGAACCGCAGTTCCCGTGATATTCCTCGCGATTGCGCAGCGACCATAATACCGGCGACTCCGCCCAGAGCTCACGGAAAGACGTCTCTCTGATATTGCCGATGGACAGGTCCATGCGGCGGCAGGGCATGACGCTGCCGTCGGCCGCGATGGTAATCCCGAAAACCCCCGCCGCACAGCCGCCCACCGGGAATTCTGTTTCCGGTATATCTTCCTTAAGTTCGCAAACCGTGAATAGGGGGTCGCGGGACGTAAACGTCACCTTGCCCCGGCCCTGCTGTTCGGATACACCCTGATAAAATTCAGCCAGCTCCTGCGGCGTCAGCATTTCATCGCTTATCTCGTTGCCCCTCCCGCAGGCGACCAGCCGCGAGAAAGTCACCGCCTCAACCCCCATCTCCCCGGCCAGCCCCACCAGGCCTTCCACCTCCCCGATATTAAGTCGGGACAGGGTCATATTTATGCTCGTGCCGACTCCACCCGCCAGCAGATTTTCAATACCGCCGAGAGCCTTCTTGAAAGTGCCTTTCCCCCTGATGCTGTCATGGACCTCCTGCATCCCCTCGATACTCACCTGCACCTCTTTTACCTGCGCCCGGCGCAGCTGGCGGACGGTATCTTCCGATATCAGCGTGCCGTTGCTCATCAGAGCCGTATCGCACCCGCGCCCTCTAACGTACTCCAGTATGTCCATGAGTCTGTCGTACAGGAACGGTTCGCCGCCGGTAAAATGAAAGCCGGGCGACATTTTTACCTGATAGTCCGTCACCCAGCTATCGAGCGTATCTATAACGTTACCAATCGCGTTAATAATCTCGTTAAATTTCATTGTCGGCACTGAAACGTCCTGATAACAGTGCCGACAATTTAGATTGCATCTCTCTGTTAGATGCCATTGTACGAAGAAATCGAATATTGTACCCTGCATTGACCGGATTTAGCTGCCTGACTGCCTCACGGGCAGTTTACTTGTTCTTTCAGCTCTTTCAAGCGAGGCAACTCCGGGAAATCACCCGGCTCTTCTCCAATGCAACCTTGAGCTTCAGGAAGAAACTTGCCTCTTTATCTTTCATGGCCCATCACCTCCCTGACTTTGATGCACGAATTTTAGTACCTTATTTCGTTTATGTCAAATAATATAAGTTATTTTTTTAGGCGGTTTAATATTCTCTTATAGATATTCGTACTGATAAAACGATTTTCATCATACCTACCAGCCCTGCTATAATAAGAAAAACCCGCAGAAAACCACGAGTTGATAGTGTTTATCTAAAAATAGAGGGGAGAACAATCTGCTATGTCTAAACCGGTAGAAGTAAAAGAGGGTATATGCTACATGTGCACAGACAGCTGCCCGACCAAAGTCCACGTACAGAATGGAAAAGCTATCAAGATTGATATTGTCAACGATAAGGTAGCCTACTGCCCCCGCTGGAAAGGCCAGCTTGATTTCGTTTACCACCCGGACCGCCTCCAGTACCCTGTGAAACGTAAAGGCGAGCGGGGAGAAGGTTCATGGCAACGCATCTCCTGGGACGAGGCCCTGGGCACCGTCGCCGAAAACCTACAATCGGCGAAAGATAAATACGGCCCGGAATCGGTGGTCTTCTGGGTCGCCTATACCAAGGAACCCCGCCCCTACTTCCACCGGCTGACGCACGCCTTTGGCTCGCCCAACTACTGCACCGAGAGCAGCAGCTGCTTCTCCGGCACGTGGATGGCAGCCGAGCTTACCTACGGCCCGGATTACGGCCTGCTCGCCGCGCAGAGCAACATACCCGACCCGGCATCCAGGTGTAATATGATATGGGGCTCCAGCATAGAGAACTCGCACCCTCAATCATGGCTGGGATATCTGGCAGCCCGTGATAAAGGAACCAAGCTCATCGTTATCGACCCCCGCGTCACTACTATTGCTTCCAGGGCCGATATACACCTTCAAGTGCGACCCGGCACGGATGGCGCCCTAGCGCTGGGCATGATAAACGTCATTATCAACGAAAACCTGCACGACAAAGAGTTCGTTGAAAAGTGGACAGTCGGCTTCGAGGGATTAAAAAAACTGGCGCAGGAATACACGCCGGAGCGCGCGGAGCAGATAACCCGGGTACCCGCTGCCAAAATCAGGGAAGCCGCCATACTGTACGCCACCCGGAAACCGGCGAAAATTATTACGGCTATCAACAGCACCACCCATCACGCCAACGGCGTGCAGAACCACCGGGCTATAATTTTAATCGCCGGCATAACCGGCAACATTGAAGTAGCCGGCGGCAACCGGTGGACGCCGCACGGTCAGCCGGTAAATGATATTACCCTGCACGAGCGCGTGGCCGATATGCCACCGGGCATCGGTTCAATACGTTTCCCGATATGGACAAAACGATACCGCGAGATGCAGTCCAACGCCATCGTCGACCAGATTGAGAGCGGAGACCCTTACCCCCTCAAAGCCCTTTTCTCGGCGGGACTCAATGTTCAGTTTTTCCCTAACTCCCGCCACATGGCGGAGACCTTTAAAAAGCTCGATTTCATCGCCGTGACAGAATACTTCCACACGCCCGGCACGCAGCTTGCCGACATAGTCCTCCCCATATCATCGTGGCTGGAGCGGCATATCCTCATAGCCGACCTCGGAGTCGAGAACATAAAGCTGATAGAACCGGCTATAGAACCGATAGGCGAGAGCCGTTCCGAATGGGATATTTACTCGGAACTGGCCGGGAGACTCGGGTTCGGCGATTTATTCTGGGACGGAGACTTTGAGAAATGCGTTAACTACAAGCTGGAACCGTTGAACATAACCTGCGCAGACCTGAAGCAGCATCCTGAAGGTATCAAACGTCCGTTGCCGGTAAGACCGGAAAAACACTATGAAAAAGCGGGTTTTGATACGCCATCCGGCAAGGTAGAAATCGCTTCTTCCGTACTGACCGAACACGGGCTTGACCCCCTCCCCGTATATAAAGAGCCCCCGGAAAGCCCCTTAAGCCGGCCCGACCTGGCCGAGGCTTATCCACTGGTGCTGACTTCAGGGGCCAGGGTATTAGCTTACACCCATTCTCAATTCCGTAACGTCCCGCCCCTGCGCCGGTTGATGCCGGAGCCTCTGGTGGATATCAACCCCTCCGATGCCGCACCCCGCGGCATCAACACGGGTGATACCGTATCGGTCAGTTCGCCGCGCGGCAGCATCAGGATAAAGGCCAGCGTTACAGATACCATAATGGCCGGTGTTGTTTCCATACCGCACCAATGGCCGGACGAAGCTAATGTAAACCTGCTCGTTGACGACCGCACGCTCGACCCGATTTCCGGGTTCCTCCCCTGCAAATCGCAGCTTTGCCAGGTTGTAAAAGACTGACGGAGCAAACAACATCACTCGACGAATGCCCCGCCTGCAGTTTTAGTGAACCACGAACGCACGGTAAAGTATCCGGTCGGGCTTTCGCCGTATGTCAATATCTTTAGATAAACTTTATGAAATCTTTATGAAACTTTACGCAACTTTAGGCGTTTCTTCATGACGCAAAGGTATCCTTAAATAGGGATAACCTTCAATAGAATTGGGTGTTAACCCTTACTTTTATGCGCAATGCAGGCTTAGCTGGTATGCGAGAATTAGTTATTTATTTAAACAGGATTATAATCAGGCTGGTACCACTTGCCCTGATAATTGTATTTGTCATCGGCGTTATCGGGCCCGTTCCCGCCAGGGCCGACCCCGGCTGGTACGATACCGACTGGCAATACCGCAAGAAAATAACCATCAACTCCGCCAATGTCAGCGGCAGCACCAACCTGACTGATTTCCCGGTGCTTATCAGCGTCGTCGATAGCGACCTTATCGGCAAGACCATGAGCAACGGCGATGACATCATCTTTACGGCGGGCGATGAGGTTACCAGACTCTCACACGAGATTGAGAGCTATAATAATACATCGGGCAACTTATCCGCCTGGGTAAGGATACCCAGCCTTTCACCCACAACTAATACCGATATCTACATGTATTACGACAATAACGGGGTCGGTAACTCGGAAAACGCCACCGATGTCTGGGACAGCAACTTCAAGATGGTTCAGCATCTTGATGAGACATCGGGCACTCATTACGATTCAACTATAGAATCGAATGACGGGACACCCAATATGACGCCTTCTTCCAATCAGGATGCGACCGGCAAGATAAACGGCTCGGATGAATTTGACGGGTCGGATGACTATATTGATTGTGGTGATGATATTACCCTGCAAATAAAGACAGACTTGACTGTTGAAGTCTGGGCAAAAAGAGATATCGTCGACGCCTATCAGACGCTGGCGTCTAAAAACAGCTTCAATGGGAAACGTGCCTGGTTTATCAGGCTTGAAAACAATGCCGGTAATAACAAGATACGGTTTTATTTAAGCAAAGATGGTACTGGCTCACAACTCCTTGACTCGGATACGGCTATAAATGACACGGGATGGCATCATATCGCTGCTACCTATCACTATGTCAATGATGGTACTTCACAGGTGCGGATATATGTAGATGGTAGTTTAGACAAGTCGGATAACACATTTCTCGGTGACATTTACGGTGAGTCCCCTGTAGACGTGCTGATTGGCGCACTTTATAGTAGCAGTGATTCTATCAACAACGTACATGATGGTCTCATTGATGAAGTCCGGATTTCTGATAATGCCAGAACCGCCGACTGGATTGAGACCAGCTATAACAACCAGAGCAGTCCTTCTATATTCCTCTCTTTTGATACCGAGGAAAGTGCTCCCTCAACCCCTTCGGTTACCACCAGTCCCGCCGCTCCGGTCGAGGAAGACACGGCCACCCTTAACGGTGCCATTACCGCCACCGGAGGCGAGAACGCCGATACGAGGGGCTTTGAGTGGGATACAGACTCGTCGGGGCCGCCCTACTCGTCCAACTGGACCGAGGCAGGCTCATTCGGCGCGGGGCCTTTTACAGACAACCTGACCGGACTTACCAAGGGTGAACTCTATTACTACCGGGCGATAGCCCATAATTCGGCGGGGTGGGACTACGGCGGCGAGCAGACCTTCCTGACCAAGCCGGACGGGCCTGCCGGCCTGACGGCCGTCATCCACGGGGCCGACTGGGTATATCTGACCTGGACGAACGGCACCGGCTTTGACAGCACGACGATACGTTACGATACCACCGGCTATCCCGGCAGTCCGACATCGGGCAGCCCCGGCTATTTCGGCTCCGGCACTTCCGCCAACATCACCGGCCTCAATCCCAACCAGCTATACTATTTCCGCGCCTGGTCCTACGCCACCGAGGGAGGCCTTGAGCAGTGGTCGGACCTGTCCAGCTCGGAATTCGAAACTACCGATAGCGGCGCGCCCGTAGCTATCGGCGGTAAAGTCCTCATCGTAAACAAGGCTATGGTGCTGGCGCCGTGGGTACTGGTGGGGATAGGATTTTTAATTGTCGTTATCCGGCTCATCCAGCGCCTCAAGAAAAGACTATCAACCCGCTCCCCGGACAAAGACGCTTTATAGCATCAGGCGCTGGCCTTTATTTTCCACAAGATTTATACTTAAGTAACCCTCTCTTTATCCGTTTATAGCTTACGGCAGGTTGTTATATGTCCACCAAACCGCTCCTCAAAGCGCTGACCGAAGCCGGCATCGGCTCACGCCGCCGCATGGCCGAAGCTATCAAGCGCGGCAATGTCGAGGTGAACGGGGAAACCGCCGAATCCTTCAATCATCCGGTCAACGTCATGAAAGACCGCGTCTCCCTCAACGGGCAGGTGTTAAACCTCAAGCCCGATGATATAATCTGCCTGGCGCTCAATAAGCCGGAAGGCGTCGTCTCCACCGTCAGCGACGAGAAGGGACGCCGTACGGTACTGGATGTCCTGCCCCCCAGATACCGTAAGCTAAGGCTTTACCCGGCCGGCCGACTCGACAGCGACACCACCGGCCTGCTGCTGCTCACCAACGACGGCGACCTTACCTACCGGCTGACCCATCCCCGCTTCGAACATGAAAAAGAGTATCTGGTGTATATCAGGGGCAGTCTGAAACCGGGCGAGATAAAACAGCTTGAGCGTGGCGTCCTGCTGGAAGACGGGATGACCCACCCGGCCCTGGTGAAAGCGGATTCCTCCTCTCCGCCGTTCAAATACAGCATCACCATCCACGAAGGCAGAAAGCGCCAGGTGCGCCGTATGTTTGAAAAACTAAAGCATCCCGTCCTGGCCCTTAAACGCGTACGCATCGGCAGGCTTACCCTGGGCAGTCTCCAAGAGGGAGAGGTGAGACGTCTGAACGCCCGCGAAATCAAGTCGCTCCTGGAGGGCTGAACCTCCGCTTTTCAAACCTGACCGCGGTCTGTTATACTGGATTATTCCACAATGAGAACTCCATTAAACATGCACGCAATAATCAAGCAAGCCAGAAATGAAGGCAGGTCTATCCTGACCGAGATAGAGTCCAAGGAACTTCTCGGGCAGTCCGGCATAAACGTCAACGATACCAGGCTGGCCGCATCACTCTCGGAGGCGGTATCCATCGCCGGGCAACTCGGCTTCCCGGTGGTCTTGAAAATAGCTTCTCCGGATATCGTCCATAAAACCGATTCCGGCGGCATCCGGCTGGGACTGGAAACCCCGGAGCAGGTAGAACAGGCTTACAATGATATTATTAAAAACGCCGGTAAGAAAAACCCGGGGGCGCGCGTAAACGGAGTATCGGTGCAGAAGATGGCCGCCCCGGGCGTCGAGGTAATCATCGGCATGTCAAAAGACCCGCAGTTCGGCCCGGTGCTCATGTTCGGACTCGGCGGAGTCTGGGTGGAAATCCTCGAGGACGTCTCCCTGCGGGTAATACCCGTCACCCGGCGGGATGTCCGCGAGATGATAAAGGAAATCAAGGGCTATAAAATGCTGACCGGCTACCGCGGACAGCCGCCCGTAGACAAAGCTAAACTGGAAGACATGCTGCTGGCGGTCGCCGACTTCGTGACGCAATACCCGATGGTCAAAGAGCTGGACCTCAATCCCGTTATCGCTTACAGCGACAGCGCTATCGCCGTGGACGCCAGAGTGCTGCTGGAAGACCCTGAATAGAAAGGCAGGACCGGAATTAACCGATGAACCTGAAATCGATGCTGGAAAACGCCGTTAGCCGTTTTACGGATAAAACGTTTATTATCATGGGAGAGCGGAGGGTATCCTTTGCTCAACTCGACGAGGACTCCAACCGGGTCGCCCATGCCCTGATAGCAATAGGCGTTAAAAAGGGAGACCGCGTGGCTACGCTCCAGGCCAGCAACCCGGAGTTCGTATCCATCTTCTTCGGGATAATCAAGTCCGGAGGGATAGCCGTCCCGCTCGACTCCCGCTACGTCGCCAGCGAGTTAATGAACCTGTTCAACGACTGCCGTCCGAAGGTGCTCGTCGCCGAAAATCCGCCGCTGGAATCGCTGTTACCCTCCCTGCCGCGGTTCGACTCCATCGAACATGTTATTACCTTTAACCCTGATTACGCGGAGAAATTTACAGACTACCATAAAATCCTGGCAGAAAACCCCGCCTCCGGCGTTAACGTGCCCCTGGACCCGGATGATATCGCCATTATATCTTATACCGGGGGCCCCACCCGGGAACCGCACGGCGTGGCCCTCTCTCACCGCAATATCTGCACCGAGGCCGTAAACTCCGCCGATACATTCCGGCAGACCGATAAAGACGTGATGATACAGTTCGCTCTTCCCCTTTACCACCAGTTCGGCCTGACCGCCGTCCTGATGGGTTCGGTATACAAAGGCAATAAAGTGGTGATGGTGACGGGAACGGGGCGTTCCATCGATAGCTTCATGGAGGTCGTGGAACGGGAAAAGGGCACGATATACATGGGCGTCCCTTATATTTACTCTCTGATGATAAACGTCGCCCGGCGCGAGGGAATCCGGCACGACCTAAGTTCGCTGCGACTCTGCGTCAGC
>Ga0315537_1000956_pt1 | contig 23072 bp, 16 predicted proteins | sample SalMarSW160270MG_FD_203091 | JGI IMG/M metagenome (GOLD analysis project Ga0315537, IMG submission 203091) | Salt marsh sediment microbial communities from the Plum Island Ecosystem LTER, Massachusetts, United States - Salt Marsh Sediment SW1602-70 ...
CATGTTTCACCCTAAATGCTCTTATTTTTAGCTATTTTCGTACATTTTCATAGATTTTTAAATTGTCAAACTCGACAGCTTAACAAGCGAAATGTAAGTTAGAGTAAAGAGAGTATACTTCAAAACGGCCTTAATTAAACGTATTGGAAATTCTACAATATCCATTATTGCGATAGGGCCTGCCCGCTCGTGCCTTGCAATGGCAGGCGGGGCGAAGCCCCTTAGTTCAGCTTTGGTATTCTTTTCCAAAATAAGAATTCAGATCAGATCAAAGTGTCCAATATAATGTGCCTTACCCACTACAATTTAAAAGAAAAACCCTTTCAATCAGCCCCGGATCCACAATTTGTCTGGCTTGGAAAAAATCACGGGAAAGCCCTTACCGTTTTAGAAAATGGTGTGTTCCATAATAACGACTTCATCTTTATTTCCGGCGATGCAGCTACAGGAAAGACCACACTGATCAATGCGTTTTTAGAACATCTTGGCGACAAGGCTGTTGCAGCTAACATGACGTTCCCGATCCCGGAAGAATTCGACTTTCTAAGCCTGGTGGCAAATGAATTTAATATTAATATAAAGTTTTGTTACAATGTGGATTTTCTAATTCATTTCAGGCGCTTTTTGAACAACTGTCATTCCCAAAATAAAAAGGTATTGCTTATAATTGATGAGGCCCATAGACTTGACCAAGAACTTCTCTCACAGATCCAATTCCTATCAAACATAGAAAAGCATTATACAAAAGGCCTTAAAATAATCTTTGTCGGTCAGGATGAATTTATCAATATTCTCTCTGGTGAAGACAATAAGGATTTAAGGCGGAGAATCACTATTAACCACCGCGTTGAGCCTTTGACAAGGACAGAAGCAGGTGAATATATACTTCATCGTCTAAAGGTTGCCGGACATGAAGGAAATATTTTCGCCCAAGGCGCTATGAGTGAAATTTTCTTTTCTTCCAGGGGATATCCGGGTTTGATAAACAATATTTGCGATCATGCACTACAGACCGGGTGTGTTAACGGTGTAACAACCATAGATGCAAAGATTATAAAAGAATGCGCAGCTCGTCTTGGCCTTCCCACAAAACCCAATGATGATGATTTAGCAGAACCGGAACCTATAGAAAAATTTAATGAAGTTGAAGGGAAAACCGCGCTAAAATCTTCCGGCAGAAAAGTTAAATCTATATTCCTTTTAGCGCCGGATATAATCGCTTTCAGCTTTTTTTATTATCATGAAAAAATTAGCGAACCCATAGGAACTATCAAGAAAAATATTGGAACCGACCCAAGCGGCCAACCCAAATCAACACCAATGGACATGAAAGAAATTGTAGGCGCAAATGAGAAAATATATTCAAATGTTAACCGGCCAACCCATGGGGAAAGCGCTTTGACTAAAAACAAACTAACCGATCATAAAACAGTACCCGTGCCCCACGTTGAAAAAACCAAATTAAACACCGTTCAAGATGGGATAGAACCCGGCAGATATACTGTATATTTGCATTATTCGAGTGAAAAAAATAAAAAACCGATTGAACGGCTAGCTGTTCTCCTAAAAAAAAGGGGATTCGGGGTAGCCGGGATGGAAAGATTTAATTATAAAAATAGAGATATTCGATACTTCCATAAAGAGGATAAATCGGGTGCACTCCTTTTACAAAAATATTTAACTGATTTTATCACCCTCCATACGAATTTTAAACACACGAATATTAAAATCTTTAATCTGAGTCATAAATATCCGAATGCGAAAAAAGGTGCGCTTGAGCTTTGGGTATCATTTTAGCTGAATAAATAAAAAAACTTACGACTCCGCTTATATGAATCCCCAAATTTTTGCGATTTACAAAAAAAAATTCCAATGATATGTGGTTAAGGCTAACCGTGAAAAAAAGAGAGGCCCTTGGCTCCCTCAGACACCGGGCGTCAAATCTTCACAATTCATATCTTTGGGGTATCGCCATGACATATTTGTCCAAAACATTGCAGGAGTTATTGTCAAAACAAACAAAAAATGCTCCAACCTTAGAAGAATGTATAACGTGCGAACCTTCAGGAGGTATATCGCATCATTGTTGCAGGACTCCCGGCTTTGCAATGCATGAGAACGTCCAGCTTATATATGCAGAATATGTAAACCATTTGTGGGAAACGATTCCGTTTGGAAACAAGAACTTAAGTTTTGATCAGTTTATGCAGTTCTATTTCACTCAAGTAATATTTACTTTTATTATGGGTAGAGACAAGGTTTTGCTTAAATTATACTTTCCAAAAATTATCGATTACACAATAATACCCAATGACATAACAGACAAGATGTACATTTTCGGGCCCAGAATAATGGCGGATGCCGATCTGGATCTTCTTGTGAGTTTTCCGGATGATTTTCATAATTTTTATACAAAGAGAAATTACGAAAGACCCACCAATCAAGGATGTGTGTTTTTACACAGGGGGGAAGATTTTCAAATAAAGCATAGCAAAGGGTGTTTGTTGCATGCAGAGGGTTCGACAGAGCGGATGACCACGAAACCCATTGATTGCGTTTCCTTCAATTGTAAGCTGAAAGACAGCGAAAAGGAAAAGGAACAAAAAACAGCAATCTATTTTGGAGAATTACTTTTGCAATTCGGCACGTTTTTATAAAAGACCTTTTTTGCCGGAAAATAGTTTCTCCATCGCCTTGTCATGCTCGGGGGTATGGTGACACAGGGCCTGATAGGCAGCAGAAAGTTCAAGCACTTCCTCCAATCTCCTCCCTTGTGAATGATTGAATAGACGTTTTGCCAGACGAAGAATATTTGAAGGGTGCTTTGCAATTTCAAAAGCGATTTCCGTGCACCGCTGAATAAGATTTTCCGGTGAGGTCACTTCGCTCACCAGACCAATCCGCTCGGATTCATGCGCATCGATTATCCTGCATGTAAATGCAAGCTCGCACGCTCTGGAAAATCCTATGATGCGGGGTAGAAAAAATGCTCCGCCATCACCGGAGATCAGACCAACGGAAACAAAGGTTTCTCCGAACCGGGCGGTTTCGCTGGCGATACGGATATCGCACATGCATGCCAGATCACAACCCGCGCCTATAGCCGGACCGTTGACCGCCGCGATGGTGGGAACATCCAGATAATAAAAAGCCAAAGGAATACGCTGGATGCCTTTGCAGTAATTCTTGTGCAACTGCTCAGGATTACCTGAGAACATCCCTTGCTTATGATACATATCCTTAACGTTGCCGCCGGCCGAGAACGCTGAACCCGCGCCGGTGACAATCATAACGTTAATATCGTTATTGTTCTGAACGCTTTGGCATACTTCTTCGATTTCATTGATAATTATTTCACCGGTTATGGCATTTCGGATATCAGGCCGATTTAATGTTAAATATGCAACAGATCCTTTTTTCTCAAATATTATTTCTTGATATTCCACAGTTACACTCCTTATTTTAGGCACGTAATCATCCGGCTATCCCCACAGGGCATCTTTAAGCCCTGATGTTCGCTTAATTTTACGGGATATGGTTTTTTTTAATACATCTTCCGTTGCCCAAATCGACACTGTTTTTCTGGTCCTTGTTATTCCCGTGTACAAAAGTTCCCGTGTTAACACAGGGTAATCACGGTCCGGCAAAATTAAAAGAACATGATCAAACTCCGACCCCTGGCTCTTGTGAACCGTCATTGCATAAACCGTTTCGTGTTCCGGAAGCCGGTAAGGAAGAAACCGCCTGAGTTCGCCGGATTCTCCTGAAAAATAAACATATAGATCTTTGCTGTTTGAACCCGGAGCCGGCAGGGTTATTCCCATGTCACCATTAAAAAGTTTCAGACTGTAATCGTTACGGGTAATCAGAACCGGTCTGCCCTTGTACCAGGGATTGGATGACGACCTGTCAGGCGCTATCAGTCCCTCACGGGTTAATACCTGTTCTGCCAACCTGTTGACAGCACTAACCCCTATTAAACCGATTTTTACGGCACATAATATTTTGAACCGTTTAAAAAGTTCAAGGGCTCTGTATGGATGATCCGTGGTAAGATAATCTGAATAGCCTTTAATAATCCTTTTGCCCAGGGAACGTAACAGATCATGGGGTTGTGAAATCTTTTTCCAGAATATTTGATCGGGGTTGTTTTTCATCAGGTCCAAGACCTTATGGGTTTCGCCCCGGTTTACCGCGCGGCTTAATTCTCCTATCCCGCTGCTGCCGGTAAACCGGTAGTTCTTTTTTAAAACGACCATACAGTCATACAGACCGGCTTTATCTTTATGTTTCTTAACCGGAAGATCGATTTTTTGTTGGGTTATGGCTTCAAATTTTTTGCAAAAACATCCTGAAAAGGCGTGAACATTTTCTCTGTCACAGATATCGCCCAGCACAAAACCGGTTTCAACCGAAGCAAGTTGGTCTTTATCTCCGATCAGTATCAGCCTGGCATCAAAAGGCACCGCCCAAAGGAGCTTTGACATCAGGGCAAGATCTATCATTGACGCTTCATCCACCACCACCACATCAGCATCAAGCGGGTTTTCATGGGTATGATGAAAATAAGGGGAACCCGGGATGGTTTTGAGCATTCTGTGTATGGTGTAAGCTTCGGAAGGTATGGCTGCGATAATATCCTGACGGCTATTTAGCATCTTCTTTGCATCCTCAATCGATTCAGCGATCCTGGCGGCAGCTTTTCCTGTGGGAGCGGCAAGTAAAATTTTTAGTCTCTTATTTCCGGACAGTTCTAAAAGCAGCGCAAGGATCTTTGCCATTGTGAACGTTTTTCCGGTTCCCGGCCCACCGGAGATGATACAAAATCTTTTAATCGCCGCAATATATGCCGCTAGCATCTGCCGGTTAAACTCATCATCCTGGTTTTGTGGGAAAAGCCTTTTTAAGCCGTCCGTTAAACGCGTTACATCTAAGTCCCGGATATCTTCCATAGAACGGTGGATGATAGATTCGGAAAGTTTTTTTTCATAATCCCAGTATCGATACAGGTATAGCCTGTTTTTTCTATCCAGTATCAGGGGACGATAATCTCCGGGCTTTCCCACTACCGGGCTTTGCCTGATTTTTTGCAACCAGCCGGAAAGCTTCGGCCATTTGACGATCCCCTCCTCTTCCAGCCCCATAAGAAAGGGGTTTTCGGCCACAGAAGAAAGGTCAAAATATACATCTCCATTTCCGGTTGCGGTGCTGGCAAAGGCTGCAGCCAGATAAATATCCGGATCATCATTTTTACCGAGACCGGAGATGAACTTAGCAAAATGCATATCTATATCTGTTAGAAATCCTTTTCGATATAAGTTAGTTATATATTCTTTCATCATTCAATACATTAATTTTATAAATCGGAAAAGTTGTGAGTGAGCTAAAGTTAATGAGTCGCTACGCTCCAACTATTATATAAGTTGTTATTATTCCAAAACTTTAGGCACTTTAGATCACTTTAGTCACTTCACACTTATTTGCCGGAGCAATTTTTTGACGAAAAAGCACAAAAAAACTTTTTTCTAAGGTCTCACCCCGGAATAAGCGCTTTGGCCAGTGCATGAATAAGTTCCGGGCTGGGGAAATCTTTGTAAATCCCGAATTCCGGTCCATGATCAGGATTTATCCCTCTTATAAAAAGGTAAAATACACCTCCGAAATCTTTTTCATAATCAAAACCCGGCAGCCGAATCCCAAGATACTGATACAGGGCGAGTGTATACAGATGATACTGAAGTATGTAAAAATCATTGTTCATCACCGTGTTCAAAGTATCTTTGGAATAATCCTCCACGCGTGTTCCCAATAGATTCGACTTCCAGTCCAACAGGTAGTAACGCCCCTTTTCATGGAAGACCATGTCTATATATCCTTTCATAAATCCCCTTGAGAAAGGGAAGGTCAGCGTTCCGATCCGGTCCGGAAAACCGCCGGGAAGTTCAATGCCTTCATGCTCGGCAAATATTTTTTTCAGTTGTCGAGGGGTAATAGGGTTCAACGGATAATAAAATTCCATCTCATTGATGCGATCCTTGCAATGAATCGAAGAAAGCGTCAAAATCTCTGTTTTTATTTCAAGGGGTATGGACAGGACGTTGTTTATCATTTGGCATACCCCATCTCGCCATTTCTGCTCGAACCCGTATGCCGTTAACTTATTGGTTACCAGGTCCTCTTTATACCCGTAATCCGAAGCTGCAAAATCGAGATGCTCAAAAATATCATGGAAAAATATCCCTGCTCTTGCCCCTTTTGGAAAGGAAAAAATGTCTGTTTTTTTATTACGCTCAAGACCGTATTCCGGGCGATAACTGTAAAGATCATAGGAACCATCATGGTCGGGCACCGCTTCTTCCGGGACCCGCTGCGATACCATGGATGAATAGCTTGAGATTCTCCACGTGGTGTCTATTTCCCCCGAAAATTGCCGGCAAGAAGTTTCCCCCTTTTCATCTTCAGGAGTCGCATATTGAACACCGTCATCAAGGGGCAAAGGGACAAGTTCTATGGTCCCTTTGGATCTGCCCGCCAGCTGTTTTAACTCTTCTAATAACTCCTCATCTTTTTTCGCTGAGACACTTGTCTTTAAAGAGGTAACCAGATCTTCCGATTTGATGTCATCTTCGGATTTGGGACGATAATGAAACAGGTATGCCATGGCTGAAGTCTCCGCAGTGTTGAATCGTCCCCATACCAGGTAACATCTTTTTATGGCCCGTGTTAATGCCACGTAAAGCAGCCTCATGTTCTCTGCCAGAAGTTCATTTTGAGCAACGGCAAGATGAACACTCCTTTCATTCGAACCCAGATCAAGTGTCAGTTCCTTATTGTCAGGATTATGGAATGTGATTTCCCGGTCTTTAATTAATGATCCTCCCCATGAAAAGGGGCAAAACACCACTGGAAATTCCAGCCCTTTGCTTTTATGCTGGGTTATAATTTTAACGGCATGTTCATCGCTTTCAAGGCGAAGCTGGTGAATCTCGGATTCTATATTAGGAGTGTTTCTCTGTTCGGACAGCCGGTCGATTAAACCGGTGATTCCGGTTTTTTTCTCGACCGATTCCTGGTGGAGTATTTCGGCCAGATGAAGAACATTGGTCAGTCTTCTTTCCCCGTCCGGAAATACCAAAAGTCGTTCTCTGACGTTTTCTTTTGACATGAAGTTCCGAAACATTCTGATAAAACCGTATCGGTTCCACAGACGGAAATACTCCCTGAAGTTGCCGATCCGGGTTTCCCACCAGAAAGGGTCACTGTCTGCCAAATCGATTTTGTTTCCGGAAACACCCATTATATCGGTCACAAGGGCTGTTTTGAACCGCCGATCGCTGCCGGGTTCGGCAATGCTCGTTAGGATTTTTTCCATTTCCCCGGCTTCGTGGGTTTGAAAAATGTTCCCGGTATCATAGAGAACCGACGGTATTGTTTTTGATAACAGGCTCTTTTTGATTATCTGAGCCTGCCGGTTCGTCCGCACAAGAACGGCGATATCTCCGGGTTTAACCCGATCGGATTCATCATGGGACAGACCCCTTGGGCCTGGAGAAATCAGGCGGGAGATTTCGTCCGCAACCGCCTTTGCAATCAACGGCACCACTTGGGTTTTGTTGAGAGGTTTGGGCTTGTCTGACTTTTCGTCCGGTTCCCAATACCACAATATAAGATTGGGTGAAGATTGTTCATCCATGGATTCGAGTCTTCCCCCCGGGGTTCCCTTTTCAAACCCGATCTGATCAAACACAAACGGTGATGGAACATTTGCAAATATGGTATTTACGGCGGTTATCAAACCGGACGTTGACCGCCAATTTTCTATCAGGGTGTATTTTGAATCCGCATTGCCTGAGGCGGTGATGTACGAAAAAATATCCGCCCCCCTGAAACCGTATATGGCCTGCTTGGGATCACCGATCATAAACAGAACGCTCTGTTTTGAATCAAAGAGCCGGCTGAATATTTCATACTGAACGGAATCGGTATCCTGGAATTCATCCACAAGGGCCGCTTTGTATTGCCGGCGAATTGCCGATGCCAGCTCACTCCCGCCGCTATCTTCAAGCGCTTTTTTTATTCTTATCAGAAGATCGTCAAAGAATTGTATGTTATGGTTCTCTTTCCTGGCCGGAAGTTGTTCCCCGGCATAATTTAAAAACAGGGTGTTAAGATACAAAAGACCGCGTTCCATTTCCGCTTCAAGGGCAATTCCCTTTTCATAGAGTTCATCACATATATTAAAAACATCATGTGACGGGGGAATATGATTTTTTCTGGTGGATTTTGCAAGTTTGGTGGCGGTAAATATTTCAAAATCTTTAAAAAAAGGAAAACCCGTTGATTTTGCATCAACGAATCTATCCATGGATCGAGTCATGGACAAAACTTTTAAATCTCTTTTGGAAAAATCTGTTTGCTTTTTTTTTGTCTTCAGGCTTCCATATACTGTGCCGCTTAAACATGAATTTTTTAATAACGGTATGACCCGGTCCTTTGACATGGGCCAGGCGGTCTTAAGCTTTTTGAAAATATCTCTAAAATCATCAAGGCTCTCTAAGTCAGGGCGTTCAAGTTCCGGAATAATCCTCATATCCGGCGCGTTTTGTTTTTCTAAAAGCGCAAAAAAATATTCCAAACCGGATATCTTTTTACTTGCATAGCTTATAAATTCCGGAGGCATGCTGTAAAAATGCTTCCTCCAGAAGTCATCCACAATTTCCCGGACAAAATCGGTCTGATCGGTAACCAGTTCTGTATCGAATAAACTCTGTGTTTCAAACGCGTGCTCATTCAGCACCCTGTGGCAAAAACCGTGTATGGTAAAAATAGCGGCATTGTCAAAATCAATAAGGGCATTTTGAATCAACTGAACGGCCAGAGCCGGATGGTTGTGTTTTTTAATCAGCCTGTTGATCAGATCATCGTTGCTCGAGCCCTTTGAAAATGCCAATTTCGCCTTCAAAAGATTATTACGGATCCTGTCTTTAAGCTCTTGGGTAGCCGCCCGGGTAAAGGTGACCACCAGAATCTGATCCGAGGACAGTTGTTCTTCGAGAACCAGCCTTAAAAAGAGCCCGGCAATTGCATAAGTCTTGCCGGTACCCGCACTGGCTTCAATGAGGTTGGTACCCGTAAGGGGGGTGTTGATGGGGTCAAAAATTTTCACCTGAAATCGCCCTTGTGAGACCTTTGAAAAACGTTCAATTTTGTTCAAGACCAAGGAAGGCGAAAATTTTAACCACAGGAATACATTGAGTATTTTGAGGATTAAAATTTGAGCCTGACGCCGGTATTGAGCAAAAGGGGGCGTTTTTCAAAGGTCTCATTTTAAAAATCACAGATGCCCGTATAATTATGGGGAGTTATTTTTTTTAATTCTTCTTTAACGGTGTAATCAATATTCAGGTTTTCTATAAATTCAACAATCGCCTTTTGGTCAATTCGCAAGTGGGTCCGCGTTAATTCCTTCAGGGCTTCATAAGGCTTAGGATACCCTTCCCTGCGCAAAACGGTCTGGATGGCTTCGGCAACCACCGCCCAATTTCCCTGGAGATCGGCATGAATGGCCTGGGAATTTAAAATCAATTTATTCAGTCCTTTTAAAAGAGATTTAAAGGCGATCAGCGTATGGGCAAGCGGCACCCCGATATTTCTTGTAACCGTGGAATCGGTCAAGTCCCTCTGCAGCCTTGAAACCGGCAGCTTGGCGGAAAGATGTTCAAAAACCGCATTGGCCACACCCAGATTGCCTTCTGAATTTTCGAAGTCGATGGGGTTGACCTTATGAGGCATGGCTGAAGATCCAACTTCCCCGGCTTTGATCTTTTGTTTGAAATAATCCATGGAGATGTACAACCAAATATCCCGGTTCAAATCCATTAGAATGGTATTGATCCGTTTAAGATTATCACAAAATGCTGCCAGATTATCATAATGTTCGATCTGGGTGGTAACCCTTGATCGTTCAAGTCCTAAAACCTGGTTTATGAGATGATCTCCAAAGTCTGTCCAGTCAATTTCAGGATAGGCCACAACATGTGCATTGAAATTACCGGTTGCCCCACCGAATTTGGCGGAAAACGGGATGGTTTCCAACAGGTTTTTCTGTTTTTTCAGCCGCTCCACGAACACAAAAATTTCTTTGCCCAGGCGGGTGGGTGATGCTGGCTGACCGTGAGTTCTTGCCAGCATGGGCACGTCTTTCCATTGATTCGCTTTTTCATTCAAGTTTTCAATAACATCATCTAAAACAGGTTGCAAAACATCGATCCATGCACCTTTCAATGAGTAGGGTATGGCGGTGTTGTTAATATCCTGGGAAGTTAACCCAAAATGGATAAACTCTCTGAAGCGATGCAATCCAAGTTCATCAAATTTTTCCTTTAGAAAATATTCAACCGCCTTGACGTCATGATTGGTAACCGCCTCGATATCTTTTACTTTGCGGGCGTCATCATGGGAAAACTCCTTATAAATACTTCTCAGTGCTTCAAATATACTCTTGTCAATATCCGTCAGTTGAGGAATTGGCAAATTGCATAATGCAATAAAATATTCCACCTCCACCAGCACCCGATATTTTATCAGTGCACCTTCAGAAAAGTAATGAGCAAGTTTCTCAACCACTTTGCGATAGCGGCCGTCAATAGGAGAAATCGCATTTAAAGATGAAAGTTCCATGGTATTTTTGTCCCCGATTTAAGTGTCACTCTATTAAGCCCAACCTTGGCAGGAACCAGCACTCCCTCATAGAGACCTTTGAAGAATGATTTCATTATCTGCGGTTTGTCCAAAAGGTTTCATTAACCTGTTTCGAGCCACGGTCATGGTTACTTTGATATGTTGTGCTTCCGTCAATAACCATGCATATACATGTACTTTAATATGGACATCGTGTCAACAAAACCGGTTAGCCCCTGCAGGGTAAACGTATTTGATTTCGGTGCAGCGTAGCGACGGCGTGTTTCTCTTGGAAACTGACTGACGGTTTGAAGGGCTTGAGCACGCGTTAGCCCGAGCCGAATGAAATTATGAGTTAAACCTAAGTTGAGCGATTTTTTGCGAAAAGATGTGCTGAGATCTTGATGCATAAGGGTTCGCGAAAACCACAGGCATATCTGTGGATATGTCGAGGATTTTCGCGGATCCTTGATGCGCAAGAGATTGGTGCAAATCGAGTAAAAAATCGCTCAATTTAGGTTAATAATACGGTTTTTGATTATTGGATCAATTCCATGCCCCGTATCACTTACGCTTAGCTTGAGGAATCTACCGGGAAATAAATTATAGGATTGCGCTAAGAAATAACAAAAAAAGGGGTCGCGCTGTTTTGCTAAACCCCTTATCATCTGGTGCCCGGGACGAGAATTGAACTCGTACAGAGACTAAGCTCCGAGGGATTTTAAGTCCCTTGCGTCTACCAGTTCCGCCACCCAGGCAAATTTTATTTTAATTATTTAAATAGTTACAATATTTTATTAAAGTAAATTATTAGACCTATATAAAAGATTTTATAGCGACTTCGAATTCAAATCCTTCATACCGTTCGAAATCCAATAAACTAAATCGGGCATGATTTCAAGAAAAATGATTTAAACACCCGTTATTTTTCTTCCAGATCATCTACAAGCTTTTGATAATCCGGATTATTCGGATCTATGCCAAGCGCCTTCTTAAAGTCAGCCAGAGCCCGCTTAGATTTTCCCTTACTCTGCCAGGCTTCTCCACGTCCGATCAAACTGTCCGTATCGAACGGATTTTTTTCCACCGCTTTTGTGAAATCAGCGATCGCTTGATTATAATCGCCTTTATTTGCCCGGGCAAGTGCTCTGTAATACAAAGCATCCGGATGGTTGGGATTCATTTCTAAAACTTTTTTAAAAATCTTGATTGCCTCGTCATATGCATCAACATTAAAACGGTTAATGCCCTGGTCAAATAACGCTTCGACGTCATTATCCATTTTTATACTCCAAATTCCTTCAGTGACGGCACAGGTATTTCATGTTTCAGGAGTTCTTTTGATGATTTTTATTCTGTTGATCATGCATTTTGATTAGAAAAAATCTATGCTTAGGCTGAAAACAGAGTCGGGATTAAGTCGGTAATGGGTCTGTTTACCGGGACTTCTCCGGCGGCTCCGGTTAAATCGTACCAACCGGATTAGGATCACAAAAAAAGCCCTTGGAGTTCTCAAATCTCCAAGAGCGTTAAAAAAGAAAAAGTTAGTGCCCATCCATAAATCCATTTTGGGCACAAATTAATTTTCCAATGCAGAAATGAGCAATTTTTCGCAAGGTCAAGGAAATCGAGGAATTACGCGGAGGCGTACAAGTGGTACGCCGCACAAGTGATTCCGCAGATTGACGCAGAGATTGCGGAAAAGGGCCATTTCTGGATGGAAAATAGTTAGTGCCCCCGGGGGATCCCTTCCCGGGGGGCTTTAAGAAAGTTCCAAGAGAGGCAAGATACCGCTGGAACTTTTCTATACATATCGACAAATATCCTGACATACTTAAATAAAAAATGCCTATTTTCAGATATTACCAACCCGTGTCCATCCATAAATGGTAGATTTTGGTTTCCGGCAAGGCCCGAGAGAGTTTTCAACCGCAGGCATAGCGAGCTATTTCGAGGATTGAAAACGAGCGAGAACGCCGCCGGGGGCCGGAAGATGCCATTTATGGATGGACACTAATTAAAAAGCCTTCAACCCGGCCATAGCAAGTAAGCCTAATGTTATTAAAAGCGAACCGGCCTGATATCCCTTTGCTTTTGGACCCTTCACAAATACACTGTATAGAGAACCTAATACAATTCCTGCTAAAAAACCAAATAGATGAGCCATCACGTCAGAATGCGCTCCAGAGCCAAGAATCCCCAGAAGTGCCAAACCGCAACTTAAAGGGAGAACCGCTTTTATTTTTTGCCCGGGTTGCTTGAATTTCTTAAAGAACTGATGAGCACTCAGCATACCGATTGCTCCGAATATAGCTGTAGAAGCGCCAACCGACATATGACCGGACTTGTATAATAAAGCATTGGTCAAATTACCGACGATTCCGGTGGCAAGAATCATAAGCCAGCCTACCCCCCAGCCCATGATTGAACAAACAGCCGTCCCAAAAATAGCAATACCGGCAATATTGCCCATAAGGTGCAATGGATCGACATGAAGCATCAGGGATGTCACGCTTCTGTAAAACTCTCCGTGCAAAATATGAAAAGCCGATGATCCGTATGTCTTGACAAATAAGTCACTTTTATCACCGATTGCAATCGCGATATGGCATGCAATCAAAATAATAGATACCCAGATCCCTGTAAATGTCCTTTGATATTTGTAATATAGAGGGTCTTCAGTTTTCTGTAACTCCGGGTTCTCTTTAAGGTATTGTTCGATGGCAATCAGGGCTTTTTCATAATCCGTATCATTAACCCGTATATCCCATCCGTGCCCCCCTTTTCTCAATTGGTTATTGATGCCGGTTGAAGACAGGACCAACTGGTATGTGTCGGCATCATCTTCTGAAAGGTTTTTAAGGAGTAGGAACATAACTCAATTTTGCAAATCCGGGGGTTGCGGAGATACGAAAGACCCCATTTTGCTCAACGGGAGTATTTTACTTTTATTTTCGCATCAATTAACTGATTGTGAGAAAGGCGCAGTAAGTTTTTAAGCTTGTTCATCAGATAGTGTTCATACTGGTCCATCTTTCCGTCAACATAAACAATCTGCCATAGGGTTTCAACAATCTCTATTTTTTCTTCCGTTGAATAATTCTCATTGATCAGCCTGGCAAATTGCCAGAGGTCCACGCTTTGCTCCCGTTCTTTATCGGCCTCTTCAATCAGCGCGTCGGCATGTTCTCCGGTTAAGCCGTATTTTTCCTTTAGAATCGAAAGAAGGGTTTCCAATTCCGCTGGTGTAAACGTTCCGTCTATTCGCGCCATCTCCACAAAAAGGGCGCAAGTGGCAACACACAAGTCGTGTACGGTGTTCTGTTTTTCGCTGTTTGAATTATTGGCTTTGGTTTTGCTGAAAAATCGCTTGACGATGTCGATCATCTATTTGCCTCCTGATAGGGGTCGGGGTGTTTTTCTTACAAAGTTTACAAATAGCGTAATGAATTATCAGCAGCGAAATCATACACTGTTTGAAACCATTAGGGATCGTTTAGAAAGAACAGCGATATTTTGTGTGCGTTATTAAATGCTTTAAGCGGACCGCCATTCACCATTATTTATTTAAAGTCATATTTTCTGTTCTTTCTTTACGAACCCTTATGGATGAGTTTGTATGATGTAGTCGCTGATTATTCATGGAGCTATTCAATCGAAACAACTCTTTGTCCCCTCATGCACTTAACACATGTTCGATTAAGAATGAAGACTCGACATTTTTTCTGGCAAGTTCCAGAAGATGCCGGTGATGTGTGAAGAAGATGACCTGGGTTTGTTTTGACAGCCGACCCAGCGCCTGCAGGGACGCAACAGCACGATCATCATCGAATTTGATCAATATGTCGTCTACAATAAACGGAATGGGTTCGTTTCGTTCCAGGTAATCCTGAAGACCCGCCAGCCGTAACGCAAGATACAATTGATCCGCGGTTCCGTCACTCATGCCGTCCACAGGAACGATTTCTTTGCCGCCTGCTCGAACCCCCACAAGCACCGGTTGGCCGGTATCGTCAAATTCAGCACGAATCCCTTGAAATGAACCTCTGGTAATCTGCTTAAAAAAGTCGGTGGTATGTTTTAAGATCGGCCCCTGGCTTTTTTCCCGGTACCGTTCTATGGCCTGGTTTAAAATTTTTGATGCGATTTTCAACCGGGCATAATGTTCCACGTCGTTTTCAAGCCGGCCCAAAAGCAGTTGGATTTCTTCGGCCAACTCCGCCGCCCGGGCGCTGCCGTCCATTTTGCCGAGTTCCGTTCTCTCGCTTCCAATGCACTGATCCAGTTCGGATTTTTCTTGATTAAGGGTATCGGTCTCCTCAGTCAGCCTGTGGATCTCCCCATCAATGCCGTCCGGGTCCACTTTTGAGGCCTGGTTGATAAAATCATCGATGGTATCGCCGGCGCTCAACTGGTGCAGTCTTTCATCCAGGTTGTGTAATTCAGTTTCTATTTGTCTTCGTTTTTCTGATCTTCGTTCGGCTTCCGGAAGATCTTCGTACCGTTCACACCCTGCTTCTTCACACATGCCGTTGAGCCGGGTTTTTATTTCGGCAATCCTGACAACCGCTTTTTCCATGCGATCCTGTTCCTGCGATAGCTGTTTTTTAAGGGTTTGCCGTTGTGATTGAGCGGTTCGGGCCCGTGTCAGCCGGCTGTTGAGTTCAAGTGTTGCATCACCGGCAGGCAAATCTTTCAAGTCTTCGGCCACCGCATCCACCAGACCGGTAACCTTGATTGCGAATTCATCTGAATCACAATTGATACCGTGAATGCGCTTTTGAAGAATATCGGAGTCTTTAAGCTTGCCAAACAGGCTGTTGAGATCTTCCATCACCGCATTGGCCTGTGCAGGGACGGCATCGGCATCCAGACCCAGCGGCCGGACGGCTTGGGCCCACTCTTGTTGCCATTGAGAAAGATCCATTTCACTGGAATCCACACGTGCTTGTGCTTCCGCCAACTCTTGTTCGCGCTGGGTCTTCTCTTTTCGAAGCTGCTTTATTGTATTGTGCAGCTCTTCCTCTGCCCGGATGACCCGTTTGCTTGTTTTGATTAAATCGGTAAGTGTTTCTCCTTCCGCGGAAAGGGGCTCAAAAATATTCTTTAAACACTGATTCAGTCTTTTGAAATGAACGTCAATTTCCTCTTTTAACCGGTAAACTCTGGCCTGGTGTTCCCTGATCTCTTTGGCTTTTGTGGACAAAGCCATATGATGTTGCGCCCATGCTCTCATTTCTTTGGGTGATCGAGGCTTAATTTCCGAGGGTTCCCATAGCTCATTCCACTCTATGGCAAGTTTCTCTTTTACCTTTTCCGCGGCATCAATTTCTGTTTTCAAATGACCCAGTCGTTTTTTATGGGAGGTTTGATCGGCGAGCAATTTGGCTTTAGTGGCAACACGCTCCGCCTCTCGCCTGAGCCTGTCGGCAATCTCATCCGCCTTGTGAACACTATTTTCAAACGCTTCTGAGAGCGTCTTTGAAAACCCGACTTCTGTTACATAGTCGCCAATTTCTTGATCCAATACCGGTTTGCCCTCCAGAGCATGTAATATCAACTGCCATCCCCTGCCCCTCTGCTCCCGTGCCTGTTGAAGGTCTTCCTCGGTGGGCACTTCCTGCTGTAACCGAAGCTCGTCGATTTGCCGTTCCACATCAGCCAGCGTTCTTTGAATCTTCTCGTAATCCTCTTTTAAACTGCCGTACTTGATCTTTGCCTCTGCGATTTGATCTTCAAACAGGCCAATAGTTTCCATTGAAGGCACCGGAAGACGTTCCAACTGTTCCACCGATCCGGACCAGAGTATCTGTTTGCCGAGCGCCGCATCCAGAGTCTTTAATGCGGAACGGATTTCAGATTGTTCTTTGCCATAGTGTTTTTCTAAAGCCCCGTATTCTTCAGCCCGGGATATGGCATCTTTTAAGGGGTCTATCTGCCTGGGGGTTCCCAGTTTTTCCAGCTTCCGATCAATTCTTTCAATACGATGGGTAAGGGTGGGAATTGCTTCCCGGGCGGTATGGATACGCGTGACGATCCGCTCAAACCGGGTTCCGAGGTCCTGTATGCGGACCGCCTCCGACTTCTTAATCCGTAATTTTTCAGAATGGTCCAGGGTTAAGTCATCCCGCAGGCTGCGAAGGATTTCCCCGGCTTCGCCGAGCAAAACACTCATACGCGTTTGTAACTTAATACGATCACCGGCCGCTTTGTGCTGACTCCCGAATTCCCGATGGATTTCTTCGATCAACGTTGAATTTTCCAGCAGACTTTTGGAAATTCGAAGCTCGGACAGCTCTTTTTGGATAACTTCCATACTTTTTTGCGCCTGATCACGATCATTTTCTGCGACTTTTAGTGTTGTGAGCAGATCGCGTCTTTGCGTGGGGAATTCTTCGGGTAACAGCACTGCGGTGGCGAATATCCGGAATTCATTGATTCGTTCTTTTCGTTTGGCGATAACCGGAAGCGCTTCCTGAATCCGTTCAAATCGATGCAAAGCGCGCCTCTTTTTCGCCAAATCCGTTTCCACGGTTTTCTTGCGCGCCAGTGCATGGTTCAATGCCTGATCATGGGCGGCCCATTGCCGGCCGGGCAGCTGAGCATCGCGCAGCTCTTTTCGATTTTCGTTTATTTTGACAATCGCTTCATTGATTTTCTTTTTCCTTCCCGCCGGTGTGAAAAGACCTTCCGCCTCGGACTTGAGTTGTTCCTGAACCCCACGAAGATTGGAAGCCCCTGATCCTGCAGCAAAAATAAGCGGCCCCATGCTTCCGCCGCCCCGGATAATCTCTTTGCCGCCGCGCACCAGATCGGCATGGTCAATACCGAACAGGGTAACAAAGAGATCGGCGTCAACCCCGCTTAAGAACTTGTTTAGCAGGGATTCTTCAATTACCGTTTTATCATCCCCGGATCGAAGCGTATTTTGCCTGCCTTTTCGCCGGACAAATTCCAACACATCGCCCTTGCCGGATTGAATGGTTGCTCCGATTCGCATTTTGGCGTACGGATGAACAAAGTCATCTGTGGACCGTTCGGGAATACCGTAAAGCAGGTTCCGCAATGCTCGTAAGGCGGAACTTTTGCCCGCCTCATTGGGACCATAAATTACATGAAGGCCCTCATTGCCGCCGCTTAAATCAATGACCCTATCGGTAAACGGTCCATAGGCAATAAGCCTGAACTCGAAAATTTTCATTGGAAACCCTCTTTTTGCATCAGCCTCTGAATGAGCATTGGCCGCACCTGCGCCAACAGACTTTTTAGCCATTCCGCATCATCAAAGCGGATCCGGTCCGGGCCCTGTTTGAGTTCTTTGGGAATTTTTTTCTCAAGATCCATCAACTCATCCGATAACTCACGCAATAAATCCGGGTTGTCCGAGAATTCGTCAAACAACTTGACAAGCTCTCCCATGGCCCCGTCACCGGTCTGAAGGTTTCTTTCAGATGTGGGCAACCGGGTGTGAAATTTAATTTTTTCAATCCAGACCCTATGGCCGCTGATATCTAAAGCCGATGCCCGGATCTCATTGCCCCATCGGTCAACATTGGCAAGGAGTTCGCCGTGAGCCGGCGTTTCGCCCTGAATGACAACACGGACAACCAGAGGCCGGTCCTCATTTTTCTCCAATAGGGTTTCAAGGCGATTGCAAAAACGATCCATAACCCTATAGCCGCTTTCAGCGCCGGTTGAATCCACGGTGACAATCTCCCACCGAATAACATCCAGGGGTTTGAACTCTATTTCCGGACGCCCCCTGTCATCAACCGTAACGAGCACACATCCTTTGGGGCCGGTTTCTCGAACATGACGCCCTTGAATGTTTCCGGAAAATACAATCCACGGATCATGCGAAAGAATCTCATACTGATGAACGTGTCCTAATGCCCAGTAATCATATTCTTTAGATCGCAATCCTTCCAACGTACACGGGGCATATGGCTCGTGGCCTTCACGGCCCGAGACACAGGTATGCAACACCCCCGTATTAAAATAACCGGGCAGGGGTGCAGGGTAACGAAGTGATAAATCTTTTTTTACGGCCGGTGTTGCAAAACTCTGGCCATGAATCGCAACTTTCAGGCTGTCCAAGGTATGTGTTGCGGGCTGGTTCGTCGGAAACAAATGAACATTTTCCGGGAGCCGGAGTGTTTTGGTTATTTTACTGGCGGCATCGTGATTTCCGGCAACCATGTAAACGGAAATTCCGGCTTGGCGAAGTCTGCTGGTTTGGGATACCAGATAAAGCCCGGTGTTGTAATCTTTCCAATCCCCGTCATAGAGGTCTCCGGCAATGAGAATAAAATTAACCTCTTCGGCAATGGCAGTCTGAACCAGATTATTGAATGCCCGCCGGGTTGCCTGGCGAATTTCATCTACCGGAGCCCCATCATAATAGTCGAGCTTGTGCAAAGGGCTGTCCAGATGAATGTCGGCTGCATGAATAAATTTAAACATATTTCAATACCTTGAGGTATTTTTTTAAGTTACCGTCCGGTTCTTTGAAACAAAACGAATCGCTCCTGTTCTAATGGTCGAATCTTAGATATTCTTTCAAAATCCTTATCGCTGTGCAGGAGGAAAGCACCATGCTCCAGTGCGATCTGCGCTATGCAGCAATCCACAGGGCTGTTGATGGTAACTCCACTTCGCCTGAGTTCAAAATAGATCCTTGCGGCCTCCGGCCAAGTATGTTTAGTGGCTTCGAGGTAGTATTGTGTCGACAGGTAATCATCGAGCAACTCCCATTCTTTCTGGTCTCTTGCACCCTGCAGAAGTTCCAATTGGTTAAATCTACTAAGAACATAATTTTCTGAGCCAATCCTTTCTTGAAAGGCTGTTGCAACGTGTCCGGTTTTGTCCTTAAAAATTTCGATCCAAACCGAGGTATCAACCAAAATCATCCTCTTAGTTTCCTCATCTTCTTATGGTCATAATTTTTGTAGAACTTTATGGAACCTGCCAATTCAGTCAGATCCTTTCGTTTTTTAATCCGGATAAATTCTGCAAGAGCCTCATGAATAAGATCTTTTTTGGTTCTAGCTTTGCTCACGGAAAATGCCTCATTCAGCAGATCGTCATCAATTACGATATTGGTTCGCATGACAGCCTCCCTGTGTGGATTTAACACCTAAATCTTGCATGAAAATTAATGAATAAAAAGGTAAAGATTCAAATTGGTTTTCATGTAAAACTCAGACAATATAAATTATACACATCTCATACACATTGTCAATAAGACTTATGGATTTCATATTTTGGCTTTTTGAGTGCCTAAGCAATGAATTTCAAACTGGATTTTTTTGCCCCAATTCGTCCATCGCTTTTCGAAATCCTTGATTTATCAATGAAATGATGATTTTATTTACTTAGCAGTAGTGCTTGGCACGGATTGTGCTAAACTGTTTTTTACAATAACCGTCAATTAAACGTCTCGGAATTCCTACAATCTATTGAAAACAAGTGGATTTTGAGGCTTAAATATTTAACTCGTACATGGAATGTTTGAATGCCGGAGGCCTAGAACTCATTATTCCAGCATTCCATTGTTCCATTATTCCAATGTGAGCAAAGCGATAGAACTAGTTTTGTGAGGTGACAAAATGTTAACGCTCAAACGAATAGGTGTGATCTTTTTTGGAGGTGCTTTCTTGGCTACCTTGATCATGAGTTCAACCCTGTACGCAGAAGAGGATCGGATCAAGGGTCGTATCCCGGAAGGGGTATATATTGAACTGACCAAGGAATTTTATGAGGCCCTCCAGAGTAACGGCTATGGAGGAAGCAAAACATACAGCAACGACCCATCAAAAGACTATCTGAAACAGATCGCCGTATCCACCCGATTCATGGTCGAGACCAACCTGCAAATATTGAAACAGCAGGAAAAGATGATTCAATTGCTCGAAAATTTAAATGGGAAAAATAAGTAGTAAACGAACAGGGCGACATCATTTATCGAAAGGTGTTCGGTCATGATATACAGCCATGAAGAGCTCCTTGGCCATACCAGACTCCCTCTTAACATTGCTGAAATCATACTCTTTATCATCATTATCTATCTTCTTTTGGCTGTCGGTGGAAAATGGAAAATATGGCTGGGGTCATTTCTGCTGGTCTATTGGATTGTCTTGGTGACCGGCAAGTTCTGGCCGGCGCCTAAAATTGAAGTTCCCAAATCTCCATTGATAGCAAAAATTGCCGTCCGGGAAGACCCGACCCGGGGCAATTTTGTCTGGAGTCCCGAATACCGCGTCGGTTTTTGGTGGCATTTTTTTCCGGTCAAGAAATATTTTATCATTCACAACAGGGCTCTTGAAGAGAAGATTTTAAGCCAAGACGATTTTATTGTTCCCGCCCCCCTTGACGATCAAGATCTGGCATGGGTTCATAGCCGCGGCTATCTTTTGCGTCTTTACCTTTTAGCGTTAACCCCCATGGGTTTTATCAACGGTGAGAACCCGATCAGCTGGTATATATTTAAAAAGTTAAAGGTTGCCTGCGGAGGTACTTACCTGGCGTGTAAAATCGCTTTAGAGCAAGGCATGGGCATGAACCTGGGTGGCGGTTTTCATCACGCCTTCGCCGGTCACGAGGAGGGTTTTTGTCATTTGAACGATATCGCGGTGGCGATTCGAAAGCTTCAGATGGAACGTTTCATCGATCGGGCAATGGTTATCGATTGTGATGTGCACCAGGGAAACGGGACTGCGTCCATATTTCAAGGGGACCATACGGTCTTTACTTTCAGTATCCACCAGGACGACCTCTATCCCTATCAGAAAGCCTACAGCAATTACGATATCAGTCTTCCCGGGAGCATGCGGGTGGACGACGAGAACTATCTGGAGCATCTCAAGGTGCTGCCGGACCTGATAAAAAAGCATGGTCCCGACCTGGTCATTTACCTGGCCGGAGCGGACCCGTTTAAGGAAGATCGTCTGGGTGGCTTTTTACTGACCAAACAGGGTTTGATGGATCGCGATGCTTATGTTTTGGGGCTGTGTGCGGATCGGGGAATTCCCGTGGCCGTTGTTCTGGGAGGAGGTTACGCCCCGAATATTAATGATACCGTAGAGATTCATTTAAATACCGTTCGGGTGGTTCATCGACTGCTCAAAAATATTCAAAACTCTGATTCATCCAATAGGAGAGGCAGTCGACCATCCGAAACCCGGTAACCATCAGCAAAACGCCTACTTAACATCTCTCGCGGCCACAATTTCGGTCACAATCGTTGACTATGACACAAAAAAAGAGGTTAAGCATTCACAGCTAACCCCTTATGAGAGACCTTTGAAAAACATCCCCTTTTGCCCAATCCCGGCATCCCCGCTGAGCGGGATTTGTCAACAGGCTCAAATTTTAATCCTCAAAATACTCAATGTATTCGTGCCTGCCCCGTGAAATGCGAAGCCTATTTCTCTGGGGTGGTTAATATTTTCGCCTTTCTTGGCCTTGAACCCCGGTTAAATATGAAATACGGATTTAACTGGGCAGGCAAAATTGAACGTTTTTCAAAGGTCTCTATGAATCCTGGTGCGCCCGGCAGGATTCGAACCTGCGGCCTACGGATTCGTAGTCGAATTTCTGCCACAATGTATGAGTAACTATAAATAACAAAAAGTAATTAAACAACAATTATTTCAATCAATTATAAACCTTCAACCTGTCCGCTGATTTCACCATTTTTACCGGCTTTTACCTGTTGTTTAAAAAATTATGGCAAAATTATGGCAAAAAATCAAGAGAGATTCGGATAGGGTGTCCGTAGGTATAGTTGGATAAATTTGTTTTTTTATTTTATCTTGACAAAATGTACAATAAATGTAATTTTATTTATTAATTGTACAAAAACAATGAGGTGTTGCCATGAGAAATTCAGTATCAAAAATAAAAATCAGCGAGGCTCGATCTAAACTGACTCAGTTAGACAAGTTGTTAAAACCGGGTGAAATCTTGCAAATCAACAAACGAGGTAAAGCATACGCCCGCATTGAGCTGGTTGGAGAAATGGATAAATATGACAGGGTTTTGAGTGCTATCGAGAGTTTACCGGAACCAAAAGGGAAATTGCGTACAGTCGCTCAGAACTATAAATCAAAACTCTACGGAAAATAACCATGCAAACCTTAAAAGGTCTTAATTCAGTTTATTGCGATGCGAGTTTCTTTGTTGCCTTATTTTCTAAAAAGGATACAAAACATAAACGCGCTTTTAATCTTTTTAAAGAAATCAAAGAAAACCGTATTGTGATTTATACCTGCTGGTTTATTATTTCTGAAGCGATGACTGTCCTTCTCTATCAATATGGCTATAGAGAAGCGGTGGCTTTCAATCAATCGATTGATCTTTACAAAATTATTCATTCAACTGAAAGCCAACAC
>Ga0315537_1000959_pt1 | contig 23033 bp, 18 predicted proteins | sample SalMarSW160270MG_FD_203091 | JGI IMG/M metagenome (GOLD analysis project Ga0315537, IMG submission 203091) | Salt marsh sediment microbial communities from the Plum Island Ecosystem LTER, Massachusetts, United States - Salt Marsh Sediment SW1602-70 ...
CAACACATCGGGATTCAACTCTACCTTTGGATTAATAAACTTGCCTTCCGATGGGGAATAGATTTTCAAATCACCCAGATCGATCTCCTCTTTCTCCTCGACTATTTTTTCAAGATCCAGATCCGTGTATATTTCGCCATTACCTGCAGCCAGATTAAACGTTGCTTTGGAGCCGGCAGGGAGTGTAATATCAATATCACTCTGACTGCTGATCAGGGACATGGGACCTCCCTGGTTGACTTCTGAGAAGGTAACATTCAATTCGCCGTTATTCACTGTAGCAACCACCGGTCCTATAACATCGAATAGATTGACTTTCCCGAATTGCCTGTTGATTTCGATCTCCCCTTTCATCTTATGAACTTCGAGGTTTTTTTCCTGATAGAACCAGGTATTGGTTATCACCAGGTTTACCTTTTCCGGAAGTCCGATTTTATAGGAGAGGTTCTGTTCGCTGGATCCACCCGAGATGATTATAACATGATCATATTCATCGATATTGAGCGCCAGTCCGGTATTATCCAATCCTGTTCTTTTCAAGGCTTTCAAACCGGCTGCTTTTTCCGGTGGTGGTTCCAATCCGGTTGCTTCAACGGTTAGTTTGTTTCCGGTATGCCCCTCGATAAAAAGATCGGCTACCACGTTTTCAAACTTAACGGTCAGGTCGCTTCCTCCCGTCAATTCCTGTGAATATTCCTGGGCCATCAGGTTCAATGATGAAACCAGGAATAGAATGCATACAAAATTTCTGATTGTTTTCATGCTGTTGTTTTTTATCTTGTTGGACTATTTTATAGGAGGAGTTTCAATCCTTGTTTTGCCTTGTTTTTTACGGATTCATAGGTAGTTTCATCGGCTATCAGTTTTTCCATCACCGGTACGGATGCTTTCTCATTGAGGTTAACCATCATATTGATCATGGAGATCTGGATGATGGGATCCGTTTGCAGGCTAAATGATTTCACCAGTTCTTCCCGGATTTCCGGTACTCCGGCATACCGTGAAAGTGCTTCAAGGGCCGCGAGTCTCACATTTTCGCTCTTATCCCCGTTAAGGGAGAGGAACAGGGCTTCTCTCAGTTCCGGTTCCAGGCGGTCCAACTCTTCAGAAATATTGACCGCCATGATTCGTTTGCTCGCCGAAGATTGTTTGAGCATGCTGAGGATCATCATGTTCTTTGTCTCCCTGACTTCTTTCTGCAGTGCTATGATCTGCTCTTCCTCTATTCCGGGTTTTGAGAGCAGTTGCCCGCCGAAATAACCCAGTACAAAGAATAGGATTGAGGCGGCCACGGTCAGGGGCAGAATACGTTTCCATCCAACATAGGATCTTTCCGAACCCAGTAACATAATCCGTTTCCGTTCACTGTCAATAAATTCCACAAAATCATTCTTCAGGTTTTCATCGGGATCTTCAAAGGGTATCTGGGCAATGAATTCTTCTAACCGGAGTGATTCTTCAAGTTTTTTATGACAATCCTTGCAGGAGGAAAAATGATCATCCATTGCTTTTCTCGTCTCTTCCGGAAGCATCCCTGATAAATAGGCTTCCAGGTTATTTACAATATCGTTACAGTTCATTGGTCATTCTTTTCAAGTGTAAAAAAGGCTTTGCGCAAACTCAATACCGCTCGGTGGACCTTCCCTTTTACGGTATTTTCAGAACAATTTAACAGTACGGCTATCTCTCTGTTTTTCAGTTGCTGATAGCCTTTAAGGATCAGAATTTCACGGTGACCGTGCGGAATCATGGTGAGGGCAGTCTGAAGGATCCTAATCTTTTCCGCCTTTTCCTGATCATCCATCACAGAATCGATTGAAGCATTTATCTGCTCGAGATCGACAAAATTGGATCGGGCAGCTTCATCGCTTTTCAGGTGATCGGCGAAAATATTACGGGCTATCCGGAATATCCAGGATCTGAAATTGTTTTTCGGTTTGTAACTCCTCCTGTATTTTATCATCCTGAAAAACACGGTTTGCATCAGATCCTGGCTAATCTCCCTGTTAAAACTCAGCCTCAGAAAGTAATTATAGATCAACTTGCTGTATCGATCATAGATCAGGGAGGCCAAATCCAGGTTGCCCTCTTTAACCTCTAACATGATTTGTTCGTCGGTCATAGTGATCCGAAATTCCCGGCTTCTGTTATTGAATACTGCAGAAACCTGAAATGGTTATGTGGTGAAACAGACTTTTTTTTCTATACCGGGCTGAAGTCACCCGGCATTATTCCTCCCCCTTTAACTCATACCCTGCAAAAGTGATGCATTTCCGGGCAAGGATAAACACCGGATCGAGAAGGGGCAGATGCATCAGCTCCTGCTGAAGCACCAGTGATATCTCAGTACAACCGGAAATAATAGCCTCCACACCTTTCCCGGTGAGATGCCCGATTGATTCCGAAAGCGCTGACAGGGATTCCTCTTTATACCCTGCTTTGATGCCTCTTTTACCATAAATGGCGTCCATTGTTTTTTCCCTGACAGGCAATTCAGGAATGACAATTTCCAGTCCGTTCCTCTCAAAACCGGTGGTATAAATATTGGTTGTATAGGTCCCTGTGGTGGCAAGTAATCCGAATTTACGCATGCCTTTGAATTCATTCAACGCGTAATTTGCTGTTTCGGTAATCATGTTCAGCACCGGAATGGTAACGCTATTTTCGATTTGATCCATAAAGGCGTGTGCAGTATTGCAGGGAATGGCAATAAAATCAGCTCCCATTTGTTCCAGTTTGATCAATCCTCTTTCCAGGGCAGGGATGGGTGAAACACCATCACCATGAATGAATGCTGACCGGTCGGGGATTTTCGGATCATTCACAATAAGAAGAGGTATATGATCGGCATCTTTTGATGCTCTGGTATTGTAAACGATCAGATGAAACAGCCTTACTGTAGCTTCCGGGCCCATGCCACCCAGAATTCCAATTGTTTTTTTTCTCTTAGCCATTGATTTGTTCTAATGCATCCGGTTTTTCTCATTCAGTATTTCAAGCACTTCATCAACAGGTAATGCTTCAATCTTCCGCCCTTTCTGTCCAACCATCGTTTCCGCGGCAAAAAGGGAACTAAGGATGGCTTCTTCGGTCGCTTCAATCACAGCGGAGAAAAGGGGAGTCATGTATTGGTTCAGCAGTTGTTCGACAGTAACAACAGCCGAGTCGGAATGGTAGGGGATCCGGTTTGATTCAGCGGTTGAGAAGGCAATGACATAATCGCCACTATTATTGGAGGAGACCCCACCCGTTCTGCCAAGGCCGAGCATTGCCCGTTTTGCAAGCCGTCCCAGGTTGCGTGAATCGAGCGGGGCATCGGTAGCCACCACAATCATGCACGATCCGTCAACCCGGTCCGGCAGGGAAGCAAACTGTTTGTGATTTTCCAGTTCACGGGTAATGTCAACGCCCGATATCTGAAGCCTTCCTCCGAAATTGGTCTGCACCAGGACTCCCACGGTATAACCGCCATAACGATCAGGCAGTTTTCGCGAAGAGGTGCCGATACCCCCTTTGAATCCAAAACAGATGGTTCCGGTTCCCGCACCGACATTACCTTCCACAACCTTCCCGTCCGCTGCATTATGGATTGCCTCAAGAACATCTTCTTGAGTGACATGCCGCCCCTGTATGTCATTGAGAAACCCATCATTGGTCTCTCCTACTACCGGGTTGACAGACTGAACATACCTGTTTTCCTCCTGCTCCAGGGTATAGGTGATCAGGGCATCAGCTGCTATCGGGACACTCAATGTATTGGTCAGGATAACCGGGGTTTCCAGGTTACCAAGCTCTTTCACCTGGCTGATCCCGGTTAGTTTTCCGTATCCGTTCCCAATGCAAATGGCTGCAGGAACTTTGTACCGGTAAATATTCCCCTGGTATGGCAATATAGCCGTAACCCCTGTTCTGATGCTGTCCCCCTCAATCAGTGTCTTGTGCCCCACCAGGACACCCGGAACATCGGTTATTGCATTCCACTGTCCCGTTTCCATTGTGCCAATTTGGATTCCCGCTTCCCGGATTCGCATACCCTGGGAAAAACTATTTTCAGTAATGGACATGAGAGCGAGAAACAGGATCAATGTAACCATCCTTTTCATGATATTCTATTTATTTGTATTATGATCAGAAAAAATCCCCCGGAAGTCAGTTTCTTTCTTCAACAGGGGATTTTATGATTCAGTCAGAATATTCCCGGAGCATAAGCATGGGTATTAATACCTGATCAGTACAGGATCACCATATCCAATCTCTTTCAGCGGTTCCATTTGTGTTGCCGCATCTCCAACAACCAGGTAAAACATCTTATCGGGATTGATGTATTTCTGTGCCAGTGCTTTGTGTTCCTCCAGTGTCATGTTTCGGATAATCTCTTCTTCCTGCTTGATATAATCAGCAGGCAGATCATAGGTACTCATGGTGTTCAGCATATTCAATAAGGAGCCGATGGTTTCAAAATCCAGGGCATAGGATTTGACCAGGGCATTTTTAGTAAATTCAAGGTCTTCCTCAGGAACACCCTGGCGGTATTCTTCCATAGCCTCTTTGAAGATCTGGACGGATTCGAGCGTTGCACTCGACCGTACACTGGATGATGCGGTGAATGGTCCAGGGATAGTACTACCGTTAAAGGAAGTTCTGGCTCCATAGGTGTACCCTTTCTCTTCACGCAGGATCATATTCACCACGCCGTTAAAGGAACCTCCCAGTTTGTAGTTCATAACGGTGGCAGGGAAAAAGTCATCATCTGTCCGAGCCATTGCAAGGTATCCGATGCGGATCACGGACTGCTTGGCGCCAGGAACATCGACGAAATAAACGGTTGATTCCTCAAGCGGCTCCGGCAAAGCATACTCGGGAAAGGTCACCTCTTTGGCAAGCCATTTCTCGTTCAGGTTTTTTAACGATTTCATTACCTTTTCCGGTTCTATATTTCCAACGATGTTGAATACTGCTGTGGAGGGTGAGAAGAATTGGTTGTAGTAATTTTTCAAATCGTCAATCGTAATGGTTCCAACCGATTCTTCCGTACCCACGGTGTTGATTGAAAAAATGTGTTCATCCCCGTAGAGGAGTTTATTGTATACCTCTCCAGAAATGTAGTTGGGATCTGCTTTCCGCTGCTTCAGGTTATTGATGGTTCGCATTTTAGCAAGACCAAATTCCTCCTCATCCCATCGGGGCTCAAGCAGGATCTCCTCAACAAGGGCGAGTACTTTGTCATAATTCCGGGCAAGGGTATTCACCGAAATAGTAATGGATTCTCTTCCGGTATACATATTGATACGGGCGCCGAGCAGGTCGATTGCCTCTTCCAGTTCTTCCGGTGTTTTGCTGGCAGTTCCTTCCATCATGAGGTCGGTGACCAGGTTTGCCACTCCAACCTTACCAATATCATCGACATACTGTCCACACCGGATATTGATATTGAATTGAACAAGCGGCAATTCGGAGTAGACAATTCCATGCACTTTTATTCCATTCTCCAGGTTATCCTGCCAGATTTCAGGAAGGGTAAGTTCCGGGGTTGGTCCCAGTGGTGGTTCGACGGAACGATCGAAAGCTGAAGGTGTTTTAACAATCTCCTCTTCCTCTGTCTCTCCCAGAACAACTTCTGTTGCTTCGGTGATCTTTTCCTCCACTACCTGTGCTTTAACGGATCCTTCAGCCACCATATCCAGCTGACCTTTCGGGACAAAACTGGTAGCGATATAGGGTTTTCCCTTAATATAGGTTTCATAGACTCTCATGATATCATCGATAGTAACAGCTTTGATATTTTCAATATCCTCTTCAATAAAGGACGGGTCCCCGGCAAATTCATTATACATCGCAAGTTGAAATGATTTTCCGAGAACACTGCTGATCCCATTGTAGAAATTTGTTTCAAGACCGGCCTTGATTCTGTCCAGGTCGGTTTCGGTGATCCCTTCCTGTTCAAATCGTTCGAATGACTCGAAAATTGCATCTTCGATCTCGGCAAGGTTTTTACCGCTGTTAGCCGTAATGTTGATATAGAACTTTCCAGCCAGTTCCTGCGAACTGTTATAAGCAGATGTTCTGGATGTCAGTTCTTTCTCTTTGATCAGCACCTTGTACATGGGAGCCTTTTTCCCCGAAGAGAGAAGTTCTCCCAGGAAATCCAGGGCATAGGCATCTTTGTGGTATTGTTCAACGGTTGGCCATACCATCCTGAATTGGGCTGCACGGGCAAAATTATCCTCGTGGTACAGTTTCTTCGTTTCAGAAAGGGTTACCGGCATCGGATCCATATCCTCCACCTTGTTCCCAGCCGGGATCTCTCCGAAATATTTCTCAATCAGCTGCTTTGCCTCGTCTGTTTTAAAATCACCGGCAAGCACCAGTGTGGCGTTATTCGGCAGGTAAAATTTCGAGTGAAACTCTTTCACATCCTCTATGGTTGCATTAAACACATCCTTCATCTCTCCGATGACCTGCCAGCTATAGGGATGACCCTCAGGATAGAGGTTCTTATCAATTACATAACTGGTATGGCCGTAAGGACGGTTATCCACCATTTGGCGTTTCTCATTCTGTACCACATTTTGCTGGTTCGCAAAGGAGGATTCTGTCACCGTATTGATCATATATCCCATCCGGTCTGATTCAAGCCAGAGAATCATTTCCAGTGCATTCTTCGGGACGACCTCAAAATAAACGGTTTGATCATTGGATGTACCACCGTTAAGCATTCCCCCGGCACTCTGAATCTTTTTAAAAAACTGGTCCTGACCGACATTTTCCGATGCCTGAAACATCATGTGCTCAAAAAGATGTGCAAAGCCGGTTCTTCCAAGTACCTCCCGATTAGATCCCACGTGATACAGAATGGCAAGAGATACAATTGGATCCGACTGGTCAACATGTAAAACAACATCCAGTCCATTATCCAACTGGTATTTTTCAAAATCAATCGTTAGCTCATCACTGCCAGATGTTTTTTCCCGCTGGCATGAGAGAAGAATCAGCGCAAGTAGAATAAAGAAACCTGCGGTAAAGGATTTCCTGATCATGGTAAATTGTTTTTGGTTATTGATTATCTATTGATTGTTTCTATTGAGGAAATAAAGGTAGTCAAAAAAAAGATTGAACCGACCCCATTACGGCAATTATCGTAACGTCTCAAACCCAAAAGAATCATCCTCAAAAACCAGCCTGAAGTATTCATCTTCAAGATCAACATACCCCTGGTCAAAACAGAAGCAGTAGGTTTTCCCCTTTTTTGTTGTGTAGGAGTGTGTGTGAAAGGTAAAAATAAAGCCCCTGGCAATCAGTTCATCCCTGTGGACTTTTTCCGCCCCTTCCATATTCAATTCACTCAGGATACGCCTGTTTCTTCGTAAAACATTCTGAACATTCCGTACGAACTTTTCATTACCCCGGTTCATCCGGTTGTGGTAATTGTTCCTGCAGAGATCAGAACAGAACTTTTTGTCAGACCTCCCTTTTATCGGTTTACCACAGTCAAGACAGGTATTCATCCGGTATGATTGTTTCCTTAAATATACAAATAATCGTTTATAAACGTTTACAAACGTTTACAAACGTATATAAACGACTACAAACGTTTAATCACCGACTAATTGCATATTGGTGTTGTTACTTTGATGATGATATGAAGAATATCCGTGTCGGACGGACGCTATTCTTCACAAGTATTAATCAAAAAACTTAACATCATGAACAATTTAAGAAACAGGGTAAACCTGATCGGCAACCTCGGGACAGATCCGGAGGTAAAAAAACTGGAAAGTGGAAGAATGCTGGCGAAGTTTCCACTGGCAACGTCAGAAAATTACAAGAATGCGGAAGGGCAAAAAATCTCAGAAACCCAGTGGCACAATCTTGTTGCCTGGGGTACTACTGCTACATTTGTGGAAAAATACCTGAAAAAAGGCAATGAAATTGCTGTGGAAGGGAAACTTTCACACCGATCCTATGAGGACAAAGATGGAATCCGGAAGTACTTTACAGAGATCATTGTCAATGAAGTGTTGATCCTGAGGACCGACAACAAGACTGATCAGGATACAGTGGAATCGTGATTGTATGGTTTTTTTCTCTCATGCAGGAGGGGCCGGTTCAGATCTTCGAACCGGCCCCTTCTGCTTAAGTTTATGGTATCATTATTCTTTCAATCGTTTTTCAATCTCCTTCATCAGGTGGTTAAAATTATCCCGTGTCTCCTCGTCAAAGTCTTTAAATGTAAGTTTTTCATCCTGTATCGTTTGTACAAAATTTGCAGCGAGAATGGAGCGTGACAGGTTATTCGTTTTGATGAAGTCAGCATTGGATTCGGGAATACCAATTCTCTGGTGCAGGATATATTTCTTAAAATCAATGGTGGAAAACAGGTCTTCAATGCACTGTTCTTTCCCGATGGAAATGAGCTTTCGATCTGCTTTCTTATCGTCGTTTCCGAAGAGGTTAAGTTTCAGTTCACCAAACAGTTCATGTCCCTCCGGATCGCCCTCGGTCACCACGATAAAATCAAGTCCCCACCCCAATAACAGGTTTACCAGGTTTCCAACATTGGAAACATCAGTAGCCGGAAGAAGGTATACTTTTTTTGAAGGTTTTCTGAGTTTCATGAAAGCGGAAAGGTAATAGTAGGCAGTAATGTCTTCAAGGATAACATTATTCTTCTGCTGGATAAACTGTTGTTCCGATAGCCTCGATCCCATCATTGTATAGATCGGTGAAAGTGTATCGGTTGATGCCGATGTAAGGGATTTTGCGTCGAACACCGTGGTTTCGCTTCGCTCATAATCTTCCACAGCGCGTTGAACGGCCAGCAGCCGGTATAACTTATTCAGGTCGATCAGGTGGGGTGAATGGGTAGTGTAGATGATCTGTATCTTACTTTTAATATCTTCAAAGACTTTAAGGACATCTTCCTGTGCTCTTGCATGGAGGCTGAGTCCCGGCTCATCGATCAGAAGCAATTTGCCTGTACTTTCTTTTTCCATTGCCGCTGCTTTCAGCTCAAGATAAAAGGAGAGGAACCATCGTACACCGCGGCTTCTCTGCTTGGGATATAACCGTTCCTGTTGATCCCTGATCCAGAACTCAATGAATGGGTGGCCACTCTTCTCAGGGTGGGAATGATCGTAATGCTCCAATTCAAAATTGATCCTGATCTTGTTATGCTGACCAATTTTTTGTCTCCAGTAGTCTTGAAAATTGATGGTTATTTCGGTATTCAGCTTTTCAATCTTCTGTTTCAGTATCCGGTGGCTAACCTGTTTGAAAAAATCGGAATCAAGGCCGGAAATTTTAAGAAAATTATTAGCAGCCTTGTACCCTTCCACTTTTCTATTTTGTGTAAGGATATCATCCAGGTCAATGCGGTTTGGCAAAAGGCTGCTAAAATCTTCAAACAGTACAAATTCAGGAATGTATTTGATCAATTCATTCCCAGCCTCAACCCGGGTGTAATAGGGATTGATGTGGGGCTTTTCCTGTTTGATTTCTCTTTCTGCCATTGACAGATCCTTCCCCTGCAGGATTTTCAGTGCCAGGTATCTCCGGGTGATTGCCTCTTCACGGCACCGTTCATATTCCCGGACAACCTTTACATGTTGTTCATTTGTAAGATCGAGTTGAAGCCTGCCTGCCCTCTTCTCTTTATCACTCATTGCAAATTCAAAGATCCTTTGATTTTCAGCCAATTCTTGAAATGAACGGTTCAGATCTTCTGTTGCTTTCCTGTAGTTCTCCTGTGCCTCATTGCTTGCCTGTGCATATTTTGCCTGTTCTTCGAGTTCCCGGACTTTCTGATGCTGTTCATCTGCTGCTTTCTTCTTGTCCTGTAACCTGGTTCTCAGCTTTTCGAGGGCATGTTGTTCAAGGTCAATGTTTTTCTGAATTTTCGGACGGGAATGTTCCGGCGAATTCTTCAGCATTTTCTGAAGATCACTGATCTTCGCTCTGCTATCCTCCACCGCTTCACTGACCTCATCCTTTTCCCGGTTAGCGGTTTTCAGACCAGTAAGGGCCTTCTCTTTCTGTTCCAGTATTCTGTCAATTTTAGCCTGAATCTTTTCATCTTTCTCATGAAACTTCTGATTGTGTAGTTCATACAGTTCTATAATTTCCTTACCACCCAGTTCAATACGACTCGAGAAATCTTCATTCCATAACCTTCCCAGGGTAATGGTATTCTGATCCTTAACGCATTTTGACACACCAGAGGGTAACTCTTTCTCGTTAAGAACTTTGTTAAATTCCCTATCGGTAATGTCGAATTTGCAGGAAACGACAGGCATGCTCAGGTCACTTCTTAAAATGTCTTCTGATATGCTGCCTTCGTAGAAACTATTCAGTGCTTCCAGGATGGATGTCTTACCAGATTCGTTCTGACCGATAAGTCCGGTGATGTTATCCGGGGAGAGCTGTGACCAACCCGTATCGACGATTGACCGGAAATTTTGAATTCGAAACGCGAGTAATTTCATGCCGGATGGTTATAACTGTTGATCGAATACACGAAAGTACAAAAATTGATAATACCGGATTAAAATCGTACACCCATAATTAAAATGTCATCCACCTGCTCCAGGTCCCCTTTCCACTCTTCCAGTGCAGAAACAAGTATCTCTCTCTGATCCGGTAAAGGCTTGTGGTGAATCTCCAGCAACAACTCCTTGAATTGTTTGTATTTGAATTTCTTTCCCCAGACCCCTCCAAACTGATCGGCAAATCCATCTGAGAAAAGGTATACAATATCACCCGGAAGAATTTTCAGCATTTGATTGGAGAAGGATAATTCTTCCGTACCGCTGATACCGATGGGCATTTTATCGGGTCTGATCTCTTCCATGTCATTTTTACGAATCAGGTAAAGGGGGTTATTTGCACCGGAATATTGTAATTCTCCTGAATCGGGTGTATAGATGCATAGTGCGATATCCATTCCATCTTTCGATTTCGCTACCTCCCCGGTCTGGTGTAATGCTTTCATGATCTTCTCGCGCAATTGATTCAACATGCGGTTGGCTTTGAGGGCACATTTTTCCTGCAGTATCTCATTCAGAAAGGATATTCCAAGAATGCTCATCAGCGCACCGGGAACTCCATGACCGGTACAATCCGCAGCAGCGAATATAATCTTGTTGTTCTTTTCAGCCAGCCAGTAAAAATCACCTGAAATGATATCTTTGGGCAGGTAAAGAATGAAATTATCGGGCAAATAACGGTTCAGTACACTTTCCGTAGGGAGAAGTGCCGACTGGATAAGGCTGGCATACTGAAGGCTGTAAATAATCTCCTTCTTCTGACGGGCAATTTCATCCCGCTGCCGCTCAAGCTCTATTAGGAGATTATCATCCGGCATAACTTCATTGACTTGTTTCGGGTTTTACCCAAAGATATAAAATTCAAAAGAAAACAGGTAACTTATCTGATCTTCCAGTGTGTGGTTTATCAGAATTTTTGCAGTAAAAAATAGACCAGCGGAAGGGTAAACAGACTCAATATGGTGGAAAGAAGAACATTCTCCGTGGCCTGTTTTTCATCCGCTCCGAATTGCTTTGCCATCACCACGATAATTGCCATACATGGCATGGCTACCTGCAACACAACGACAGAGACGACTGTTTCATCCAGGGAAAAACCGATCACTGTTTCGGCTCCCTTCAGGATCAGGATCAACAAAAAGGGAGTGATAATCAACTTGTTAAGGCTGGTTACAATGACATACCCTTTGCGCAATATACCCCTGAAGTTTGTCTGTGCAAGAATGGCACCGATATAGATCATGGAGAGATAAAGTGTTGTGTTACCCAGTCCCCCCAATGGTTTGAGCAGGATCGCCGGAAAACGGATTGAAAACCCCATCATGATCAACCCCAATACCAGTGCAATGGTATTGGGATTCAGAAGGTGTTTCAAATGAGCGGACCAATTCACTTTCTCTTTGCGCACCAACAGGTAAATCCCCAGCGTCCACTGGAGGGAATTGGATGAGAGATGGAACAGTGTGGCATACAATAATCCCTCACCTCCGGGGAAAAGGGTGTTAATTAAAGGATATCCGAGAAAAACAATGTTTCCAAACATCGAATGCAAGAGGTATATGGTCCGCTTCGAAGGATCTAACCGCTGTATCCGTGATGAAATGATGCCCACTGCCAACATGAGGCAAAGTCCTGCATAAGAAAAGAGGATAACCAGTCCACTGTTTCTGATGATCTCCGGTGTGAGATCCAGTTCCGAGAGATTGGTCAGGATCAGTAATGGCAGGGTGATGTTGAAAACCAGCCGGGCAATCCCATCTTTGAGATCCCCGGAAATTAATCCCCACTTAATTGCCGCTATTCCGATAACAACAAGAATAGCCAGAATTAAAACCTGGTTGATGATGATTTCAGTATACATAAAGAGCAAAAATATACTTTTCATTTAAATGAACCTTTTGTTCCGGACGAAGATTTGTTATAATTTCGCATCCTGATGAGAAGCTTCATTCAAAAACACATCTATGGTATCCTGGGAACGATCATCGTTCACCTTCTGCTTGCAATTCTGTTCATGCTAATCAAGCTATCAACAACCTATCAGGAGAGGCAGGAAGCGATCATCATTGATTTTGAATCCACACCTGAAGAACCCGAGATCATAGAGGTGGAGGTGCCGGACCGGATTGCTGAGATGTACAATAACGAGGAATTTTGGACGAACATTGCGCGCAACCTGAGCAGCCAAACAGAAGAAGAATTTGATATTGAGGATTACATTGATAAGATCAGGCAGGAATTGATGGAGAGTGGGGAGATATCGGAGCAGAATTACCTGGATGAGCTGCGCCAACGCCTGGAAGAGGGTACACATGCCGGAGAAACTGAATTTCGTGACCTGGAGGAGAGCAAGGAGGAAATAACGGCTAATGAAATGGCAGCGGCGTATTCCGGACCCACACGGATTTATTATATTTTGGAGGGCCGGACTCACCGCTACTTGCCGCTACCCATCTATAAATGTGAGGGAAGTGGAAAGGTTGTTCTGGATATTGTGGTCGACCAGAGGGGATTTGTGCTTTCCGCAGAAGTGATTCGGGAAGAATCGTCAACAGACGATTACTGCCTGCATGATATGGCAAAGGATGCAGCTCTCAGGACCAGGTTTAATCTTGATCTGTCGGCTCCTGCCCGTCAACAGGGACTCATTACCTACCACTTTGTTGCCCAGTAACATCAATGGTTCCCACAACCGAAGGGAAATCCCGGGCTAAAGCAGAGTTCGATTCGAATAATCAAAAGGCTTCACCAGGTCAGGAACATTCTTGTCAGCTCCCCGTTTTGTAATCAACCGCGATATGGTGTGAGCCTCCATCTCCTCTTCACTGAAGGGTTTCAATAATGTGAGGGATTCAGATATAGGGATGGTGGTATCCAACCACCTCTTCTCATCCTCACTTGCCAGGATAACAGGCATTCGCTTCTTAACATTGTGAATCTTTTCCATGAGAAGATTGGCATGTGTGGTAATGATGCTGAATGTTTTCACGATCTCCCCCGTTCGATGGTTGGTCCATATATCAAAGAGTCCGGCAAAGGTGAAGATTTTTTCATCCGACAGGTATATATAATATGGAAATTTTTCTCTGCCAACGGTTTGCCATTCATAAAAGCCCCTGCTAATGACAAGGCACCGGTTTGATCTGACCGCATTCCGGAAGGAAGGTTTCTCGGTGATTGTTTCCGACCTGGCATTGAAGGTCTTATACCGGATGTCATTCGCATACTCCTCATCCCTGGTCCAGGAGGGTATCAGTCCCCATTGGTACAACTCAATTCCATCCGGTTTTTCTGAACTTATTACAGGGATCTTCGGTAACTCAAATGCATGATAATAATAGCTGGGCCTGTAATAGTCAGGATCGAGCAGCGGAATGTTGAACCGTCGCTCCATCTCCTCCCTGATGATGTTCACGTTTATTGTAAAACACATGGTCGCACAATGATTGAATGGTTTGCAGGAAACCTTAATCCGGTATTTGGAACACTTTCAGGTTCAGGGGTTGAATCGGATTCGGAAGGTCCAGGTCAAATAGATCCTGCTCTGGCCACTGTTCCATGCTGCCGAATACTTTTCTCATGGTTCGGTCAATCTCGCCAGGAAACTTCGATGATTTCCAGGTACTCGAATTCAACAGAACAACCCATGTAAATCCATCATCCTGGTGTTTGATCATGGCAGAGGTGCCTGCAAAAGATCCGGTTCTCCACCAGGTACCGTTGGCAAGTGTTGTCTTCCAGCCGACAGGTGCATAACCATAACCCGGATCGGTCATGAGTTTAACCTTTTCCGGTGTAATGATATCTGTTCTGCTTGAATCCCCATCGATTGCCAGGGTAAGCTTCAGCAGATCGGGTGCTGCAGCAATCCAGCTCCCAGCTGCACCCAGGGCTTCAACATCGTTCCCTCCATAGCACCGCATGACCATTTCATCCGGATCATAAATTGACTTGACACGTTCTGATCCGGTGGGTTCATAGTACCTGACTTCCAATGATGCTTTCTGCCATGGCATGTTCCCACCCAACTGCATATCGTATACCCCAATCGGATTCAGAATACTGTTTTTTACATATTCCTCATACGGTTGTTGTGTAATTTCTTCAATGACCAGTCCCAGAATACTGTATCCCAGATTCGAATAACTTACGTAACTGCCCGGGGTGAAGTGCAGTTTTTTGCTAAGGGCAAACTGCACAATGGTTTTTGTATCAGGCGGTGAAGGAATATTCATATAGGTTGCTATTGCATGGGGAATGAACATTTGATCGCCCCATCTTCTGGTCCATCCTCCGGAATGAGTCAGAAGGTGTCGAACAGTAATATCGAAGGCACGTGTATCCCGCGGGTTCAGGTAGATGGAATCATGCAGTATAGCACCCTCCCCGAAGACTTTTTGATCCAGGGTTATCCTGCCTTCCTCTACCAGGTTCATGATAGCAACGGCTGTAATCAGCTTGGAGACACTGGCTATGCGAAACAGGTGAAAGGGCTGCACATCGATCCCTTCTTCCCTATCGGCTTTTCCGTATCCCCGCGCAAAAACAAGCTTTCCATCTTTTGCAATCGCCACGGAGGCACCCGCAATATCCCACCGTTTTATAAATGAATTGAAAATCTTATCTATTGGAACGAATGTTTCTGATGCACAAAGATCATTGCGTAGGCGCACGCGAAGATGATCCGGATCAGTAGGTTCCCTGTCTGTAGATGCAGAATGGGGATCGGTAAAACCGAAGGAGGTGACCAGCAGCAGTAAAAAAGTCAGAGGTATCCGCCAGTATAATTTTAATGTTGTCACAAAATACAAGTTAACAGTTTGTATAACAGACTATTAAAAAATATCAAATTGCAAATTTAATGGAATTCTACAGGATGTGATCAAAAATTGCAATAAAAATTCAACAGAAGAAGAAAGTTTTTAACAGATCCGGGATGATCAGTTGGATTGCGTTGACAGGGGGAATTCTGTTGTCCTGTTTTCGGGACCGGAGTGGAGTTATGCCGGCAGGCTGTATCGGGTTGGTTATGTCTATTGGAAAGAAGTTACTCGTGGAAAAAGAAGGGTATAAAAACACGAAGAGGGAATTTTTCTACGAAAAATTCCCTCTTCCACTTCTTAAGACCCGTAGGTCAGAATCAGTGCCAAGCTACTGTTATTATGGCTTCTGCGTTCCAATTCAACCCTTTCGGGTATCGTCTTCCGGCGTCTGAATTCAATATTGCTTCGCTTTTGCAAGCGTCGCGATTCTGAACCCTGGCTCTTTAAAGGCCCCTTAAACACCTGGTTCTTACGAACCCGACCCTTACGAGTTGAACCTGTTCCCACCGGCCTGTTGCCAGGCTGGCTTTCGCGGGTTCGCCTTTTGAAACTCACCCTGGCAGGCACCTGTTCCGAAGAACGGATGACCTGAGGATGGGTCCTGGAGTGTTTCAACTTTTGCAAGCATCCACAATCCGTTTCCGCGTTTCTCAAGCTTGCCTTTTATCCCTCACTTGGTATAACAAATATATTACTAGATGGTAACCGGTGCAACTTTTTTTAACTTTCCTTGTCAACATAGTTTCCACACCCTTTATTAACAAATGTTCATAAATGGAACCGCATAAGAATCAAGTAAAAAGGAACAATTTGAGAACCATTAAGATAGGAAAACAACCGTTTACTCAGGTGCAAGCGACTTGGTTTTATTCTATAATTTTACGGCAGATCTTGAAACAATTCTTTATTATATATACTATATTTACCGGTCAATATTCATCACCGTATCATGAAGATTAAAAAAGTCCTCATTGCAAATCGTGGGGAGATTGCAGTCCGGATCATTCGATCCTGTCGTGAATTAGGGATCACGACAGTAGCGGTTTACTCCGAAGCTGACCGAACCGCATTGCATGTCAGGTATGCTGATGAGGCCTATTATATTGGTCCCTCCCCTTCCAATGAAAGCTACCTGGTGATGGATAATATCATCCAGGTGGCAAAGGAATCAAAATCGGATGCGATACATCCCGGATACGGTTTTCTTTCCGAAAATGCTGAGTTCTCGGACAGGGTAAAGAAAGCGGGTATTATTTTCATAGGCCCCAGCGCCTATTCAATTCAAACGATGGGTGATAAGATCAGTGCCCGAAAAAGCATGATAAACGCCAACATTCCTGTCGTACCAGGCACAAAGGAAAACCTTACGGATAATTCGTCATACAAAAACATCATTACCGAAATCGGATTGCCAGTCATGATCAAGGCCTCGGCAGGTGGTGGGGGAAAGGGAATGCGCCTGGTAAGGGAAGAGGGTGAACTGGCGGCTGCAATCAGGGCTGCCAGGTCGGAAGCACTCGCCGCTTTTGGTAATGATTCAATCTATATCGAAAAATACATTGAATCGCCCCATCACATTGAATTTCAAATTCTGGCAGACCGGCATGGGAATATCATCCACCTGTGTGAACGGGAGTGCTCCGTTCAAAGGAGGCATCAAAAAGTGGTGGAAGAGACCCCGTCTCCGCTGATGACAGCTGAATTACGGGATGAAATGGGAAAACATGCTATCGCTGCTGCAAAAGCGGTCAATTATGAAGGGGCCGGAACCATTGAATTTCTGGTAGACAACCGGCTTAACTATTACTTCCTTGAAATGAACACCAGGCTTCAGGTAGAACACCCTGTTACAGAAAGGGTAACGGGAATAGACCTGGTGAAAGAGCAACTCTATATCGCCGATGGACAACCATTGCGAATTGCACAGGAAGAGGTTTCTCAAAATGGACATGCCATAGAATGTCGGATTTATGCCGAAGATCCGGAAAACAATTTCATGCCCAGTCCCGGTATGGTAAGCAAAATCATTGAACCCATGGGAACCGGTGTGCGCTGCGATGGCTACATCTATCAGGGATATACTATCCCGATCTATTATGACCCATTGATCTCAAAGCTGATCACATGGGGTATCACACGGGAAGAAGCAATCAGCAGAATGAAAAGAGCATTGGAAGAATACTATATCCTCGGCGTGAAAACCTCGAAAAATTTCCTGGTCAGAATCATGGAAACTCCCGATTTTATTACCGGTAAGTACGATACACATTTCATCGAAAAAAACAATGATTTTCTCTTTTCACCCTGCAGGAGTGCGCGTGAAAGTGAACAGTTTGAAGGTCTGGCAGCACTTACTGCGCTCCTTGAATATAACACGTCCCTACTGAACGGTAACATCCTGCCTGGACCCAATGGAAGAAACCAGTGGAAAGAATTTGGCCGGAAAAAAAGCATGATCAGGCTATAAAATCCAATATAATCCCTTTTGATGCGTATGGAAATTCTGCTAAACGATAAAATCATACTGGTCGATATCCTGAAAAAGGATGGAAGCAACATGGATGTTTCGATCAACGGAAAGATCCTGAAAGTCAACGTAATAAAGGTTGATAACGGAATTTATTCCATTCTTCACAATGGAAAATCATATGACATGGAGGTTGTGCCCGGTAGTGATAAGCGGAAATATTCTGTTGCACACGGATGTTCCACTTTCGATGTCGAGATCAATGATTTGGAATCAAAATACATGAAGAACCGGTTAAAGGGCCAGATGGAACACGACCAGGATTCCATCTCCTCACCCATGCCGGGTAAGGTGGTGAAAATCCCCGTTGATGTTGGGGATGAAATCGAGCCCGGTCAAACCCTCATTATCATCTCAGCCATGAAAATGGAGAGCGAGTATAAAGCAAAACGGTCGGGTAAGATCAAAGAGATCCTGGCCACCGAGGGTGATACCATTGAAGGGAATCAACCATTAATACTAATTGAATAATCAGATCCCGGTATTATGTCAACACTGGAAGAAAAATTCAAGGATTTTGAAGAACGGGTTAATGCTGCTGAACTGGGCGGAGGAGTTGAAAGAATTGAAAAGCAGCACAAAGCCGGAAAAAAAACTGCACGCGAACGGATCAATGATCTTCTTGATCCCGGTACTTTTATTGAAACCGATCGAATGGCGGTACACAAATGTACTGATTTTGATATGGATAAAAAGAAAATACCGGGTGATGGGATCGTCACCGGATATGGGAAAATTGATGGACGGCTGGTCTATATTTTCGCCCAGGATTTCACTGTTTTCGGCGGAACTTTATCCAGAACCAATGCAGATAAAGTCGTTAAGCTCATGGATCTGGCTATGAGAATGGGCGCCCCGGTCATCGGTTTAAACGACTCTGGCGGTGCAAGAATACAGGAAGGCGTTCAGAGCCTTGCCGGATACGCAGATATCTTTTACCGAAATGTGATGAGTTCCGGTGTTATTCCTCAAATATCTGCCATTCTCGGTCCATGCGCCGGGGGAGCGGTATACTCTCCTGCCCTGACAGATTTTATCTTTATGGTCAAAGAGACCAGTTACATGTTTGTGACGGGGCCCGATGTGATCAAAACCGTTACACACGAAGATGTAACAAAAGAGGAGCTGGGAGGTGCCATGACCCACAACTCGAAAAGTGGTGTGGCCCACTTCATTGGTGAAGATGATGAACAAACGATGATGATGATCAGGGAGTTGCTTAGCTTCCTTCCATCCAACAACATGGAGGATCCACCGGTCAAACCCTCTCTTGATGACATCAACAGGGTGGATGAAAACCTGCAGACCATCGTGCCGGTTGATCCCAACAAGCCCTACGATATAAAAGAGATCATCACAACGGTTGCGGATGACCATAATTTTTTTGAGGTTATGTCACATTATGCAGAAAACATGGTGATCGGTTTTATCAGGCTCAATGGCAAAACGATCGGCATTGTGGCAAACCAACCGGCTCACCAGGCAGGAGTGCTGGATATCAATGCTTCGGTAAAAGGTGCACGCTTTGTCCGATTCTGCGACGCCTTCTCTATACCCCTGGTCACCTTTGAAGATGTGCCCGGCTTTCTGCCCGGAACCATACAGGAATTTGGAGGTATCATACGCCACGGAGCAAAATTGCTGTATGCCTTCTCAGAAGCCACCGTGCCGAAAATTACGATTATCACCCGGAAAGCGTATGGAGGAGCATACTGTGTCATGGCCAGCAAACACATTGGTGCCGATGTGAATTTTGCCTTTCCTACTGCTGAAATAGCAGTGATGGGACCTGATGGAGCAGTCAATATCCTGCATCGAAGTGTTGTTGATAATGAAGAGAAAACACGGAAAGTGGAAGAATACAAGTCGAGTTTTGCAAATCCCTACAAAGCTGCAGAACTGGGATACATTGACGAGATCATCCTGCCCAAATATACGCGGAAAAGATTGATCATGGCACTGGAAATGGCGCAAAATAAAAGTGCCTCAAATCCTCCAAAAAAACACGGTAATATTCCATTGTAATTGCTCGTATCCATCAGCTATCGCCACAAATTGCAATCCCTTCTGAGTATCTGGATGGCATTCCCGGGGCGTTCGATCATGCTGTAGAAACTGGAAATGGATTGGATGATCTTCGCTTTGTGTTCGAGTTCCAGCAATTCGAATTCCTGATATAGCTTAAATACTTCATCCTTTTTCTCTTCGAACAGGTCAAACAGTGCTATAAATTCCTTTCTGGATCCGCAAATCCCTTTATAAAACCGGTCAGCACTAACACTCTCAAGGGAATCTCTGAAAGAATTCCTGTACGGGGCGTCAACAAGTCCTGCATAGTCGAAATCATAGGGTACAGGAATGGGAGGACTCAGCGGATCAAGGGTTACCAGTTCGATGTTGTGAAGCAGCTGAACAAACCAATCATTATTCGCTATCATGTATTGGAACAGGGCAAGGATATTGAATGACTCTTCATCCAAATCATCAGCAGAAAAATTTTCAATGTTGATGATCTTTCCATCGTTTCTCTCAGCCATGTATTTCGGACGTTCAATAAAAAAAGCAAAACTGGTTATCTGATCACCCGGATTATCCTGTTCAATGTAAGATATTTCAGCTAACCGAACCCGAAAACTAAACGGAGTGAAATGGTTATATAACCGGTAAATCGAGTACTCTTTAAAAAGAAATTGTTCATACTCAGGCCGGCTGGTCATGCAATGGGTCACCAGTTTAATCTCGTCCTGTCCTTTAAAAATTGTATTGGCAATGTGATCCTCCGATAAAATAATCCGTAATGGAGGAAAATTACAATTATCCGGATCTCTCCGGAAATTCCCCCTGGTCCTGACTTCCACCGGAATAGAGACAAACTCCCCGTTCTCGTCTGCATAGCTTAATACGGCAGGATATTCATCCGGATCCTCCTCAAGATCACTGATCAGAACACCAATGTGTCCAGTAAGTTTAACCTGTAAAACCTCATCCGAATCAAACAAACCCACAGCACTCCGATCCGGTTGCCCCTTCCCCGTTGATATAGCTAACAGAGAGAAACTAAACACCATAAAGAAAATTTGCAGGATTTTCATATTTACATCATAAAGAAAATTACAATTTCGAAAAAAACCGTGTGACACAAGATATAAATTCCGAAGATACAAAATAAGGGATTTTTTCCTATAATGCAGAATCCGAAATCTGAACTTTTGTTTCTGAAAATTGTTACTTTTAAAATGAGTTATTATGGTCCAGGATTTCATGCTAACGGATTATGTTAACAAAGAATGGAGGAACGAAAAATGAAACAGGTCAGAGCATTTCTGGTACTTTTTTTTATATCAAGTTTATGGATTACCGTTTACGCTCAGAATAATCAAGAGGTACATTCGATGGAGAAAAGTGATTCAATGAAGGTAAAAAAAAGTGATGAAGATTGGAAACGTCTTCTCACACCGATGCAATATCACGTCCTTCGTGAAAAAGGGACTGAATATGCATTCACAGGGAAATATGATCATTTTTTTGAACGGGGACATTACGTATGTGCTGCGTGTGGAAACGTGTTGTTCGAATCGGACACAAAATACAATTCCGGATGCGGCTGGCCGGCGTTCAATGACAAGGCTTCATTAGAAAACATCATCACCCGGGTTGACCGGTCAGATGGCATGGTGCGAACCGAGGTGATCTGTGCACAATGTGAGTCCCATCTCGGACATGTTTTTGAGGATGGTCCTCCCCCAACCGGCTTGCGGTATTGTATCAATTCAGCCGCTTTGAAGTTTATTCCCGATGGTGAGAAAGAATGATACAACCCGGTGCGTTGTACCGCAACGAACTGGCTTAACAAAAGCAGTTTTTTCCGGGGTTATTTAATGGTTGCATTGGTTTTTTAAAGTAAATGAGGTTCGAATTCCTTGATTTTAGCACCCTCAACGTCTGAGGCATTGAAGGGAAACTAGATGAAAATAATAAACCAACAACTAAACCTAAAATTAAGAGAAGTAAGGAACCGAACCTCATTTACCAAAAATCATCCTGTAATTAAAACGGAAAATAAGGTATTTTATTATTAATAATCAAATCTGATCTGTCGATCTACCCCGTTTTGATGATTTATTCTAAATACAAAATTACAGGCAATCTATAACAAACTATTGATTTACAACATCCTTGTCAAACAACGCTAATAACTTTTCTAATTTTGCTTTAAATATAGTATAATAATTCATAATCCCATCATCTAAAAAACGAAATTTAAAATCGATTTTTCTTTCGATAGGAGTTTCGTGTTAAATCATTATTTTTAAGAAATTTTTCAGCCGATGCGAGCCGGTTTTTCATTCTTCCTTTTTTTCTGTCTGTTCAACCTCCTGCTTGCAGGTCCTCCATCCGGTTACAACCAACAGGATACCAGTCGGATTGATACTTCCGAATACATCCCGAATGATCACAATTATAATCTGATCATTGCCTCTTTTTATGGTTATCCTTCAGAAGTACTCCGTTTATTAAACCTCGGTGCAGACCCAAATACAAGAACATTCGAAGGCATTACACCCCTGATGTATGCCGTGCAGAACGGTGATCTGACAACAACTAAAATCCTGGTTTTTAACGGTGCCAATGTAAATTATAAACCCCTGGATGGTGTTTCCGCAATCATTGCAGCTTCACGTTACAATTTCCTGGAGGTTGTCGATTTTCTTATTCGCAACGGTGCAAATGTAAACGACAGGGACAATGATGGTGCATCATCCCTACTCTACAGTGCCGGATATTATTACTATGAACTGTGCGAACTCCTGTTGTTGAATGGAGCCAATCCGGAAATCAGGGATAACGAAGGAACCACACCGGTAATGGCTGCTGCCTATGGAGGGAATCCCGATGTGATCGATTTGCTTATCCGGTATGATGCAAATATAAACAGTGCGGATTCAGAGGGGACAACGGCCCTGATGACTGCGGCACAGAATGGCGATACAACCATGATCCGGATATTAACCGGGGTTGGAGCTGATCTCAACCAGCTCAATAAACAGGAATACTCAGCGCTGGATATTGCTATAATAAACGGTCATATGGATGCTGCCGAACAGATCATCTCCCTGGGAGCAAACACGGAAGGCACCGGCA
>Ga0315537_1000960_pt1 | contig 23030 bp, 28 predicted proteins | sample SalMarSW160270MG_FD_203091 | JGI IMG/M metagenome (GOLD analysis project Ga0315537, IMG submission 203091) | Salt marsh sediment microbial communities from the Plum Island Ecosystem LTER, Massachusetts, United States - Salt Marsh Sediment SW1602-70 ...
CTGCCGGCCGGGCCGACAAACGGCTCCCCCAGGCGGTCCTCGTGATAGCCGGGCGCCTCCCCGACGAACATGACCTCGGCACGGGGATTGCCGACGCCGAAAACCACCTGCGTCCGCGTCTGGGCCAAAGGGCACTTGGTACACGATGAGGCAGCCCGAGCCAGCTCCTCGAGCTGAGACACCGCCTCGTCGCTCATGCGCCTTCCTCCATCGCCGCGACACCCGCAACCGGCTTGGCGGCGCGCATGGCCGCCTCGATAGCCCGTGCCACCACCACAAACGCCGCTTCCGCAACAGCGTCCGGATCACCGTCACCGCCTCCGCACGACACCGCAAAGACGGCATCGCCATCATATCGAGTGTGCCCGGGGCGGAGACAGACGGCGAGGGCATCCTGGCCTCGCACGCACAACCGTGTCAGCATCGAACGATCGAGCCGCGCATCCGTGGCCACCACCGCGAGCGTCGTGTTCTCCAGAGGCCTCGGCTCGGCCCATTCGGCAGACGCCCCCCCGGTCAACGGCTCCCCCCCGAGGGTGAACACATCACCGACGGCGTTGACCACGACGACGGCCCCCACGACGACGCCGCCCTCCCTCACTGCCGCCGAACCCACGCCACCCTTGCGCCGGTACTGAAATCCGCGCCATCCGGCCACCGTGGCGCCCGTTCCTGCTCCCACGTTCCCCATCACGACGGGATCCGAGGTTGCGGCCAGGAAGGCGGCGGCCCCCGCCTCGGGCCCGGGCCTCGCCCCGGAATCCCCAATGCCGAGATCGAACAGGACTGCCGCCGGCACGATGGGAACAACGCCAAACGGAGTTGTATGGCCCCGGCCCTGCTTCTCCAGCTCGGTCACCACCCCGTCGACTGCGGCCAGGCCGAATGCGCTTCCTCCGCACAGAGCTATGGCCTGAACCGTCTCCACCTTCATCCCAGGACGCAGCAGCGCCACCTCACGAGTGCCGGGCGCCGCCCCCCTGATCTCAACGGTGGCAACGTTCGGTTCGGGGAAGGTGACGACGGTGACGCCGGTGAGCCCAGCTCCATCGGTCCAATGTCCGACCCGAACCCCGGGAACATCGGTGATGGTCATTGCACGTAGCGGCGCGGCATGCGGGGCCCAAAGCCACAGGTGATCTCGTAGTTGATCGTGCCCAGGCGCTCGGCCCACTCGTCGGCGGTGATCTCCTCCTCGCCCTGGCGACCCAGTAGGACCACCTCGTCGCCCACCTCCACCGGGTCGTCCCCCATGTCGACAACGATCAGGTCCATGGTCACAGTCCCGGCGAGCGGGTAGCGCCGGCCCCGTACCAACACTTCCCCTCCCGTCTCACCAAGGCGGCGCACGAACCCATCCGCGTAGCCGATGGGCACAGTGGCCACCGCGGCCGCGGCGGACAATGCTCGGCGCCTCCCGTACGACGGCCGCGACCCGGCGGGAAGCCTGCGCAGATGGCTCACCTCGGATACGACACGCATCGCCGGGCGCAGATCGAAGACGGGGGCGAACCCGGGGGCGGGCCGCAGCCCGTAGACGCCGATACCGACCCGAACCATATCCAGGCGCGACGCCGGACGGCCCAGCGCGCCGCCCGTATTGGCGGCATGGATCATCTCCGGCTCGATACCGGCTTCGGCCAGCCTCTCGACGAAGCTGCCCAACGATTCCAGCTGTGCGGCAGTGAAACCGCCGTCCTCCTCAGCGACGGCAAAGTGGGTCCACACGCCCTCCAGGCGTAATCCTGCACCGACGACATCCCGGGCCAGGGCGAAGGCCGTCTCCTCGTCGGCTCCGACTCGGTGCATGCCGGTGTCCAGCTTGACGTGCACAGCCAGACCGTCCGGAGCCACCGCAGTCAGGGCGTCGAGGAACTCGGGGCGGTACACCGTGGGCGTCAGGTTCCAGCGCACGGCCTCCACGGCGTCGGACGGAAGCGGCTCGGACAGCAGAAGCACGGGTGCTTCGATGCCCGCCTCCCGCAGCCGCGCTCCTTCGGAGACGAGTGCCACCGCCAGCCAGGAGGCGCCACCCTCCAGGGCAGCCTCGGCCGAAGGCACGTCGCCGTGCCCGTACCCGTCGGCTTTGACCACGGCACAAACCAGCGAAGGAGCCACAGCGGTGGCGATCACGGAGACGTTGTGACGGATCGCCGCGAGATCGATCTCCACCCACGTCGGCCTCACTGCGCCCATCTCCCCACGTGCTCGACGAGCCGGCTCGCCGTCACCGTGGTGACACCGGCCAGATCCGCGGCGGCAACCCCATGCCGGAAGGCGGCAGAACGCGCCGCAGTCTCCGGGTCCAGACCACGCGCCACCAGGGCGGCGACCATCCCGGTGAGAACGTCACCGCTGCCGAGCGTTGCCAGCTCGGGGCCGCCGGATGCCACCACCCAGCGCTCGCTGCCGGCGACCACAGTGGGGCTGCCCTTGAGCAGCACCACGGCTCCGGTCTCCTCGGCCAGCGTTGCCGCGGTGCCGTAGCCCGCCTCGGAGCCGCTCAGCCGCAGGAACTCGCCGGGGTGAGGCGTGATGACGGTCGGATGGCTGCGCGCCGTCAGACCGTCGACGCTGGTGGCATTGATGCCGTCGGCATCCAGCACCAGGGGACGGTCCCAGCCGGCGAGCAAGGCCGCCACGAAGCCCTCAACGCCGGGTCCGAGCCCGGGGCCGAGTGCCATCACATCGAAACGTTCGCCGGCCTCGAGCACGGCGTCGGCGTCGGCGGCCGCAAAAGATTCGCCCTTGCCGACGCCGACGGTCGTCAGCGAAAGATCGGCGGCCGCCAGCTCAGGTCGAAGCGCATCGGGACAGGCAAGGCGCACATACCCGGCGCCGAAGCCGAGCGCTCCACGAGCCGCCAGCGCAGCCGCCCCTCCCAACCCACGGGAGCCTCCGACCACCAGAACCGTGCCCGCAGACCACTTGTGGGCGCGCCGAGGCCTGCGAGGAACCGCGGCGTCCTCTTCTTCGCAGAGCAGCAGCACCGGATCCCCCCCGTCCAGACCGATGTCGACGATCTCGACGCAGCCGCATCGCTCCGGCCCCTCTCCCAGCACGTGGCCTACTTTCAACGCGTGGAAGGTGACAGTGCGCTCGGCGGTGAAGACGGCGCCGTCGACGCTGCCGTCGGCCCCGTTGAGGCCGCTGGGCAGATCGACGGCCAGCACTGACGCCGGGTGCTCGGTCCAGGCCGGCAGCGGGTCGGCGAGCCTGCCGCGAAACCCTGACCCAAACAGACCGTCGATGAGCAAATCGCAGGGCTCGGGCTCGCCGATGGGGCACACGCGTACACCCCGGGCCTTGGCGGCCGATGCGGCCCGACCCGCAGGCGAGCCGCCCTTGGGCTCACCCAGGGCCCGAACCTCCACGTCCACGCCGCGTCGCTTCAGGTGGCGAGCCGCGACGTAGGCGTCACCGCCGTTGTTGCCCGGTCCAGCGAGGGCAAGCACACGACTCCCATACCCGGCACCCATACGCACGGCGGCCAGGGCGACGCCGAATCCGGCCCGCTCCATAAGAGTGTCGACCGGGTCACCGGCGGCCGCGTCGAGACGGGCCGACTCTTCGGGAGTGATGATCGGCTTCATGATCGATGGGCTCGGAGCACGCCTGGATGGTACCGGCGCCCCGGCCGGTTAGCCTTGCCGCCGATGCGTCGCTCACCCCTACACCATTTGCTCAACGTCGTGCGCGGATTCCTGATGGGTTCCGCCGACATCGTGCCTGGGGTATCCGGCGGCACGATGGCCCTCGTGCTCGGCATCTACGAACGTTTGGTCCACAACATCCGCACGGCGGCTGGCGGCATCAGCTCCCTGCTCCGAGGCCGGATGGGCCGGGCACGGCGCCAGTTCGGCGACGTGGAGTGGCTCTTCCTGGTGTTTCTCGCCGCCGGTATCGGGCTCGCCCTCTTCAGCCTCGCCGCTCTCATCGAGCATCTCCTGGAGGATGAGCCTCAGGCCACCGCCGCGGCCTTCTTCGGTCTCGTCGCCGGGTCGATCACGATTGCCTGGCGCCTGGTGCGCCGCTGGGACCCTCTCCGCCTCTCCGTGCTGGTGGCGGTGGCGCTGGCCGCCTTCTTCCTCCTGGGCCTTCGTTCCGAGGACGTCACCGAGCCGGCGCTCTGGATGTACTTCGCCGCAGGGGTGTTGGCGATCGTGGCCATGATCCTGCCCGGGATCTCGGGCTCGTTCGTCCTGCTCATGATTGGCATGTACGAAGCAGTACTCACCGCGGTCAACCAAAGGGATCTCGGCATACTGGCCGTGTTCATCGTCGGCGCCGCCATCGGCCTCGCCGCCTTCTCCACGCTGCTCGACCGGCTGCTGCGCGACCACCACGACACCGTCATGGCCGTGCTCATCGGGCTCATGGCCGGCTCGCTGCGTGTGCTGTGGCCCTGGCCGGACGGCACCGACACCGCCCGCCTGGCTCGCCCGGTCGACTGGGTGGTGCCGTTGATAGCCGCGGCTACGGGACTAGTGGTGGTGCTGGTGATCGGGTGGGCAGGGCAGAGGACTCAGAGCAGAGAAATCAGAACTCAGAATTCAGATCGCGTTGCGCCATTTCCAGACTCTGAACTCTGAACTCTGCAGTCGGCCCTACGGGCCGACTGCTACCGCCACAACCAGCGCCGCCTCGTCCGTGTGCGTCACGGTCACGTGCACCTCGGTGACGCCGAGCTCCTCCGCCCGGTCCCTAGCCGTGCCCCGCAGCACGACCCGAGGCTGGCCGCCTCCGGTTATCTCGATATCTCTCCACCTGATGCTGCGCCACCCGCGGCCCAGGCTCTTCATCACCGCCTCCTTGCCGGCAAAGCGGGCGGCGAGCCGGCGCTCGGGCCGAGCGAAACGGAACGCGTAGACGCGCTCGCTCTCCGTGAAGCATCGCTCCGGAAACTGCTCGTAGCGGGTGAGCAGCCTCTTCACCCGCTCGATCTCGGCGATGTCGACTCCCAATCCGACAACCCGCATGAACTCTCCTACTCGACCGTGACGCTCTTGGCCAGATTGCGGGGCTGGTCGATGTCGTGACCGCGAGCTGCCGCCACGTGATAGGCAAGCAGCTGGAGTAGCACGGCGGAGAGCACCGGGCTGAACAGATCCGGCACACGTGGGATCCTCAGAACCTGATCGGCGTGCTTCGCAACCTCCTCGTCGTCCTCGTAGGCCACGGCCAAGGTGAAGGCGTAGCGCGCCTTCACCTCCTGCATCGCCGACACCGTCTTGTCGTAGACGGCGCCCTGGGTCAGCACGACCACCACGGGCGTGCCCTCGGTGACCAGCGCCAGAGTGCCGTGCTTGAGCTCGCCCGCCGGCATCGCCTCCGAGTGCACGTAGGAGATCTCCTTCATCTTCAGCGATCCCTCCATGGCAACGGCGTAATCGAGACCGCGGCCGATGAAATAGACGTCATCGTGGCCGGCGAGTCGGCCTGCGACGACCCGCACGGCCTCATCGGCCTCGAGCGTCTCCGCCACCTTGCCCGGCAGGAGACGAAGCTGCGAGGCGAGCCAGTCGGCCTCCTGCTCACCGACATTTCCCATCTGCACACCGAAGGCAAGCGCCATCAGGTACTCCCCGACCAGCATGGCCAGATATGCCTTGGTCGAGGCGACGGCGATCTCGGGGCCGGCCCGCACGTAGAGCACATCGTCAGCGTCGCGGCTGAGCGTCGAGCCGACGACATTGGTGAGGGCGAGCACCCGCGAACCCCGTTCGGCGGCAAGCTCCGCCGCGGCGAGTGTGTCCGCCGTCTCGCCGGACTGGCTGATGGCGACGGTCAGCGAGCCGGGTGCGATCAGTGGGTCCCGGTACCTCAGCTCGTGGGCATATGCCACCTCGACGGGCACTCGCAGCAGACGCTCGAAGACCTCCTTGCCCACCATGCCGGCGTGGAACGCCGTGCCACACGCCGTGATCCAGATCTTCTCGAGCGAGCCGACGAGCTTGGGTACGTCCACACTGTCCAGGACGACGCCGGCACCGTCGAGCAGGCGCCCGCTCAGGGTGTCGGCGATGACCCGCGGCTGTTCGAAGATCTCCTTGAGCATGAAGTGGGGATAGCCGCCCCGCTCGGCCTGCTCGGCATCCCAGGTTATGTCGAGGAACTCCCTCTCGACCGGCTCACCTTCGAGCGTCTCGATCTTCACGCCGTCGCGGGTCACATCGACGACTTCCCCGTTGTCGACCACGGCGATGTTCCGAGTGTGGTGAAGGATGGCGGGTATGTCCGATGCCAGGAACATCTCTCCGTCGCCGTACCCGATCACGAGAGGGCTGATCATGCGCACGGCGACGATGCGGCCGGGTTCCCTGCTCGAGATGACGACGAGGGCGTAGGCACCTTGTGCCCGCTTCACCGCCCGGCGGACCGCTTCGAGCAAATCGCCGTCGTACTCCTCGGCGATCAGATGAGCCAACACCTCGGTATCGGTGTCGGAGGAGAAGTCGGCGCCGCGGGCCGCCAGCTCGTCACGCAGGTCCAGGAAGTTCTCGATGATGCCGTTGTGCACCACGGCGATCTCGCCACTGGGATCGGTGTGGGGATGGGCGTTGCGGTCGCTCGGCGCACCATGGGTAGCCCAGCGGGTGTGACCGATACCCACGTGCCCCGGAGCCGGGGCGCCTTCGAGCAGCTCGTCGAGACGGGCCAGCTTGCCTTCCGTCTTTCGCACGACGAGCCCGCCACCGTCACACACCGCGATGCCGGCTGAGTCGTAGCCGCGGTACTCCAGGCGCCGCAGGCCATCGATGAGGATGGGGGCGGCCGGACGACCTCCGACGTAGCCCATGATTCCGCACACGAGCGCGTCTCCCTTCACATGGGAGACCGGGAACCGCGAGCAGGATCGCTCCGGACCCTGCCTCACACCGGGCCGGGCTCTACCTCCGAGGTCGCCCTCGGGCTCTAACCCGAACCGTCACGACCGTGAGCGGCCGAGAGGGCATCCGCCGACTGCTCGATACTCCCTCTTCCTCGTCACCTCGATGAGGACAGGCGCTTCGACGTCGGTCTCCGGTCTCGTCTTCGGTTGTATCGGCGGCACAGGGCCACCTGGAGACACATTAGCCCTGTTCAGGCACAGCGCTGCCGAGCTCTCGCCGCACCACCCCGACCAGCTCGTCTGCGATGGCTGCAGCTTCGTGTGCCGTGGATGCTTCCACCATGACCCGCACCAGAGACTCCGTGCCGGATGGACGCACAAGCACCCGGCCCTCGTTGCCGAGGCGCTTCTGCATCGTCTCGACGGCACGCCACACCGGCTCCGCGTCGGGCAAGCGCTCTTTCACACGCACTTGCACGTTGCGCAGCACCTGAGGGTATTCGGTCATGATTCGACGCAGCTCACGCAGTGGGCTGCCCTCGGCTGCCACAACCTCAAGCAACCGCATGGCCGTGAGCAGGCCGTCACCGGTGGGCTCACCTCCGAAGATCACATGGCCGCTCTGCTCGCCGCCAAGCACGGCCCCGGTGCGCCGCATCACGTCGAGCACGTGGCGGTCGCCCACCGGCGTTTCCTCCACTTTGATGCCCATGCTCCTCATCGCGAGCCGGAAGCCGAGGTTCGACATCACGGTCACCACCACAACATTGCCTGGGAGCGCGTCCATCTGACGAAGACGCTTGGCCACGATCGCCATGATGACGTCACCGTTGGCGGGGACGCCGTCCTCGTCTATGGCGACGAGCCGATCGGCGTCGCCGTCGAAGGCGAGGCCGATGCGCCCCTTGGCCTGCTTGGCCAGGAACGATGGATTTGTGGCCCCGCAGCCCTCGTTGATGTTCATGCCGCTCGGCTCGGCCGCGTAGGTGGTCACGTCGGCCCCGAGTCGATGGAAGAGCCGTGGAGCGGCTACAAAGGCGGATCCGTTGGCGCAATCGAGCCCCACCGATATCCCGTTCAGGGACAGATCGGCCGCCTGAGCCAGATGGTCGAGGTACCGATCCAAAGCATCGGGCATGCCGACGTTCATGCCGATCCTCTCGCCCTCCACCGGCACCGAGGGCGGGCCATGCCGATAGCGCGCCTCGATGGCCGCTTCTCGTTCGGAATCCAGCTTGCTTCCGTCCTCGGCGAAGAACTTGATGCCGTTGTCGGATGCCGGGTTGTGGCTGGCGCTCACCATGACGCCGTAGCGTCCCCACGTCACCCGAGTGAGGTACGAAACGGCCCCCACCGGCACGATACCGAGATCGACGGTGTCCAAGCCGGCAGCATGGAAGCCCGACTGCACCGCGGCCACGAGCATCTGCCCGGAGCGCCGGGTGTCGCGACCCACAAGCACCGTCCCCGTGCATCCGTCGCCGGCGGCACGAGCCAGACCCATGACCAGCTCGGGAGTCAGATCGACGTTGGCGCATCCGCGCACACCGTCGGTGCCGAACAGGGAGGTGCCGTTCATGTCGTCCCTTCGGCCGGTGCCGCCAGGCGCATCTAGCGCTTCGTGTACTGGGGGGCCCGACGCGCCTTGCGAAGACCGTACTTCTTGCGTTCGACTACCCGCGCGTCACGGCTGAGCATGCCGGCCTTCTTCAGAGAATGCCGCAATTCCGGGTTCACCACGACCAGAGCACGCGCGATGCCGAGACGGAGAGCGTCGGTCTGGCCGGTGAGACCCCCACCCTCGAGGGAGGCCTTGATATCGAACCGCCCTTCCATACCGACCGACCTGATCGGCTCCAGCACCCGCAGCCGCTGCGCCATGCTCGGGAAGTAGGCCTCGAGCGCGCGGCCGTTCAGCGATATCTCTCCGCTGCCGTCGTAGATGCGTACCCGCGCCACGGAGGACTTGCGGCGGCCGACTGTCTGGGCGAGGGGCTTCGGCATCAAGAGACCTTTCGTATGTCGAGTTCCATGGGCTTGGGAGCCTGAGCCCGATGGGGATGATCGGGCCCGGCGTAGACCTTCAGCTTCTTCAGCATGCGGCGGCCGAGGCGGTTCTTGGGCAGCATGCCCCGCACGGCCTGCTCCAAGATGCGCTCCGGGTGCCTCGCCAGGATTTCGGCATAGCTCTTGCCGGTGAGCCCACCCGGATGGCCGGAGTGATGGAAGTAGCGCTTGTCCTCCGCCTTTTTGCCCGTCACCGCCACCTTCTCCGCATTGACGACGACGACGTAGTCGCCGGTATCCATATGCGGAGCGAAGATCGCCTTGTGTTTTCCGCGCAGCACCTTCGCCACCTCGCTGGCCAGCCGCCCCAGCGGCAAATCGGTGGCGTCCGCCACCCACCACGAGCGCTCGACGTCGGCGGGCCGAGGCGTAAACGTCTTCTGCGATCTCATCGGTTCCTCTGCAAGGTGGACCGTGCCTCTGGGCACGGGAAAGCGCCCCGCAGCGGGGGCGACGGGCAATGGTATCCGACCCCCGGCGCCACCGCAATTCTCCCGGAACGGGGCGTAGCGTCCTGCGGGAATCCGCAAAACTGGTGGAGATGATGCCATGAGACTCCCCTGGGCCCGCTACCTGGACGAGATACGCCTCCAAGGCGACATGCTGCTCGCCGCCGCCGAGGACATGGGAGCGCCGGTTCCTTCGTGCCCCGGATGGGACGTGCGCCACGTGGTTGCCCACACCGGGATGGTTCACCGCCACAAGGAGCGCATCGTCCGCGAACGGCTCCAGACTCAACCTGAGAAGATGGCACCTCCTGAGGGCGACGACGCCGTGGTCGGCTGGTATGCGGAAGGACTCGACATGCTCGTCGACACGCTCGCCGCCACCGATCCGACGGTGCGGGTCTATACCTGGTACGCCCCCGACCAGAGCGCCGGATTCTGGTACCGGCGCATGGCCCACGAGACCGCGGTGCACCGGGCCGACGTCGAGCTTGCCCGGAACTCTCCGACCCCGCTGGCCCAGGATCTCGCCGCCGACGGCGTCGACGAGGTGCTGGGCCCGACCATCTGCGGCGACGAGCCGGATGGATTCCATGCAGATGGACGCAAGGTGATGCTCGCCATGCCCGACGCCGGGGCGCAACTTCACCTGCTCCTCGGCGAGGGCGAGAACGGGCCGGGCTGGGTTCTCGCCGATGGCGCAGCCGACGATGCCGTCACGCGTATCCGCGCCCCGGCGTCGGACTTCGATCTCTGGACATGGGGCCGCTTGCCCGCGGACGTGCTGGAGGTCGAGGGAGACACGTCGCTGGTCGACTGGATTCGCAGGATCGTGAGCGAAGGAACGTAGTAGGGGGAAGAGTCCAGGCTTCAGAGATCAGAGTCGGCACGGCGCGTTCTGAGCTCTGCTAATACTCGACGCTCCACAGCGTCAGCCCGTGCGGCGGCGCGGCTCCTCGAGCCGCGTTGCGGTCGCGGGCCTCGATGATCCCCGGCATCTCTTGCGCACCGAGCCGGCCCCGTCCCACCTCGACGCACAGCGCCACCATGGATCGCACCATCTGGTGACAGAAGGCGACGGCATTCACCTCGAAGACGAGGACTCCCTCATCCCTCCGCCATGCGGCGGTATTGACGACACGAACCGTCGTCTTGTCTTCCGCAGCCCGGCACAACGAGGCGTAGTCGAGCTCACCGACAAAAAAAGCCGCCGCCTCGTTCATGGCATGCACATCGAGCGGCCCGGGGACGTGCCACGCCGTCCAGCGCCGGGCGGGGTCGGGTACCCGACCCTCGTCCACCACGTAGCGATAGGTCCGCGACCGGGCCGAGAAGCGAGCGTCGAAGTCGTCGGCGACCTCCACCATTGCCGTGACCACCACCTCCGGCGCCAGCCGCTTGTTGACGGCACGCTGCACCCGGGTCACATCGACGGGCCTATCGACGCAGAACGACACCACCTGCCCCCGAGCATGCACCCCGGCATCCGTGCGCCCGGCGACCACGGTGGACACGTCATGACGCAGCACGATGGCAAGCACCTCCTCCAGCTCCCCCTGCACGGTCCGCACACCCGGGTTGGCCGCGTAGCCGCGGAAGCCGGAACCGTCGTAGGCGAGATCGATGCGGTACGTGGGCATCAGATGCGGAACAGGTACATGACCACCAGCCAGGCGGCCCACCCGCCCCCGGCGGCGACGAACGCCTTCTCCGGCTCCAGCTCGAGGGCGGACCGGGCGACCATCCATAGACAGGCCACGAGCCACGCCGACAAGATGAAGTTGGCCCTGAGATGGGAAAAGACGAGGCTCAGCGGAATGGCCAGCAGCAGCGGAGGGAAGCCGAGGCTGGCGGCGGCCAACACACCCCCAAACGAGCCATAGCCGTCGAGGAGGCGCCGGCCTATCAGGTACACGAGCCCGGAGAGGATGATCCAACTGATCACCCCGCCGATGGTGAAGCGCAGCCCCTGGATGAAGCTGACCCCTCGAAGAACGGCAACTAGAGCCTGCACGATGTACACAGCGGCGACGATCATCAGGCCGTCGGCGGCGCCGTCCGGCGACAACACCATACGCACGTAGGCGTCACGCCGAAGGAAGGCGCCGCGCAGGATGGTCCGCGTCATTTCCCGACCATGGCCGGATCAGCATAGGTAAGAGCCGTGCCGCGGCGGCCGTCGGTGATATCTCACCGGCAGAGCCAGAGTCCAGGATTCAGAAGCCAGAACGCGCAATACCGACTCTGAACTCTGAGATCTGAGTTCTCTCTACCCCTCCTCAGCACTTGCTCGCAGGCGTTCCACGAGCTGCTCGCGAGAAGCGGGCAGGGCAAAGAGCACGATGATGTCGCCGCCCCTCAACTCGGTGCCGCCATCGGGCACCAGAGTCTCGCCGTCCCGGCGCACCGAGACGATCGTGCAGCCGTGAGGAATGGGGATCTCCTTGACGGCGCGGCCGTCGGCCACCGACCCGACCGGGATCTCCACATCGAAGAAGCGGGCTTCGGGCTCCCGCTCCACCCTCTCGTGCTCCCCGGTCCACTCGTCGGCTCGCAGACGATCGGCCAGCTGGTCCCTGGCGGCCCGGCGGCTGAAGATGGTGAGTACGTCGCCGGCTTCGAGAACGGTATGGCCGTGAGGCACCCTGATCTCGGCGCCTCGGCGGACTGAGACAATGGTGCAGCCCTGGGGGATCGGGACCTCACGCACCCGCCGACCGTCGGCTACCGAGCCGGGCGGAATCTCGATGTCACTGAACGAGGCTTCAGGATGGGTGCGGGCACGAAGCCGCTCCCGACCCATCTCGTGGTGCACCTCCTGGCCGAGGGCCAGGTGATAGGCGGCCACCGCGTCCCCCCGGCGGAAGACGCCGACGAGGCGCCGCGGATTGTCCTCGGCAACAACCGGGATGATCCCAACGCCGAGTGAAGCCATACGCTCGAGCGCCTCCGAGACCGCACTGCTCGGCACCAGGGTGGTGGGGCGAGGCGTCATCGCATCGCCGGCGGAGACCAGGTCCGAGGGACCTCCCGTCCGCAGAATGTCGGTGGTGGTGATGACGCCGACGAGCTTCTCCGATTCCACCACAGGCATGCTGCGCTGCCTGGTGCGATCGAAAAGCCCTTGCACCTGCGCGGTCGTCATGTCGGTCGACACGCTGGCATCCACCGCCGAAGCCACGTCGCCGATGCGGACGGTGTCGAGCAGATCGATCTCGCTGTGCCGCCGCAGGCGGATGCCTCGGCGGGCCAGCGACATGGCGTAGACGCTGTCCCGGTGCACCCGGTCCCCGGCGAACGTCGCCAACGAAGCAGCGAGCATGAGCGGGAGCACGAGCCCGTAGTCCCCGGTCACCTCAAAAACGATCAGGATCGAGGTGAGCGGCGCCCTGGCCACGGCCGAGAACATGGCCGCCATGCCGACGATGGCAAAAGCCCCCGGCTCCAGCTGCGGGCCGTGCCACACCGGCGCCACCAGGGCTGCAAAGCCGGCGCCGAGAGCCGCCCCTATAAAGAGGCTCGGCATAAAGACGCCGCCGTATCCCCCGACCCCGAGGGTCAGCGAGGTTGCGGCGATCTTGTACCCGACGAGGGCGAGCACGGACCACCAGACGACGCTGGTGCCGGTTGTCAGGTCGAGGAAGCTGGCCACTACGTTCTGGCCGGTACCGAGGATATCGGGCTCGACAAAACCGATCCCGGCCACCACCAGCCCGAACAGGACTGGGCGAAGCCACGGAGGCCCTTTGTGTCGCACCGCCTCACCGGTGGCGAGACACCGCAGGAAGAGCCATCCGACCACCACGGCCAGCGCACCGAGGGCGGCGTAGAGCAGAAGTTCGCTGGGATGGTTGAGCTTGTGCGGATAGGCGCTGAGAATGCGCTCCTCACCAACGATGCTGCTCGTCGTCACGGCGGCCGTGACCGAAGCGACGACGACTGCATTCAGGTGGCGGATGGCGAAGTTGCCGAGGATCACCTCGATGGCAAAGAGCATCCCGGCGATAGGGGCGTTGAACGAAGCTGCGATGGCGGCCCCGGCGCCGGCGGCCACGAGGCTGCGCACCTGGTCTTCCCCGAGCCCGGTGTGACGGGCGAGAGAGGACCCGATGGTGCCGCCGATCTGCGCGATAGGGCCCTCCCGTCCCACCGACCCGCCCAGGCCGATGACGAGAGAACCGGCCGCCAGCTTGAGTGGGACTCCCCGAGTAGGCATGTAGCCCGAACGGATGGCGACGGCGGCCATCACCTCGGGCACGCCGTCGGCGTTCACCTCGGGATAGCGTCGGCCCATGGCCCACGCAACGAACAGCCCGAACGGCAAGGCAACGAGCACCACCAGCTTTATGCCCCCGATCTCGGCTCCCAGAACCCCAACCGTGCCGATCTGCCCGCTCAACCACTCTGCCAGCCATTTGACGCCCTCAATGGCACCGATGAACGCGGCGGCGGCGAGGCCGACGGTGACGCCGACGATCACCGCCAGCCCCAAGAAGGCGGCAGTGCCCCGCGGCCGGAGCGCGGAACGCAGGACAGACCAGAGGCGGGTCATCATGACAGAGCGACGATACCGCGACCACGCTCGTGCCCATCACACCGACAGACGGCGGCGCCGCTCATGTTTGTCGAGCGCGAGCCACCGAGCGTGGCCTAGACCAGCTCGATGACTGCCATCTCGGCCCCGTCGCCGCGACGCGGTCCGAGCCTAACGATGCGGGTGTAGCCGCCGGGACGGTTCGTATAGCGCGGGGCCAGGTCATCGAAGAGCTTGGTCACCACCTCCGCGTCCTCGATCTCGGCGAGGATCTGGCGACGGTCGTGCAGCGAGCCGTCCCTGGCTTTGGTGATGAGCTTCTCGGCGAACGGCCGCAGCAGCTTGGCCCTGGACACCGTGGTGGTGATGCGCTCTTCCGAGAACAGCTCCTGAGCGAGATTGCGCAGCATGGCCTTCTGGTGAGCAGCGGTGCCACCGAGCCGAGGCCCTTTCTTCGGGCGGGGCATCAGCCGGGCGCCTCCTCATCCCGAGCAGAGCGCAGCGAGAGCCCCAGCTCGTCGAGCTTCGCGGTGACTTCCTCGAGGCTCTTCTGACCGAAGTTCGTGATGTTGAGCAGATCCTCCTCCGTCTTCAGCACCAGCTCGCCCACAGTCTGGATCTGAGCCCGGCGGAGGCAGTTGCGGGGCCGCTCCGACAGGTCGAGGGCCTCGATGGGAAGCTCCAGATCCGGCGATGCGGACTCTGCGGCGACCACGTCGCCGAGCTCGAGCCCAATGCCCTCACCGACTTCGGCGAACAGGCCCAGCAGCTCACCCAGCGTCTTTCCGGCGGAAGAGACGGCTTCACGAGGAGTCACCGAACCGTCGGTCTGCACGTCGATGACCAGCTTGTCGAAGTTGGTCATCTGCCCGACCTGAGTGCTCTCGACTGCGTAGGCGACCTTGCGCACCGGCGAAAAGACTGAATCGATCGGGATAGTGCCGATGGCGTCACCCTTTGCGTTCTTGTCCGACGATCGGTACCCGACGCCGCGTTCGGCCATCATCTCGACCTCGAGCCGGCCCGACGCCGCCAAGGTGGCGATGTGAAGGTCGCCGTTGACCACCTCGACTCCGGCAGGCACCTTGAGGTCGCCGGCGGTGACCTCGCCTTTGCCTTTCGCCGAAAGGTAGAGGGTCTGCGGCTCCTCGACCTCGATCCGTAGGACAACCTGCTTGAGGTTGAGAATGAGATCGACGACATCCTCCACAACACCCTCGATGGTGGAGAACTCGTGCTGCACCCCTTCGATACGGACAATGGTGATGGCCGCCCCCGGAATCCGAGACAGGAGAGTACGGCGCAGCGTATTGCCGAGCGTGTAGCCGAATCCGGGCTCGAGAGGCTCGACGATGAAACGCGAGCGGGTCTCTGCTACCTGCTCCTCTTCGATATGTGGACGCTGGACGATGAGCACATGGGCCCCCTACTTCGAGTACAGCTCGACGATGAGCTGCTCCTGTACCTGGGTGTCGATTTGGGCTCGGTTCGGGAGGTCGTGGACGACGATCCTGCGGGCATCGCCGTTCACTTCCATCCATTCCGGCTTGGGCCGGTCACGCGACGTGTCGAGCGAGTGCTGGACGACGAGCAGCTCCTTACTTCGATCACGGAGCCGGACCTCGTCGTCCCGGCGCACCCGGTACGACGGCACATTGACCTTGTGGTCGTTGACGAGGAAATGGCCATGTGAAACCAGCTGGCGCGCCTGAGCCCGCGATCCGGCGAATCCGGCACGGAAGACAACGTTGTCGAGGCGGCTCTCAAGAATGCGCAGCAGGTTCTCGCCGGTGATGCCCCGTTGGCGGGCGGCCTCCTTGTAGTAGTTGCGGAACTGTCGCTCGAGGATCCCGTAGATGCGGCGAGCCTTCTGCTTCTCCCGAAGCTGGATCATGTACTGGCTCTCGCGGATGCGGCCCCGACCGTGCTCACCCGGCGGGTACGGCTTGCGCTCGACGGCGCACTTCCCGCTCTCGCACCGGGCACCCTTGAGGAAGAGCTTCGTGCGCTCCCTGCGGCAGAGCTTGCAGGCAGGCCCTGTGTAGCGTGCCATGCCCTAGTTCCTCCGTCGTTTCTTCAGCCGCACGCCGTTGTGCGGAATGGGGGTGACATCACGGATGCCCGTCACCTCCATGCCCATGGTCTGGAGGGTGCGGATGGCGGTGTCCCGGCCCGAGCCGGAGCCTCTCACGATGACATCGATCTTCCGCATGCCCCACTCGCCGGCGCGCCGGGCCGCCTGCTCGGCCGCCACCTGGGCCGCGTACGGGGTGGATTTGCGGGATCCCTTGAAGCCGACCGTGCCACCCGAGGTCCACACGAGCGTGTTGCCGTCGAGGTCGGTGATGTTGATGATCGTGTTGTTGAAGCTGGCAGTGATGTGCGCCTGGCCGTGCAGGACGCTCCTGCGCTCCCTCCGCCGCGTCTGCTTCTTCTCTGCCAAGTAGACCTCCGCGAACCTCAGTGTTTCCGTGCCTTCTTCTTGCCGGCGATCGCCTGGCGAGGACCCTTGCGGGTACGAGCGTTCGTGTGTGTGCGCTGGCCGTGGACCGGGAGCCCGCGGCGGTGCCGCACTCCCTGGTACGAGCCGATCTCGATCTTGCGCTTGATGTTCTGCGTCACCTCGCGCCTGAGGTCGCCTTCGACTCGGAAGTTCGCATCGATGTACTGACGGATCTTGACAACCTCGTCGTCGGTGAGATCCCGTATCTTCGTGTTCCGGTCGATCTTGAGGGCATCGCAGGTCTCACAAGCCAGGCTGCGACCCACACCGAAGATGTACGTGAGCCCCACTTCGAGCCGCTTGTCCCTGGGTAGATCGACCCCTGCAATACGCGCCATCTACGTCATCCCTGTCGCTGCTTGTGGCGAGGATTGGAGCAGATCACCCAAACGCGGCCGTCGCGCCGGATGATCCGGCACTTCTCGCACAACTTCTTCACCGACGGCCGCACCTTCACGGGACTGTCTCCACGGGCCGGAGTCATCGAGCGCAACCGGTCGCTTCTGCACCGGGAACTCGACGACGGCTGCCCGACAACGTCGCCTTCACTTGCCTGCAAACACACGAAATGGACCCCGAAGGGCCGGACGGCAAGAGTACCGGACGCACCGGGGTAGGACAAATCATCGAAGTTGCCGCCGGGTAGGACTTCACGGCGCCTACGGGCGCGTCACAGGCCTCACTGAGACAGGGAAAGAGCCAAGAGTCCACAGCTCAGAAGGAGTCAAGAACTCAGAGTTCAGGGCCCGCATTCTGCATTCTGCCTATGGAACCGTCAGCACCTCCGGGCCCTCCGCCGTGATGGCGATGGCGTGCTCGAAGTGCGCCGAGAGTGACCCGTCGGCGGTGACCACCGACCAGCCGTCCCTCAGCAGCCGGGTGGCTCCGTCACCGAAGTTGAACATGGGTTCGATGCAGATCGCCATGCCCTCCTTCAACTTGAGGCCGCTCCCCGGTTCGCCGTAGTTGAGCACCTGGGGCTCTTCGTGCATCTGGCGGCCGATGCCGTGGCCGGTGTACTCCCTCACGACGCCGTACCCGGCCTCGTTGGCCACCGATTCGACCGCATGTCCTATGTCACCCAGGCGCCGGCCCGGCCGGCACTGCTCGATGCCGGCCCACAAGGCGCGCTCCGTGGCATCCAGCAGTTCTTGGGCCTCCTTGCTGATCTCCCCGATCCCGAAGCTGATGGCTGCGTCCGCATGCCAGCCCTCGAAGATCGTGCCCACGTCGACGGCGAGGATGTCGCCCTCCTTGAGGGCCCTGCGATCGGGAATGCCGTGAACGATGACGTTGTTGGGCGAAAGGCAAATAGTCGCCGGGTAGCCGCGATAGTTCAGGAACGAGGGCAGGCAGCCTCGCTTCTCGATGATCCCGGCGGCCAGCCCGTCGAGCTCGACGAGCCTGACTCCGGGCAGCGCCGCCTCTCTCACCCTGTCGTGGACTTCGGCCACAACCTTGCCGGCGGCTCGCATCTTGGCGAACTCCTCGGGACTCTTGATGGTGATCATGCCTCGGCCAGGGTTCGGGTCACACGGGCGAAGATGTCCTCTACTGTGCCCATGCCGTCGACCGAACGGAGAATGCCCCTCTCCTCGTAGTAGGCGATCAGCGGCTCGGTGACCTCCCGGTACACGCGGAGGCGATTACGCACCGTCTCCTCAGTGTCATCCGCCCTGCCCTCCCGTCGTCCTCGCTTCAGAATGCGCTCCACGACCTCCTCCTCGCGCACCTCGAGGTTGACCACCACCTGGAGAGGGCGATCGGCCAGCACGCCGTCGAGGGCCTCGGCCTGTGGAACGGTGCGGGGGAACCCATCGAGCAGGAAGCCGCAAGCGGCGTCCTCACGTGCGAGCCTCTCCTCGATCATGGCGATCATGATGTCGTCGGACACCAACTCGCCCGCTTCCATGATGGCCTGTGCCTGCCTGCCCAGTTCGGTTGCGTCGGCCACATGGCCTCGCAGCATCTCACCGGTGGACACATGGGGTATGCCGAGAGCCCGGCACACCATCGCCGCCTGGGTCCCCTTGCCTGCCCCCGGTGCCCCCAGCAGAAGCAGCCGCCGACCCATCAGCGGAGGAACCCCTCGTAGTTGCGCATGAGGAGCTGGCTTTCGATCTGCTTCATGGTCTCCAAAGCCACACCGACCACGATGAGGATCGAGACGCCGCTGAGGCCGAGCCTGATCTTCCACAGGATGGCGACGATCGAGGGCAGCACGGCGACAATGGCGAGAAAGAGCGATCCGGGCAGCGTGATTCGGCTGACGATCTGCTCCAGATAACGCGTGGTCTGCGACCCGGGCCTGATGCCGGGCACAAACCCGCCCTGGCGCTGGATCATCTCGGATTGGCGCTGCGGGTCGAACTGGATGGCGGTGTAGAAGTAGGTGAAGAACACGATGAGCAGGCCGAACGTGACCACGTACCACCACGACGCTCCGCTCGCCAAGTTGCTCTCGACGAACCTGCGCACGGCACCCCAGAACCCTGCATCGGAGCTGGGGATGGCGGTGACGACCATCGCCGGCATGTAGAGCACGCTCGAAGCGAAGATGACCGGGATGACTCCGGCGGTGTTGACCTTCAGCGGGATGTAGGTGCTCTGGCCCCCCAGAACCCTGCGGCCCCGGACCCGCTTGGAGAACTGGATGGGGATACGGCGCTGCCCCTGATCGACGAAGATGATGCCGGCCACCAGCAGCACGAACATGACGACGACGACGAGGAAGCGTATGCCGCTGGTCGACGTCTGCACCCTGGTGAACTGAGCCGGCAGCTGGCTGACGATGCTGACGAAGATGATCAGCGACATGCCGTTGCCCACGCCGCGCAGGGTGATGAGCTCTCCGAGCCACATGATGAAGGCGGTGCCGGCGGTGAGGGTGAGCGTTATGAGCAGCACTCGGCCGGCGCTGTAGTTCGGGATCAGATCGTTGCCACCGGTCAAGACACCGTTGTGGAAGAGGGCAGAGAGACCGGCACTCTGAAGCATGGCGAGGACGACGGTGAGGTAGCGGGTCCATTGCGTCACCACCTTGCGCCCGCGCTCACCCTCTTCCTGGAGCTTCTGCAGGCGGGGAATCACCACCGCCAGCAGCTGCATGATGATCGTAGAGGTGATATAGGGCATGATCCCGAGGGTGAAAACCGAGAAGGACTCGAGTGCGCCTCCGGAAAACAGGTTGAGCAGACCGACGATGCCCTGTTGGGCCGCCTCCTCGGCAAACGACTTCACCGCATCCAGGTCGATCCCGGGAACCGGGACCGTGGTCCCGAGGCGGTAGATGAGGAAGATGAAGAGGGTGAAGAGGATCTTGTTCCGGAGATCCCGGATCCGGAACATGTTGCGGTAGACGGCAAGCATCAGCGATCGTCCCTGCTGGGCCCGGTGGAGCTTATCGCAGCAGCGGCCGACACCCTGCCGATCACTCGATGACCTCGACCTTGCCCCCTGCGGCCTGAATACGCTCCACGGCACCGACGCTGAAAGCATGAGCCCGCACCGTCAGCTCCTTCTCCAGCTCCCCCTCGCCGAGCACTTTGACGCGACCCCGCTTCTTCACGAGGCCCTTGGCCCGCAGCTCGTCGGGCCCAACCGTCGCGCCCTTCCTGAAGACGTTGAGCCTCCCCACGTTGACGACCGCGAAGTACTCCTTGTTGGGCCGCTTGAAGCCGCGCAGCTTGGGCAGGCGCCTGTAGATGGGCATCTGCCCACCTTCAAACCAGTTGGGCATACTTCCACGCGCCTTGGCGCCCTTGGTGCCGCGTCCCGCGGTCTTACCCCGCCGGCCCGCCTCACCGCGCCCAACGCGGATACGCTGCTTCTTGGAGCCGGGCGCCGGCTTCAGGTGATGTAGCTTCATACCTCCTCCACCTCCACCAGGTGTTGCACGCGGGAGATCAGCCCCCGCACATCGGGGCTGTCGGGACGCTCCACCGTCTGGCGGATCTTGCGTAGGCCGAGAGTGCGAATGCAGGCACGGGTCTTCGGCTTCTCACCGATGACGCTGTGTGCCAGCGTGATGCGCAGGATCTTCTTCTTCGCCATCGTCTCCCCGTCCTAGGGCTCGGCGCCCGGCTCAGCGCGCAGCTTCTCGGCGGTGCGGAAGGCACTCAGCAACCCCGGCGGAGTGACCTCCTCCGGGGTCTTGCCCCGCTTGGAGGCCACCTCGTCGGGCCGCTGCTGTGAGAACAGCGCCTGCATGGTCGCCTTGGCCACATTCACATGCGTCGGCGATCCCAGCGACTTGGCCAGCACGTCGCGAATGCCGGCCGCCTCGAGAATCTGGCGCACCGCTCCACCGGCGATGACCCCGGTTCCCGGCGCCGCCGGCTTTACCAGCACCCGGGAGGCGCCTTGGCGCCCGATCACCTCATGCACGATCGTGGTCCCGGCCATGGGAACCGGCTTCATGCTCTTGCGGGCGATCTCGATTCCCTTCTGGATGGCGGTCGGGACCTCGTTGGCCTTTCCATAGCCGATGCCGACGCTGCCCTTGCCGTCACCGACGGTCACGAGCGCGGTGAACGAGAACCGCCTGCCTCCCTTGACCACCTTGGCGACGCGGTTGATGGCGATGACCCGCTCGTCCAGCTGGGGAGCTTCGGTGTTCCGCGGTGTCGTCAAAACTCCAAACCTTCCTGTCGGGCCGAATCGGCGAGCGCCCTCACCCGGCCATGAAACGCATACCCGCCACGGTCGAAGACGACCGTCGATATGCCGGCGTCCTTTGCCCGGGCGGCGACCATCTTGCCTACTTCGGCCGCCGTCTCCACCGTCAGAGACCGTTTACGCATGGCCTTCTCCTGCGACGACGCCGCGGCCAGGGTGCGGCCGGCGTCGTCGTCGACCAGCTGTGCGTAGATGTACCGATTGCTCCGGTACACGACAAGGCGCGGCCGGGACGCGGTGCCGTGCACCTTCCGGCGAACCCGCAGGTGCCTGCGGCGGCGAGCGTCGGTGCGGGAGCCTCTCATGCCGATGTGACCCCCGCCTTGCCGGCCTTGCGGCGCACCCGCTCATCGACGTAGCGGATCCCCTTGCCCTTGTAGGGCTCCGGAGGACGCACGGCCCGGACATCAGCGGCCGCTTGCCCGACCTTCTGCTTGTCGATGCCGCTGACGATGATCTTGGTGGGCTCGGGCACCTCGAACACGACGCCCTCGGGAGCGTCGATGCGCACCGGGTGCGAGTAACCCACCTGAAGCTCCAGGGTAGAGCCATTGAGCGAGGCGCGGTACCCGACTCCGACGGTCTGCAGCTCCTTGGAGAAGCCCTCAGACACCCCTTTGACCATGTTGGCCAGCAGCGCCCGGGACAGGCCGTGAATCGCCTTCGACTCCCGCTCGTCGTCGCGTCGAGCCACGCTGATCACGCCGTCGTCGATGGAGAACGACACACGCTCGCTGAAGACGCGCTCGAGCGTCCCCTTGGGACCCTTCACCACTACCTTATCCTTCAAGATCGAGACTTCGACTCCGGAAGGAACCCGTATCGGGGCGAGACCGATCCTGCTCATCACCACACCTCACAGATAATCTCGCCGCCCAGCCGCCGGCGCCGCGCCTCCCGATCGGGCAGCAGGCCCTGAGAGGTGGAAACGATGACCACCCCGAGTCCGCCGCGGGTGCGCGGCAGCTCGGACGCGCCTGAGAAGACGCGGCGGCCCGGCTTTGAGATGCGACGCAGGCCGCCGATGGCCCGGGAACGATTGGAGCCGTACTTGAGCCTGACCTCGAGCTCGGGCTTGGTTCCTTCGACGCGGATCTTGTATCCCTCTATGTACCCCTCCGAGGCCAGGATCTTGGCTATCTCCTCCCTCAGATGCGACGAGGGCATCGAGACCGTCTCATGAAGGGCGGCGTTCGCATTACGCAGCCGGGTGAGCATGTCGGCGACGGGATCGGTCATCATCTCTACCACGACGCCTTTCTCACTCCGGGAAGCTCGCCGCGATGGGCCAGCTCTCTCACGCAGATTCGGCACATGCCGAACTTGCGCAGGAACGCCCGAGGGCGGCCGCAGCGGCCGCACCGGCTGTAGGCCCGCACGTTGTACTTGGGCGTTCGTTTGCTCTTGGCCACGATCGATTTCTTTGCCATCACACACCTGCCTGCTGCCGGCGGAAGGGGAATCCGAACGCCTCGAGGAGGGCCCGCCCTCCCTCGTCGTCCCGGGCAGTGGTGCAGATGATGACATCCATTCCCCGCACCTTGGCCACCTTGTCGTAGTCGATCTCGGGAAAGATGAGCTGTTCGGTAACCCCGAACGCGTAGTTGCCACGACCGTCGAACGAGCCGGAATCCAGCCCGCGGAAATCTCGAATCCGGGGGATCGCCACATGGATGAGCCGGTCGAGGAACTCCCACATGCGGTCACCGCGCAGAGTCGCCGACACGCCCACCGGCATACCCTCGCGGACCTTGAAGTTTGCGATCGACTTGCGCGCCCGGTTCACCCGGGGCTTCTGCCCGGTGATGACGGAGAGATCTTCAATCGAAGCGTCGACGAGGCTGCGATCACTGATGGCATCGCCGAGGCCCATGTTGACCACGATCTTGTCGAAGCGCGGCACGTCGTGCGGGTTCATGACACCGAGGCGCTCCTTCAGCGCAGCATGCACGTCAGCGATGTACTTCTGCG
>Ga0315537_1000961_pt1 | contig 23025 bp, 22 predicted proteins | sample SalMarSW160270MG_FD_203091 | JGI IMG/M metagenome (GOLD analysis project Ga0315537, IMG submission 203091) | Salt marsh sediment microbial communities from the Plum Island Ecosystem LTER, Massachusetts, United States - Salt Marsh Sediment SW1602-70 ...
AAAGACCGATTTTTTGTATGCGACAATTGCGGATTCAGGGTGGAGATAAAAGGTGACCCCTTCGAATACCTGAGACAGAAAGCCAAAGAAATAGAAGAATGGGAACAAAACAGCCCCTGCCACAACTGCGCCTTCAGCAACCACTGCAAACAAGGCAAACAACAAAACAAAAACAAAACATGGAAACGAAGAAAACAGCAGTTCTGCATACCCCACCCAATAGTCTAGTCCCAACAAAAAGATAGACTTTTTCTCATCCACGAGGCAGCCCTTCAATAATGTTAAATATGGTTCTTGGTTCAAACGATACGGGGGCCGGTAGTTCAGCCTGGCATGAACGCCGCCTTCGCAAGCTCTGCAGAAAAAGGCGGAAGCCGCGGGTTCAAATCCCGTCCGGTCCACCATCCTTTTAATGTTAAGATTTGAAACCGAATCGAGGTTCTGTGTCTGTTGTTTGCCACAGTCGCCATTTTTTACCTAATCTAGAGTAGATGATGTAGGCGGGAATAATGTTGATTAACGCTTGGGTGGCATTGAACGCCGCTAATGGAAGCAGAAGACCGACTACATATGGCTCTGGTGCCCCATAGAATAATTGAAGCAAGTAAAAATTAGCTATAGTCATTACGAGAACCCTCGAAACGACCGCAGCAACTGATTTAGTTATGATGCCTTTGCGAATTGCAGCAAACGCCAAAATGGTTGCTAATTCCGCAATGAGCTTTAGTACGCCGCCGTAAACGTTTCCCCGAAGGAAAATGATTGAACAACCGATAACACACGTGTACACTGCACCTATTGGACCATTAAAAAGCAAGCTGATTAACATGGGTACTCCTGTTAGGTCCCATGAGACAGTGCCTGGCAGAAGGGGGAAGGGGATGTCGAAGGGCGGTCCACGTATTATCTCGGATGCTGCAGCTAGAGCTCCTAATATGCTGGCTAGGACAAGTTTTCTTGTGTCTAGTCTTGGCAACTGTGTTTCACCTGTAGAGAGGAAGATGCTGTACGCTAAATCATATTTATGTTTTTTGCAAAATTATATGTCTTTTTCGTCAACTTATATTAGCGTGTTCAGAGCATCTTTTGAACTATTCGGACACACTCTTTAATCAGTTCCGCATTTTTCAGGTATATCACTCGTGAACGTCCAACCTCGTAAACCCCCACCAACCCGCTCTTTTCCATTACTTTGACATGCCGATAAACCGCAGCGTAGTCCTTCTTCAGCACCTGAGCTACAGCCTTTATGTGCAAGGGTCTCTCACTTTCACTAACAAGCTCAACAATTCTCAACCTTGTAGGACTACCCAACGCACTAAATATAGCAAAAACTTGGCGTAACTCCTGTTCATCAAGCACTATGTAAACCACTTTTATTATATATGCATCTAATTTATGACATTTTCGCTAAATATCGTGAACATGAGCTGCCACAAGAACAATGAAACGCTCGAAGGTTTACTCCCTAGCCTTCATGCCAAATCATTTTTGCACATGGTCTGACCGTGATAACTTAAGAATTGTTTGACATGCGCATTTCCGTTTGTGCGTCATTATTGTTAAAGCAATAAGTCATACCTTTTTTGTCTTGGCTTTTTCGAAGAGAACATTATATATTGTTTGTTGTTCCTATTTGATGTCATGAAAGCTTGTGTTCTATATTTTTCCCAAACAGGGAATACTCGGAAATTTGCAGAAGCCATATCCGATTCCTTAAAGATTCCAGCAGTTTTTGATATGACCGCCACTGAACCTTCAGTTGTTGATGACTTCGCTGTAATAATCCTTGGAACGCCAGTTCACGGTTTTAATCCCTCAAAAGAAGCCTTGGCTTTCGTCGAACGCTTGCCGGAAGGCAATGGCAAACGGGCAATTCTGTTTTGCACTTACCGTCTATGGACAGGAAGAACCTTCGGCAAACTGAAGAAAACCATGAAAAAGAAAGGTTATAGCACTATTTTATGTGTCTCAGCGAAAGGTCGCGAATTCAGTAAAGAAACCTTCTCAGATGCTATAGGTAAGATAGCAGAGGCATTGAAAGAGTAGGCTGACCATTATTGCGGGCAACAGTTAGTGAAAGTTATTTTTTGTTAGGCGTTTTTTCTGTGTCAACCAGCGATTCTTTCAGGTAGTCTTCCAGAGTCTCGCCGGGGATTACCTCGATGTTGTAGTCTCGGGGGTCTATCGAATGCTTGTAATTCTTGGCTGGAACAATAACCTTCTTGAAGCCCCACATCTCAGCGGCTTTAATCTTCTCATGTAATCCGCCAACCGCTGTCACTGGGACTACATCATCTACGCTGACGTTGATTTCCCCAGTCACAGCAACATCTTGCCGGATGGGTTTTCCCTCTATCAGCGAACAGAGAAGAATGGTCATTGTAACTCCTGCGCTTGGTCCATCCACACTGTAGGCTTGAGCGAAATCGATGTGAGTGAAGAATTCTTGGGCGATGTCAACGCCGTACTTCTGCAGGATGACGCTTCTCACCTTTGCCACGCTGTCCGTGATGAACTGTTCTTGTCCTTCCTTCGCTATGCCCGTGACTTTATAGTATCCTTGCAGCTTATTGTCGCACCTATCGTCCCGTTTTTCTAGGAAGCCTTTGACTGTGAGAACGTTGCCGGTCATCTCTCCGCTATAAGGGTCTTTGACGACGGCTACTCCGTAAATCTGTCCCAGCTTAGCTCCTTCTGGGCTGATCTCTAGAAGTTTTCCTCTTTCGCTCATCTGATGTTCAAGAATCTGTTTCTGGATTGTTTTACAGTGCTTTTCTATAGCTTCTATAACATGCCTCTTTTCAACAAGCTCCAAGCTTTCGTTCATTGCCAATGTGGCAGCTGTCTTCACTAAAGAAATCATGGGACGAAACTTAGTGCTTAATGCATCCTTTTTGTTGCTTCTTCTGCGTCCCTCATCAATTATTTCTTCACACGCCTCTCTGCTGAAAGGCATCAACCGAAACCGCGAAATCTCTTGGGCAATAAACTGGACGTATTTGCGGCGATTTTCAACATTATTCTGCATGTCATTGTTCATTCTTACTACTTTGCCGTAACCGTAGATTCTGTCCATCAAAGCAGGGTGAAGTTGCCCTATGCTGTCGAAGTTTCCGGCGCCAACCAAGAAGCACATGCAAGGCACCGGTTCTGTAGCCACCGCCATAGCAGCTGTTCCCCCAGCGTTGCTAAAACGGCTTCGCAAGGTTATGGGCAGTTGACCGTCTTCTAGGACCGTCAGCAACGTGATGGCCTCTTCCGGCTGCATGTTCTTTATTTCGTCAATGTATAGTATGCCAAGATGGGCACGGTGGACGTCTCCAGCGGTTACTCTCTGATGCTCTGGTGTGCCGAGTCCTCCAGTTTGTAGCGGGTCCCAAGCGATACTTCCGAACAGTTGTGCAGAACCGTGTCCTGTGGCCTCAATGAATGGAGCAACTTTTTTGGAGTTATCTACTATGAATTTCGGAACCTTTGTCGCCCTTGCTCCGCCTATGCCTTTGGCGCTTCCGAGAACTCCGAAGCGTCCTAGGACTGTTACTAGAATCAGGAACATGAGCATCATTCCGGCTGGAAGAAAGGTTATGCTTCCAATAGACACGAAGTTGTCTATCATGAATTTGGAGAAATCGCCGTTGTGAACCGTTTGGATTGGATCTCCGAAACCGGTCATAGCGTTTGTGTCCCAACTGACTTTCTCTAGCCACAGATAATAGAAGCCTGCGAACATGAAGATGGAGGCTACAATTATCATCAGGTAGATTATGAATTTGACTCCGAGCCGCTGAAGAAAAAGCTTCTTTGCTTCTTTCAATTTTCCTTTCAGTATGATTCTTTTTCCTTCTCCAGCGGGGTGACAGGAGATTTTTGGTTCGCTGGGGATTATGTCGTTTTGCCAGCAGACTACGTCTTGAAGCTGAATGTCCTCTTTCTTGTAACGCTCAGTTAGGTGAACCGAGAGGGCTCTTCCTATCAGGGATTTGCCGGTTCCAGGGTCTCCCAGCAAAAGCAGGTAAGGTCCAGGGGGAGCAGTCTTGGTGATCTGGGGCTTCTCTTTGTCTGGGTCCTTCCATGCCTCATACCATTTTTCTTCTTTGAGGTTCTTGAGTTTGTGGACCAACTCTTCCAAACATAGATAACACTCGTTTAACGCTCGTTCTTGTCCGATGACCCACTCGAGAAGGTTGTCTGAAACTGGATAGTCCTTGGTTGATTTGAAGGTTTTCCAGTTCCATTTCTTGCCGCGGATAACCTCTTCGTCTTCTCCGAAGTAGTCCAAATTCTGCTCTCCTAATTTTTTGGTCAATTATCTAACAGGTTCTGCACAAGCCTTCAACTAAGCTTGATTTTCTGAAAGACAGAGAGAGTCTTCAACTAAAATAAAGCCGTATTACGGAATCGGTAACATGGCGAGAACGGAGTTATAGTCGTTGCCGTAGTCAGCACGGAGCACGAAGCAGGTGCCAAACTTCTCGTCTTGTGCGGAATTAAAGCGCTTCTCAGATTTCCTGTTTTTTGGCAAAAATTGTTGGTGAACTTTTGTCAAGAAACCTTGACTAATGTATCATTTTTTTGGTCAAGAAACCTTTACAAAAACGCTTTTATCATGAAATAAGCCCAATTTTATTAATGGGGGAAATATGTTTAAAGCGGCAAGAAAATGCCAAAGTTTAATCGTTTTGTTATTCTTAGTTGTAATGTTAGTTCAAACTTCAAAAGCAGATACAGCAAACTCAACTGCAAAAGAAAAGCTACCTGAATTTGTAAGCGAAGTTGTCGGACTGGACTTAACAAAGTACAACATAACCAATGAAGGCTATGGCTTCCATTATCCCTCAGAGTACGGCGGTATCGCCAAGGAAGAAAGCATGTCCTTCAAGCTTGTCTCTAATAAAGGCACAATTTTTGACGTATACGCAAATGGCATATTTCTTAATGGCTTCATCTGTTTGATATGTGTGGATGCCCCAACAAAGGGTTCAATGTTCTTCACTGACCCACCAACTAGCGCCCTTGATGAATCAAGAAACATACTCCAAAGATACAAAACATTCGCTGAAAAATATGGCTTTGACACTTCACATATAGATTCAGCATTAACTCTGCTGAGCAATGCTACTGGAGCATCTTCTTCAAGTGCCGATTTACTCCTCTTCAACAACCTAATTGGGTTTGTTCCCTCTGTTACATATGCCGGCAACATGAAGCAAGAGATAACGCAAGAAAGTATTGCGTGGATTTATACTGAAAGAGGGGTCGATATGCCCAACAAATGCCTAAAAATAGATTTTGGAAGCAATAAACTGCATTTTGTGGATACGTGGAATCTGTTTACTGTTGGATGCTTTAGCACTATTTCTGAGGATGAGGCTATACGTATAAGTTGGGATGCCGCAAAAAACTATAATTTGACTTTGATTGGCGAAGATGGACCTTACAATCCTAAAACTGAATGGTCAAACAGGACTTACGTAAAGTTGAACATGATACCCGGGCAAATACACAACATAGACGCCGAAGATCAAACTGTAAGTGAGAACAATGCAACCAGAGATCCATTGGCGCTCTATCCACAGTGGTTTATGGTATTTTACTTCAACAAACCTGTTGCCGCTGGTCGCCGCAGCATCGCTGGCATAGCAGTTGGTTTGTGGGGAGACACAAAAGAGATCGCTTCCACTGGTATAGCCCAGTATATGGGAGTTACAGGAGAACACCCTTATGCAACAACCGAGACTTCAATTGACGATCCAGAAGAAAACTCGCCAGAGCAAACTGAGTCTTCATCTGACGATGACCCTCAACCAGAAAGCAGCTTAGATGGTTTGCTTGAAGGTCTAGGAGGAAACTCAACAGCGCAAACAGATCCTTCAGCCACGCAATCTGAAAACTCAACCAAATCAGAGAACAGCATCAACCCCCCAGCAAGCACATACCTAATCGCTGGAACAGCTGTAACTGCAATAGCAATCGTCGTGGCTGCGGTAGCTCTCAAGAAAAGAAGGAAATAGCGCCCTTCTTTTTTCCCTTTTTTCTTGTTTTTGAGGACAAATGCAGAATAACTGATCTTAAAAGCTGAGGCTTTTCCTTAATCATAACATTTTTGCATCTAAATTTGATCAAGAAGATTTTATTAGTGAGTAGCTTTTGAAAGGTTAATCACAGGTTATGGAAGGAACAGAAGATGAGGGACAGTATTGCAGTAATAGGCGCAGGAGTAATAGGCGGAGCTATAGTCAAGAGTCTGCTGAAGAGCGGATATGACGGTGAGATAACAGCCGCTGATATGCAGTTAGAAAAAATTAGTGCCCTAGAAAAGCTGGGGATAAGCGTGACCAGCGACAACAAGAAGGCTGCCCGAGACTCTGAAGTTATCTTCTTGTCTGTTAAGCCGAACGTTGTGAAGACTGTTCTGAAGGAGATAAGTAAAGAAGTTGAAGGGAAACTGGTGATTTCTACGGCTGCTGCGGTCACTGTTGGCTTTTGTAAACGAGTAGTGCCTAAAGCCAGATTTGTCAGGATTATGCCAAACGTTGCTATTCTGGTGCAGGAATCCTTTACTGCCTACTGCTGCGACGATGATGTAACTCGGGGAGACAGAGAGAAGGTCAAAGAGGTTCTCGGCGTGATGGGAATACACATGGAGGTTGAAGAGAAATATATGGATGCTGTAACTGCCATAAGCGGAAGCGGTCCAGGGTACCTTTCTGTTATACTTGAGGCTCTCACTTATGCTGGCTTAAAGGTTGGTTTGCCCCGAGATTTGGCTTTGGTTAGTGCGGCTCAGGCGGTTCTTGGAACAGCAAAACTTGTGCTGGAAACGGGTCAAACTGCTGCTCAGATACGGGATATGGTTACGACTCCCGGAGGAACCACCATTGAAGCCATTTATGAGATTGAGGGTAGTCAGATTCGGCAGGCTTTGATAAGGGCTGTTGAGGCGGCAACCAAGAAGAGTGAGAAGATTAGGAAGCAGTGGGAATAAGCGTCAGTTAACCAAGACTTAAATTCTGATATCTAACTATTTATTCTCATGCCAGAAGAGAAAATTGTTGTTCTCATGGGGTCTCCAAGAGACCTCCCGTTTGCATCCAAAATAAAAGATTTCCTGAAAAAGGAAGGTTTTCCAGTCGCCTGCATTTACAATGTTGCTTCTGCTCATAGAACTCCACAAAAACTGTTGGATAATTTAGGGGAATACGAAAAGAGCGGTGAAAGCCTCGTCTACATCACTGTTGCCGGCTTGTCAGATGCTCTTTCAGGAGTTGTTGCAGGTTACACCCGATATCCAGTTATTGCCTGTCCTCCAGACTCTGAAAAATATGGAGGCGCCAAAGTGTTTTCTTCCACTGCAATGCCGAAGGGGATACCTGTTGCCTACGTTGCTAAGCCCGAAAACGCTGCTCTTGTAGCCGTGAGAATCCTTGCTATATCAAACCCTGAACTAAAAGAACGCCTAGATAAATTTAAGCAGAAAATGGCAAAAGCCGTCTATGAAGGCGCAGAAGAAGTAAAGAAGCTTACTCAGAAAAAAGACGTTAATCGGTTGGCGGTTTAAGAAAAAAGCTGTTTTTCAACAATACGCTGTTATTAGGCTCCAAATAGAGGAGGCCTCTATCGCTTAATCACAGGGTCATTTTTTTGCTTCTTTCTTTTTTTGGTAGTTTTTTATGGCTTCATGTAGGGCGTCTGCAGCTAGGTTGGAGCAGTGCATCTTGATTGGTGGAAGACCTCCAAGGTTCTTCGCTACGTCAGCACGGGTGATCTTCATTGCTTCTTCAAGGGTTTTGCCTATTGCAAGTTCGGTGGTCATGCTGCTTGTGGCTATGGCTGCTCCGCAACCAAACGTCTTGAACTTGATATCCGCCAACTTGTCGTCTTTAACTTTGATGTACATCGTCATGAGATCTCCGCAAACAGGATTACCAACTGTGCCAACGCCATCCGCGTCTGGAATCTCGCCTACATTTCTGGGATGCATGAAATGCTCCATAACCTTCTCGCTGTACATTCACATTCACCTCACGATTTCCTTCGGGGTTAAGGGCGAAAGCGTCCGCAGTCTCTTCACCACATCTGGTAATACTTCTAGCACGTAATCCACGTCCTCCTCTGAGTTCTGTTTTCCCATGGTGAAGACCAGAGACCCATGAGCCTCTTCGTGGGCTAAGCCTATAGCCAACAGCACGTGAGAGGGCTGCAAGGTTTTGGAAGTGCACGCGGAACCCGAGGAGACCTGAACTCCAAGCATGTCCAGACCTAAGATGAGAGACTCGCCTTCTATATAACTGAACCTGAGATTGGCGTTGCCTGGAAGCCTCTCGGTTGGGTGACCATTCAGAAAAGAATAATCGATCTTGTCCAGAACACCTTTAATCAGCTTGTCCCTCAATCGCGTCAAACGTTTGCCCTCAGCCTCCATCTTCCTCTTGGCGATCTCAGCAGCCTTGCCCATACCAACTATGCCTGGAATGTTTTCTGTGCCTGAACGTAATCCTCTCTCTTGGCCTCCACCTTGGATGATTGGCTGAACTTTTGTTCCCTTCTTGATGTAGAGAGCCCCCACGCCTTTGGGTCCGTACATGTCGTTGGAAGAGATTGACAAGAGATCAATGTTTTCCTCCTTAACGTTGATGGGAACCTTTCCTGCTGCAGCTACAGCGTCCACATGAAAAATGACCTGATTTTCATGAGCTACCTTTCCTATCTCCCTTATCGGTTGAATTGTTCCAATCTCGCCATTTGCATACATGACCGAAATAAGGATGGTTCTGTCGTTTATCGCGGCTTCGAGTTTTTCTAGGTCAACTACTCCCTGTTTGTCCACAGGAACATAAGATACTTCGAAACCCTGCTTCTGAAGAAATTTGCAGATGTTTATCACTGATATGTGCTCGATGGCGGTGGTGATTATATGGTTTCCTTTCTCCCTGTTACGGTAAGCGACCCCTTTTATCGCCAGATTGTTAGATTCTGTGCCTCCTGAAGTAAAGACGACCTCTTGAGGCTTCTCTGCAGCCACCAGCTGGGCAACTTTTTCTCTTGAAGCTTCAATAGCGTTTCTGGCGCTGTTTCCAAAAGAATGGGAGGACGAAGGATTCCCGTAATCCTCAAAGAAATAAGGCTTCATGGCTTCGAAGACCCTAGAGTCTAGAGGCATCCCAGCCCCGTGATCCATATACACTTTTCTCAATCGCTAAAATACTTCCTATTTTATTTTTTTGATGATGAAATGAAACTGGTCTTTTTCTTTGTGCATTTCGACGAGTTGCTGCTCAAGTCTCTTAACCAGACGCGGTATGTCTTCCTCAGCAGCTGGATCGTCCGCAATTACCTTCAGAACTTGGCCTACGTCCAATTTGTCAAGCTCCTGGCGGGTCCTAAACACTGGTTCAGGACAGTAAAGACCCACGCAGTCAAGGTTTCTGTTAGGTTTAATTTGGTCACCCAATTACGAACCTCCAACAGACCAAAATTTTCACATATAACTAAAATAGTTTCCCCCATATTTATCTATAACGGTGTTATATGCATGGTTGAAGTAAACTTTATGCAAAAAAGGTTCTTGCCAAACCATGAAATCTCCAGAAACATCTTTTTCCATTTCTCTTTGTCACAGGTCTTCTGGCGGAGGAGGAATAAGCCCCTTTTTCATCAGCAAGTTGGTGGATTCTCGAGCGTTCTTAATGATGCGAGTCGCCCTGTCCCAGAGTTCTTGCCTACTCAATTTGACTCTAGCAACCCCCTCCTTGATTGATTCGAGAGCACAGGCCACCGCCTCTCTGGGAAAGACCTCCCACTCGTCCATCCTAGGAACTATATCATCCTCGTGGATGCCCCTCTCCTCCGCAAACTTAGCCAGCTCCATTGCTGCCGCTATACACATCTCATCCGTAACAGTGTTAGCTTTCACGTCCAGAACTCCCCTGAAGATAGCTGGGAAGCCCAAAGAATTGTTTATCTGATTAGCGAAGTCTGAACGGCCCGTGGCTACAATCTTTGCTCCCGCCTCCTTCGCTTCCCAAGGCCATATCTCAGGAATAGGATTCGCACAGGCAAAAACTATCGAATCACTTGCCATTCCACGTATCCAACCTTTCTTGATGGTGTCCGGACCCGGTTTGGAAGCCGCTATGCAGACGTCTGCACCCTTTAATGCTTCAGCTGCATCCCCGGTTTTTGCTTCGCTGTTGGTGTCTAGGCAGAAATTCCACTTCCAAGGATTCTCTTCCTTTTCAGCTTCCACATCGTTTCTGTTTGAATGAAGAATTCCTTTCCTATCCACCATTACGATGTTGCCGGCTTTGACCCCTGCTCTCATGAGAACCAGAGCCGTTCTCGTGTTGGCTGAACCCACGCCCAGCATAGCTATCTTTGCTTGGCTCATCCTTTTTCCCACCAGTTTCAGAGCATTGATGAGTCCGGCTAAGATGACTGTGGCTGTTCCCTGCTGGTCGTCATGCCAGACCGGAATGTTGAGCTGTTCTCTGGCTCGGTTTAATACATGGAAGCATTTGGGTTTAGCTATGTCTTCCAAGTTTATGCCTCCGAAGGTGGGCTCCAGCCACTTACATGCGGTGACCAGGTCAGTCTGGTTTTTGGTTGCCAAGCAGATGGGGAAGGCGTCTACTCCGCCCAGATATTTAAAGAGTAAAGCTTTTCCCTCCATAACTGGAAGAGCAGCTTCTGGACCGATATCACCCAAGCCTAGGACCCGTGTTCCGTCGCTTACTATAGCCACGTAGTTCCATCGGCTCGTGTGAATGAAGACCTGTTCTGGATCATCTTTTATGGCTTTGCAGGAGGCAGCCACGCCTGGAGTGTACCATATTGCGAAGTCTTGTGAATCTCGTATAGCACATTTTGGCATGACTTGGACTTTGCCTTCGTAGAAGGGGTGATAAGCTAACGCCAGTTTGGCTGGTTTCTTTGTTTTTTCAAGAAGTTCTTCTACAGTTAATTTTTTGGTCATGTATTTTGGTTTCAGAGTTATTGGATTTAAGGCTTGTTAAAGGATTTTCGTCAGTGCTTGGACGACATCATTAAACTTATGACCGAGCATGAGTTCAAGCGCAACATTGGATAAAGCAAAGCTTAAGAAAGAGTGCGACAAAGGTATCACATCGGGCTAGAAAATTATTCTGGCAAAAGATTTTAGCCCGAATGTAGCGGGGTGGGGTAGCCAGGTGAACCCGCTGGGCTCATAACCCAGAGATCGGTTGTTCAAATCAACTCCCCGCTACCAACTAACACTCCCAAAAAAGTCTTGGTTTAGGCGTGTTTTTGGATTTTGTTCATTAATATATGGTCATGAGTGGTGACTTTAAGGATGAGGGAGACTTTTCGGTATTTTTGTTTTGATTCTGAACATGAATAAGTGGTGTTAACAGCAATACAGATTATACTTTCATATGATTTAAATGCAAAGCACAAAAGACATCTGCTGGACAAAAAGGTGTGTGGCGGAAGTCAAAAAAAGTGGCTAACGAGCTTAATGTGGTTGAAAAATGGAAAGACTGGAACAGTTTTTTTGCTGAAGCGGTAGATGAGACACTGAAACAGATTTTCAAAGAAGATGGCGCCAAGGTCATCTATGAATTTTTGGAGAACCACTCCCGTTTGAAGTTGGAGGAGGTTGCTGATAAACCCGAGGTCTTTTCTGCTAGTTTAGAGAGGCTTATGGTTTCGGCAGCGCAAGTGATAGAACAAACGATTCTCAAGAACCTGTACTCTAGACTGGGATTGAAATTTGAGGAAAAAACGGGTTACGAATTTTCAGACTACATAAGAGAGCTGAAGAGGGAATAATTAATTGCTCTCGGTGTTTTTGTGGAGTTTTTTATTCAGTATTGCTTTACTTTTTGCAGTGACCTACGGCTACATTTATCGTAAAGATAGGGATAAACGCAAGCTGATGTTCATGTTGGCTTTTGCTTTCGCCTCCTTTGGCTATCTAGCAGAGATTCAATCTGGATGGGAAGGCATACAAGCTCTCGAAAGATTGCTTCACTGGAGTGTTTTGCCATTAATGTCGTCATTAATGATTGCAGTTTTCTCCAGTCTTTTAAATCTGGAAGATTTCGATAAACCTTTCAAAATCTTCCTTTTGACCCTAGTCGGGTCCATATTTATGATGATTTTTCCACTTCCTATTGACTTCCTTCTCCCGCTCCTATTCCAAGGTACGTCCACTGTTGTGATTGCAGTGTCAATTTATTTATATGTCACTAGAAGAGAACTTTCAGATCTTATATTTTTACTTTCTATGGTATGCTTTACTTCGGGCGGTTTGGGAATGGCATTCGATTTAGGAATTCCATTCACCGTATTTTCATACGCCATTGCCTATGTGTTGATAGGCATTGTATTTATGACTTCAAGTGAACGTGCAACTGAGGGCATCGCTCCTTTTTTTTCGATTAAAAGAGAACTGGAGAAGACCCAGCAAGAGCTTGAAATCTCACAGGACCAATTAATGCGGGCTGAGGATAAATTTAAATCTCTGGTGAATTTCATCGCCGACCCTGTGGTAATTATTGATAACAAAGGTCATATTTTGGAAATCAATGAGAAGGTAGTAGAATTAACTGGGTTCAGTAAAGAGGAGTTGCTTGGAAAAAACTTTTTGCAAATAGATATGCTCACAATGAAAAGCAAAGCGATTGCAATAAAGAGTCTAGCGAAGAGAATGATGGGAATTGACGTTAAATCGTACGAGATTGAGGCAAACACAAAGAGCGGCGAAGCCCTATATTTGGATATAAGTGCACAGAAAATTGAATACGAAAACAAAAGTGCAGATCTAGTAATATTCCACGACATTACCGAAAGAAAAATGATGAAAGAGAAACTTGAGAAATATGCTGAGCAGCTAGAGGAAAAGGTGAAAGAACGAACTAAGACTTTGAAAGAAAATGAAGAAAAGCTCCGGAGCATGTTTAATTCATCTCCAGACGCTATCGCAGTTTCTGACCTAAAACGAAACATAATTGAATGCAACAAAGCAACCTTAGATTTCCTTGGGCTTTCAACAAAAGATGAAATAATCGGCAAAAACAGTTTAATATTCGTTGCAAAAAAAGACCGACAAAAAGTAAGGAAAACCATGAACAATGTTCTCAAGATGAGTCCATTAATAAACGTAGAATACGCTGCCTTGAATAAAGATGGTTATGAATTCCCAGCAGAATTCTCTGCAAGTGCAATTAAAGATTCTTCAGGCAACCCCACAGGTTTTATGTCTATAATTAAAGACATCACCGAACGCAAGAAAAGGGAAGATGAATTGTACAAAAGTGAAACAAAAAATATAGCCATCCTGAACGCAATACCGGATTTGATGTGGCGGATGAACAAAGATGGCGTCTTTCTCGAATTTATACCAACAAAAGATTTCCCCACATTAATTCCGCCAGAGCAAATTTTAGGTAAGAATATTCATGACGTGGCACCGAAATGGTTTGCTCAAAAAACCATGCAATACGCCAAGCAAGCATTCCAAACTAACGAGATACAAATCTTTGAGTATCAGCTTCCATCCACATTGGGAAGCGACAACATGCATGATTATGAGGCGCGACTTGTTGTAGGCGGTGAGGATGAAATCCTTAGTATTGTGCGTGACATCACCGAACGTAAGCGTATGGAGAATGAGCTGAGACGCTATTCTGAGCAGTTAGAAGAGTTGGTGGAGGAAAGGACCATAGCTTTAAAGGAGTCACAGGAGCGGCTTGTCAAAACCGAAAGATTAGCCGCGATCGGACAAGCAGCAACAATGGTGGGGCATGACCTCAGAAACCCCTTGCAAGCCATAGAAAACGGAATATACTACATCAACACTGAACTGTCAAATCATCCAATTTCCCAAAAAACCACAGAAATACTCCAAGCTATCCATAATTCAGTTGATTACGCTGACAATATAGTGAAGGGCCTGCAGAGTTTTGCGTCAAAAAGGGAACCATTATTTATGGAGATAGACATCAACACGCTAGTTAAAGAGACTTTTTCGCATTTCAAACAACCAGAAAACGTGGAAACTATTATGGAGCTAGGTGAGCTTCCGAAAATAGAGGCTGATAAGGATATGATGAAACGGATTTTCGTGAACTTGGCTGTTAACGGAATACAGGCAATGAATGAGAAAAGAGGAATCCTGATAGTGTCAACCAAAGAAACAAATGGGTGTATTGAAGTTAAATTCAAAGACACAGGCATTGGCATAAAAGAAGAAAACATGGACAAGCTATTCATTCCATTCTTCACCACGAAGGCTCAAGGAATGGGTGTGGGTTTGTCAATCTGTAAGAGGTTTGCCGAGATTCATGACGGCAGCATCAAGGTAGAAAGTGAAGAAGGAAAAGGTTCAATTTTCACGGTTAAGTTACCTATCCAGAGGAACGGAGGTGTAAAACGTGACTGAAAGCAAAACCAGAATCCTCATAGTGGAAGACGACGAAAACATACGAAAAACCATGAAGAACATACTTCAGCAGAGAGGATACGAAACAGATACAGCGAAGACCGGACAAGAAGCCGAACAGAAAGCAAAGGCTAAAATCTACAACTTGGCTTTGTTGGACATTAAGCTGCCGGACATGGAGGGCACTCAACTCCTAGCAAAATTGCATGAGAACACACCAAAGATGGTGAAGATCATGGTCACAGGCTACCCTAGCCTCGAGAACGCCATGGAAGCACTGAACCAAGGAGCAAACGCCTACGTAACAAAACCCGTTAAACCAGCGAAGCTCTTAGCTCTCATAAAAGAGAAACTGGAAGAACAAAGCCAAGCTGAGAAGATGACAGAAAACAAAGTTACAGATTGGATCAAAACAAGGGCACGCAAACTAGATACCGACTAGGAAAAAGCTTTATCTTATCCAAATCAACATCCTTTTAAAGGAAATCGCTAAAACGGGATATCCTTTTTATATTATCCGAGGCTTAAGTGGCTCTTCACTCAGTAGCTAGGTCTCGGAAGCCCCTTTGAATGGAGAGGAAATGTAAAATGAGTTACGAGAAAAAGTGGAAAGTTTTAGCTGACCTACTGACAGAACTTCAAGAAAGGGGCGAGAAGATTCCGGCAGACGTAATAAACGACCTACGCTCCGCCAAGACCATGATCCAAGTTCTAAAAGCCGACCCAACACACATAGAAAACATTTCTAGAATCGACACATACCTGAGAAGTGTCGAATCGTACGCCATCTTCACCACGGAAAAGCGGGGAACAGAAATCGTGGAAAAGTGGCTGAAAAAACTCGAAGAACCAAAAAGAGTGAAAGACAAAGAAAAAAAGGAGGCAGCTTCCCGATTTGTCCCCAGGGTTCCCCGAGACAAGAATTGGGTGCGAATCCAAATTTCGGAAGATATCCCGCGAGAAGACATGGAAAAACTTGTGGAAGAAAGTGATCTTTCTTACAAAATGCAGAAAAACGGTTATATGCTTGTTTACGGCAACGGAGAAAACATAAAATCTCTTGTCAAAAAGCTGGCGGAACAGTTCCGCGGCACCAGAAATGGATAAAAACAGCCTCAAAACTTTTGTACTAGTTAGTTTAAACCTCTCGTCTAAACACAGTTTATTTATATAAGGAAATATAGAAAAGTTGTGAAGCACACGGGGTAATTCCCGGCTATGCAAAAAACCGAGGGCGAATTAGAAAAAGATGCCTTACATTAAGAAAATCGAACTCAAAGGCTTCAAGTCCTTCGGTCCCAAAACCGCCACCGTCACGTTAGACAAAGGCTTCACCGCCGTCACTGGACCGAACGGAAGCGGAAAAACGAACATTGCAGACGCCGTCCTCTTTGGCTTAGGCGAACTCAGCGCTAGGAGACTTCGCGCTGCAAGCTTCTCCAAACTAGTGTATCATGGTTACCCCGAATTACAGGTCAAAAAAGCGAAGACCGCCAAAGTCGTTATCCAGTTTGACAACTCTGACAACCGCCTACCCGTGGACACGAAAACAGTAACTATTTCCCGTGAAATCAACAGGGCAGGCCAAAGCATCTATCGTCTCAATGGAAGAAGAATTTCAAGAGGCCATATTCTTAACATCCTTTCCATGGCAGGAATCAGCCCGACAGGGCACAACGTTGTTTTGCAAGGAGCCATCACACGGATTGCCGAGATTTCTTCTCACGAACGCAGAAAAATGATATCTAAGTTGGTTGGCATAGCTCAGTACGATACCGAGAAGGCTGAGGCAGAAGATAAACTTCGGGCGGCTGAGATTTCTATCCGGACGGCCATGGGTCGAATAGATGAGGTGCAGAAGAGGGTAGATGACCTAGAAAGAGAACGCAATGAACTGCTTCGTTACATGTTTCTTCAAAAAGAGATCAAACGATTCGAAGCCATGAAGATTTTCGGTGACATCTTGGAAGTTCAGAGGAAGACAGCTGATGTGACTTCAAAACTCGAGGCGGTTCGTAGCAAGGTTGAGAAATCTAGACAGCTAAGGGAACAGCTTAGGTCTCAGCGGCATGAAGCCGAAACAGAATGGAGAAAACTTGGTTCAGAAATGATTGAAGAGCGGGGAACGCGCCTTCTCGAGGTTCAATACAATGTAGGGGAAGTTCGGTCAAAGATAACCGAATTGTCAACCAAGATTGGAGCCGGAACGGCAAGCCTCGATGGTCTCAGAAAAGTGATGGAGAACAACATACAAAAACTAGAAGCTATCAAACATGAGATCAAAGACAACCGAAACGAGATCCGAAGATCAAAGCGAGAGCGGGAGCGTTTCCTCACGGAAATTGCCCAGAAACAAGCAGATTATGATACGGTCTCAAACGAGGCAGCCCAACTGCGATCCAGCTTGGGAGAAAACAGCAAAAAAATCAGACAAGTTGAGGAAAAGTTAGAAAAGCGTACCCAAGAACTCGTTGATCTTCGCAGCGAGTCTATCCAGAGCCGAACAGACTTGAAGGTTCTTACGCGGCAACTAAACGATCTTGTAACTCGAAAGGAGAGCTTCGAATCCAACCTCATTGCTCTCAAAAAATCCTACGCAGACCTCAAGACGGTACAAAGAGAGCAGTTAAAAAGCTCCAAAAATCTTGAAAGAACCGTAGAGAGAAGATTTGCACAAGAAGAATCCGTGAAGTTAGAGATCGCCCAAGCGGAGAAGATCGCCGAATCCGCACGAGAGGCAGTAGTGGAGTTCGTCACTCAAAGGGAACTCGCTGAAAAAGTTGCAACAGAAGAAAACGCGCTGAGGAACATCGAAGAGCTAGCAGATTTAGGCGTGATTACAGGTGTTCACGGACGCCTCAAAAACCTGATCAAAATCGAAAAGGGATATAGACAAGCCGTAGAAGCGACGGCAGCCGGCTGGCTTGACGCCATGGTTGTTCAGAACTTTGACGTAGCATTCATGTGTGCTGAGACTCTAAAACGTATGAAATTAGGTAGAATCAAGATAATTCCGCTTGAAGAAATGTCCACAATCAATTCCATCAGCACCCCGACGATTAGGGGAGTGAACGGCACTGCTTCCAATTTCGTCAAGTGTACCAAAAATTTTGATCCTGCTGTAAGCTTTGTCTTCGGAGACACACTTGTAACAAAAGATGAGAAAACTGCCTTTGCCGCTTCGCGAAATGGTCACCGAACAGTTAGTATTAACGGAGACCTTTACGAGGCTCAGGGGGGCTTAGAAAGTGGTTATTATCGAGCGCCAGTCGACTATTCTGCCATCATTCCTAGCGAGTCAGCTGTAAAGAGTCTTGACGAAGCCGTGGGAGCTCTTCAGCGACATTTGACAAAAAGGGAGATCGACATAAGCGGCTTCAAAGAAGAAATTGACAGAACTAGGGTAGAACTCGCTAGCTTGGCTGAAACTATCGTAACTCTTAATGGTGAAATTGGAAGAGTACGCCAGAATGTTAAGAATACAAGGAAAAATATCAAACTCATCGAGAAACATGTATCGAGAATTAACGAAAAAAGAGAAGAAGAAAAGACCCAATTATGGGTTCTAAGATCACAGCGTAATTCTCTCAAAAAAGAAATGGAAAATCTCCGCGAGGAATTAGCAGAATTACGTCTGAAAACGGATCCAGCTAGGATTCAGGAGATAGAGATTCAACGGGAAAAGTTAGGGAATGAACTCATTGGGTCGCGTCAGATAATGGGTAACACAGAAACAAACCTTGCCACTCTCGAATCCAAGTTTGGAAACGTCCTCAAAATAGGCGCGGACAACATTAGAATTCAGCTGCGAAAGCTGAAAGGGCAGATCTCAACGGTTGAAAACGAGGTTGAAATAGCCCGTAACGAAAAAGAAGTTCTTGAGAAGGAGCTTCTGGAACTGGGAAATTCCAAGGAAGAGTTGTCTCGAACCGTTCTAAACGCCAAACAAGAATCCAAAAACTTCACGGTCCACATTGATGACATTGACAAAAAGCTGCAAAGATTGGATTCCGTGTATGAACGTTCAGACAGGCTTTATAACGAGCTGCAATTCAGTCTCCAAACATGCGAAATGAAACTGGAACAGCACTCTCACCGATTGCAGGAACTGGGCTATGATGAGCCCTTGCAGATTTCGCCGGAACAGCTAGCTACAGCTGAGGCATCCCTTAAACTGTTACGTTTTGAGTTGAATCGACTCGGCGCTGTAAATCAGCTGTCTCTAGACCACTACTCTGAGCAAGCTTCGCGGTACAAAGAACTGTCCATACGCATGAACGAACTTGAAAAAGAAAAACAATCTATCCTCGCTTTCATGGATGAAATTGAGAGGAAAAAACGTGGAGTTTTCATGGAAGCTTTCGAAAAGATTGATGAGAGCTTCAGAAGATATTTCACAAAGTTAACAGGCGGTGGCGAAGCTACTCTGATACTTGAGAATCCTGAAGACCCATTCTCTGGAGGAATGGATATGAATGTCCAATTTCGAAATAAAGCCTCTATCCTCGTAAGCGGAGCCAGCAGTGGAGAGAGGTCCGTGTCGGCGGTTGCATTCATTTTTGCTCTGCAAGACTTCATGCCCGCAGCTTTCTACCTGTTCGATGAAATCGACGCTCACCTTGACCCCTTCCACGTATCCAGACTAGGAGACCTTCTTTCTGAGGAGTCCATGAAGTCCCAGTTCGTGGTTATCACGTTGAAGCCAGAGATGGTCAGCAAAGCGGGGAAAGTCTACGGAATTTACGAACGCAACGGATACTCTAACGTGGTCTCAGCTAAGATCAAGGAGGCTGCATGATGTCACAGTCTATGGAAAAACCTTACTATTTTCAGCCTCCCTTGAGTATACTCTTTGAGATTCACAGATTAGAGAAGATAATGCCTTGGGACGTCAACATCTCTTATTTGCTAACCACTTTCTTGGAGGAGATGGAGCACCGAGGAGAAGTAGACTTCAGAGCCTCAGGCGTGGCGTTAGACTCCTCTAGCACCATCTACCTGATGAAAACCAAACTCCTGCTAAAACTTGAGGAACCTCCTCCACCACCCAAAAGCCCACCGGATTTCGTTCCTCCACCCATGTTCCTCCCTCTCCGTTACGAATTATCTTCAACCACTCTGGAAAACCTGTTGAATGTATTGGATGAGGTGCTGAGAGGCGAGAGCATACGCACTCCACCACCGCCTCAACCAATCTTACCCGCCCCCGAGATTATTCCTCCAGTTGACCTCTATCTGCTGGAAATCGATAAACACATGAAGAACATTTACACTCAGCTCTGCCAACTTGCAGGAAAAGGGGAGCTGATAGGATTCTCCAGGCTCGTTGCTGGACTGGAAAAGCTTGAAGCAGTTAAAACATTTATAATCCTTCTTTTTCTTGCCCAAAGAGGAAAGATAGGGTTGTGGCAGGAGGAAGATATAGAAGAACTGTACATAACCGTCACAGGAGACCCTACCTTTGAAGGAAAAGGAACAGGAATCATCTGACGATCTTAAACAAGAGAGGCTCACGCGGGAATTAGCCTTACTGGAAGCAGGGCTCTACGTGGCAGGACGCCCCCTTGATTTAAAGACCTTGGGAAGTGTAACCGGAACCCGTTCTAAAAAAAAGGTGAGAAAGCTCGCTAAAGCTTTAGTGGAGAATTACAGGAATCGTGACACAGCCCTTGAGGTCCTTGAACTTGAAGGGGAGCGGTTTGTTATGCAACTGAAAGCTGAGTACACGGGTAAAGTTAGAAAGTTAGCCACAAGACCACTTCTTTCTGCAGGTCCACTGAAAACCTTATCGTATATTGCGTTTAGGCAGCCAATTCCTCAGATCCAAGTTATCGATGTTAGAGGTCACCACGCCTACGGTCACCTTAGACAACTGGAAGAAATGGAGCTGATCGTTCGCGAAGGGATTGGAAGAAAAAAGATGATAAGAACAACGGAGTTTTTCGCTGACTTCTTCGGTTTAAGCCACGACCTACGAACCATGAAACGCCAGCTTAAAAGCGTATTCCAAGATTTCGCCAAACCAGAAGTAGAGACGAAGATGAATCCTGAGAAATAGGTTGCAAAGATAAGCTTATATGTCAAGTTTTGCTAGTCTCATCGAGACCTATGAGATGATGTAAGCTTGTCTGTGTGGCACGGAGATCAACATAAACGCAAAGATTCAGGCGGAAGAAAAAGAGCTAACCGAAAGAAAAGAAGATATGAAAAGGGCTTCTTTCCAGCGGAAACTACGCTGGGCAAAAATAAGAGCAGAATCATTCGGAAGCATGGAGGTAACGAAAAGATTCGACTTTTAGCAGTGAACCAAGCAAACATCTCCGATTCTTCTGGAAAAACTGCGAAAGCAGAAATACTTCGCGTGATAAAGAACCCAGCCAACGTGGACTATGACCGACGAGGCGTAATCACAAAAGGAACCATGATCGCAACGCCTTTGGGAACCGCACGTGTAACATCCCGCCCTGGACAAGACGGCATTGTAAACGCGATTCTTGTCTCCAAAGAGGGCGCCTAACAAACTTTCTATCTACGTAGGTTAGAAAGTTCTTCCGCAATCTTCTTCAAAACTTTACCTTTAGATTCCTTTTTGGGAACAACAAGTAGCCCAGTTCTTCGCCATGGAGAGCTTGGATGCGCAGCATCAGACACTGTCACGGGTTGCAGACCCAACCGTTTTGCAGCTATTTGAATCTCCTCCAGTTTTGGCGCGGATACGGCGAGTTTTTTTGGAACCCTCCGTCCATCTGCTCTGGTCTTGTTTGCGTCAAAGTAAACGGACCAAAGAAAAATCTTGTTTTGTTTCCGCATTTCGATCTGATCTGCTATCGATTTAGAGCGTTTTATTAGTTGCGGTAGTCACTTTCTGTCCTCTGGGATTTTTGGGTCAGTTGAGTTGAAGCGATTTTTCCCAGAGACACGAGGGTTTTCTTATCAAAAACGTAAATAATTTAACATTTTCTCATGGTGAATCTTGCTTAAAATTCTTTTATTTAGCACAAAAATTTCAAACATAGGAATTGATTGTGCAAAGCGGAAGATACGCTCAGAAACGTTTAAATAAAGCGGTCCGTGTGAACCATAGGTTTTGTGAGGGGAAAAGGGCTTTTGCATAGAATCGGTCACGTCCTTCACGTAAGCATTACAAAAAACATGATTCTTAAGGCGGAAAATATTCCCCGCATCGGCGACAAAGTGGCGAATGAAAATCTCAAGCCCGTGGGAACAGTTTTTGACGTTTTCGGTCCCACATCCTCCCCCTATGTGGCTGTTAAACCCCACATCCGGAACCCAGAGCAGCTTGTTAACCACGTTCTTTACGTAATCCCCTCTAAAGCGGGAACAAAAAAGAGGAAAAAAAGATGAAAAAAGAAAACATCCAACAACCTCCGAGGATTCGAAGGTGCCCCGAATGTGGAAGCAATCGTCTCATGCGAGACTACGAATGCGCTGAAATAGTCTGCATGAACTGTGGTTTCGTCGTTGCCGCCAAACTCGCAGATCAAGGACCAGAGTGGCGTGCCTTTGACGATGAGCAGCGCGCTAAACGGGCCAGAGCCGGCGCTCCCCTTACATTTACGATTCATGATAAGGGCCTCTCAACCATGATTGACTGGCATGATCGGGACGTTTACGGCAAGAGGCTTGCTCCGGGCCAGAAGGCTCAGATTTATAGGCTGCGAAAGTGGCAACGGCGCATTAGGGTCTCCGACGCCACGGAGAGGAACCTTGCTTTTGCCCTTTCTGAGATATCCAAGATAGCGAACAATCTTAATTTGCCCAAAAATATTCTCGAAACTGCTTCGGTTATCTATCGTAAAGCGGTTAAGGAGCGTCTCATCCGGGGAAGGTCTATTCAGGGCGTAACTGCCGCCGCTATTTACGTGGCTTGCCGACAGTGTGGAGTGGCTAGAACTCTGGACGAGATCGCGCAGGCTTCTACTGTGAACAAAAAAGAGGTTGGACGGAGCTACCGTTTTCTAATAAAGGAACTTAACTATTTCATTCCGCCCCTGAAACCCAGTCAATACATAACCAAGTTTTCTAACCAGCTAACTATGCAGGGAAAGGTTGAGGAGATCGCTCACAAGATCCTCGCTGCAGCCAAAGAGCTGAAGCTTACGTCAGGAAGGGGCCCAACAGGCATAGCCGCGGCAGCCAGTTACATCGCGTCGGTTCTGACTGGAGAAAGAAAAACTCAGAGAGAAATCGCGGAGATTGCTCAGGTGACAGAAGTAACAATAAGGAACCGCTATAAAGAATTGGTTGAACGCCTCCAGTTTGTCATCTATCTCTAACAATCATTATTTTTCGTTTGAACAGTCTAGTGATTAGCTGAAGAACTGAAAAAATAATGTGCCAAATTCCATAACTGACGAGCGCAAAAGCAGTTCGTGTTTAGAGGAGTTACAGGTTAACTAAAGTGGACTTCAGAGCGTTAAAAAAACTTTTAATGAATAGCCTCAACTAATATTGAGGCTTGCAGTTGTCAGTGTGTCCCAGATGTGGAACCGAGGTAACTAACCCAACCAAAACGTGGTCTATGGTTGGCAGACCCAGCAAAACGGGTGAACGATTCAAGCTTACGTTGGGACTCTTCA
>Ga0315537_1000963_pt1 | contig 23005 bp, 19 predicted proteins | sample SalMarSW160270MG_FD_203091 | JGI IMG/M metagenome (GOLD analysis project Ga0315537, IMG submission 203091) | Salt marsh sediment microbial communities from the Plum Island Ecosystem LTER, Massachusetts, United States - Salt Marsh Sediment SW1602-70 ...
CAATCTGGTGTCATGCTATTGTTTGCTGGACTTTTGGACCGTGAGTGAGATTTGGCCCAAATTACCCTTGAGTTGATGGTACAATTCTGGCAAAGACCCGTCAAGTTGGCAAGAGGGTGTTGTTTTCTCAACATTTCGATGGGGATGCTTAACCGCTGAAACGTGACGAAGGCATTAACGGACATTCATAAAAGGTCTCACTGTCGACTCAGTTTCAAGGTTGTGAGGGTTTGACATCGTACAGTTTTTATGCCATAGTCGGTTGTTCGAAAAAGCTTGCGTCAGGAGGTCAATCAATGGTCGGCATAAAGTCTTACGGAGCTTATATCCCACGGTATCGAATGAATCACAACACTATCTTCATGGCTGTTGCATTCCTGGGGACTTTCCCACCGCCCGGTGAAAATGCAATTGCCAATCATGACGAAGATACTCTCACGATGGCAGTAGCCGCAGGGATCGATTGCCTAACTGGTTCGAAACGGGACGTAGTTGATTGTCTGTATCTTGCTACCACCAGTCAGCCTTATATGGTGAGGCAGAATTCAGGCCTTGTAGCTACCGCTCTTGATTTGCGGTCGAGTATAAGGACTGCCGATTTCATAGGCTCCACGAAATCAGGGACCACTGCTCTGCTTTCCGCCCTTGATACTGCAAAGGGAGAGACGTTAGGTAACATTCTCGTCTGCGCTTCCGATTGCCGGTTGAGCAAGCCGGGTAGTCCTCAGGAGTCTCTCTATGGTGATGGCGCTGCATCGGTTCTTGTTGGCAGTGATGAGGTGATTGCCAGCTTTGAGGGTTCGTATTCCATTTCCTACGATTTTCCTGACCGCTGGAGAGCAAGTGGAGAAAAATTCGAACATGCCTGGGAAGACAGATTCATTCGCGATTCTGGCTACAGTCAATTCATCACGGAGGTGATTTCCGGACTATTGAAGAAATACAAGCTGAACATTAAGGATTTTGCCAAGATAGTGTATCCAGGTCTGTATGCTCGAGAGCATGGAGCTATAGCGAAACGGTTAGGTGCCGATCCTAGTCAGCTTCAGGATACGTTGCTTAGCACAGTCGGCGATACTGGCTCAGCTTCACCTTTAATGATGTTGGTAGCGGCATTGGAAGATGCCAAGCCAGGCGACAAAATACTGATCGCCAGCTTTGGAAACGGTGGTGACGCAATGTTTTTTCAGGTCACTGAGAAAATAAAGAATGTGGCTAATAAGAGGGCGGTGAAGAAACACCTTGCTTCTAAGAAAGATCTTGCCAGCTATGAGAAATATCTTGCCTTCAGGAATTTGGCACCGATGGACCTAGGTATGCGTGGTGAGATAACCATTAAGACACCGATGTCGGCGTTGTTCAGGGAGAGGAAAGTAATTTTGTCTCTTTGTGGCTCGAAGTGCAAGAAATGCGGCACGCCGCAATATCCATATCAGAGAGTATGTGTAAATCCTGACTGTGGAGCCATCGACCAGATGGAGGATTATCGCTTTTCGGACAAAAAAGGCGTCATATTTACCTATACCGGTGATAATCTAGCTGCCAGTATCGACCCACCTTCAATATATGGCCTGGTGGATTTTGATGGTGGCGGCAGGTTCTGGTTTGATTTCGCGGATTGTGACCTGGATTCGGTTAAAGTAGGCATGCCGGTGGAGATGACCTTCCGCAGACGATATGTCGATGAGTCAAGCGGTGTCCACGGTTATTCGTGGAAGGCAGCGCCTATACGTGCCTGACTACGGTGAACGACAATGAAATTTACGGAGGCAGCAAAAAATGGCAGAAGGTATTAAAGACAAAGTTGCTATCATAGGGATGGGTTGCACTAAGTTTGGAGAGCTATGGGATAAGAGTGCCGAGGACCTCATGGTGGATGCTTATAAGGAATGTATCGAGGATGCGGGTATAGAGAAAAAGGATATCAATGCAGCCTGGTTTGGCGTGCACTTTGAGGAACAGAGTGTAGGAAAAGGGGCTACACCTTTGTCTTTGACATTGAAGTTGCCCTTTATTCCGGTCACCAGGACGGAAAATTTTTGTGCTACTGGCACAGAGGCTTTCAGGGGGGCCTGTTACGGTGTAGCTTCAGGAGCTTATGATATCGCCTTGGCTCTGGGTGTAGAAAAGCTCAAAGACACGGGATATGGCGGGCTTCCCGGTGGTCCTGGTCTTATGGGGACAAAAAATGCACTGATTATGCCCAAATTGACCGCTCCCGGAGCTTTTGCCATGATGGCGACCAGATACTTTGCTGTATATGGTCTCAAGCCGGAGGAAGGCAAGAGAATGCTGGCTAAGGTGTCAGTCAAAAGTCATTATAACGGAGCCCGGAACCCGAAGGCACATTTGCGCCGCGAGGTGACTGAGGAACAGATTATAAAGGCGCCTATTATCGCCTGGCCATTGGGGCTTTTCGACTGTTGTGGAGTCAGTGACGGTTCAGCGGCTGCCATCGTAACCAGGGCTGATATGGCCAAGAAGTTCCGGCCAGATCCCATACATGTTAAGGCACTGCAAATCGCTCTAAGTTCGGGCGAGGAATTGATGTATACCAAGTGGGATGGAGCTCATGTTGAGACTACTTATCGTGGTGGCATGCTAGCTTATAAGGAAGCTGGAGTAAAGAATCCGCGTGAAGAGATAAGCATGGCTGAGGTGCACGATTGCTTCTCCATAACTGAGGCAGTGACCATGGAAGATTTGCAGTTCAGCCCACGGGGGAAGGTCAAGGAGGACATTGAGGCTGGCCGTTTCAATCATGATGGCGCGCAGCCTATTCAGCCCGATGGTGGGTTGAAGTGCTTCGGGCACCCTATCGGGGCCTCGGGTCTCAGGATGCTGTACGAGATGTACAAACAGTTGCAGGGCAAAGTCCAGCTGCCGGAACGGCAGATCAAGAATCCCAAGCTGGGGCTAACCCACAATTTAGGCGGTTTTCCACCCATGAACATAGTCAGTATTGCCATCATAGGGTCGTAAAAGAAACTGAATCTGGGAGACTAGCTATGACTAATGGTAGTTTGATTACAGATGAACTGCGTAAATTGATAGGTGTGACTTTAGATACTATTGTCTTTAAAGTCGAGGAAGGAGCTATTCAGAGATATGCGCAGGCCATAGGCGATCCCAACCCTCTGTATAACGACCCGGATTTTGCCAGAAAAACCAAGTACGGACGGTTGATAGCTCCTCCCGGTTTCACTGGTTGGCCAGCCAAGGCCGGACGCCCTACAGAAAAACTGTTCGCGTTCCTGGTGAGGGCTGGAGCGCCTCAGAGGATCCTCGATGGAGGTATTGACTTCGAGTTTATTGAACCCATCGGTGCTGGCGATGTATTGACTGCCACGACCAAAATTGCCAAGGTAGCCGAACGTGAGACCAGACTGGGCAAGACCATGTTCACCACAGCAGAGGTCAATTTCGTGAACCAAAAGGGCAATCTGGTGCTCAAAAGCTGGGCAACAATAATCCAGTTCTAGTTTTTTGACCATTTTGTTTTTGGAGGAAAGATGGCTAAGCAAGTTTGTTATGAGGACGTTGAAGTGGGCAGTGAGGTAACACCATTGGCTAAGATTGCTACGACTCGCATGTTAGTCCAATGGGCGGGGGCGTCGGGGGACTTCAATCCTTTGCATTATGATGAAGATTTCGCTAAGGCTATGGGCGTAGGTGCTCCCATTGTGCATGGCGCACTTAAGCGTGCCTGGTTGGGGCAATTGATGACTGATTGGATTGGAGAGGAGGGGAAACTCAAGAAATTGTCCTGCCAGTACCGCGGCATGGATTATCCCCGGAAAATGAAGACGATGGAAGAGCCTCGTGACGGCGAAACCTGGTGGTGCAAAGGCAAGGTGGCCAAGAAGTATGAGGAGCGCGATGAGCATCTTGTTGAGTGCGAGATTTGGGTGGAGAACGGGAAGGGAGAAAGGACAACACCTGGATCAGCTCTGGTTGCCTTACCCGCACGAAAAAGGAAATAAGTGGGAGCGTGGGTTTTGCCAGCTATTCGGAGGCAATTCCCTGGAAATAGTGAATCAGGTCTGTGTTTTTGAGACAACGAATCTGAAGGAGGTAAAGAAATGGGAAGACTAGATGGCAAAGTGGCGGTTATCACCGGGGCGGCGCGAGGCATAGGCAGAGCTGATGCTCTGTTGTTCGCGAAAGAGGGTGCGGCAGTTCTTGTGAGTGATATTGACGAGGCACCGCTTATGGAGGCAGTCAAGCAAATCACAGCTGCCGGAGGCAAAGCCGATGGCTGCGCTGGCGATGTGACGAAGCTGGAGGACTGCCAAAAGGTTATGGACAAAGCAGTCGAAAGATTCGGCAAAATAGATATCTTGGTCAATAATGCCGGACTTACTAGAGACGCTTTGATAAGTAGGATGACCGATGCCCAATGGGACATATGTGTTGATATTAGTCTCAAGGGGACGTTCAACTGTATTAGAGCAGCTTCGAAATATGTGATGAAGACAGGACACAATGGCAGAATAGTCAATGTAGCATCCGTGGCTGGACTGATGGGCAACATCGGCCAGATTAACTACTCTGCTGCTAAGTCAGGTCTTATCGGGCTGACTAAGACTGTAGCTAGGGAATGGGGACGATTTGGTATTACCTGCAATGTCGTTGCCTACGGCTTCGTAGATACACGGTTGACCAGAGAAAAAGAGACACAGCAGGAACAGGTAGCTGGAGAAGCAGTGGGTATACCAAAAAAAGTGAGAGATATGATTCTCCTTCAAGTTAGACTGATGACGCCTGAAGATGCTGCCAAGCCCGTTCTATTCCTGGCTTCAGATGATGCTGCTTTTATTACAGGGCAGGTACTGAACGTTTCTGCTGGCATGTATATGTAGGTTCAAGTGTTTAATCCAGTATAAGCAAAGAGGCTGTCGGATACAAGCCGTCAGCCATTTAGGAATTCAAGAGGCAGATAAGGAGTCTGACGATGGCAAAGAGACTCGCAGGCAAAGTTGCTATAGTCACCGGTGCCGGACGCGGCATTGGCCGAGGAGAAGCCCTGGCTTTAGCGTCGGAAGGAGCCAAAGTAGTAGTAAATGATCTGGGAGGTGCTGTTGATGGGTCCGGTGCGGCAACTTCAGCAGCGGATGGGGTAGTGGGAGAGATAAAGAAACTGGGCGGAGAGGCAGTTGCCAACTATGACTCGGTGGCCACTATGAAGGGCGGCGAGAACATCGTAAAGACTGCCATAGATGGCTTTGGTAGGGTTGATATTCTGGTCAATAATGCAGGGATTCTACGTGACAGAATGCTGTTCAACATGAGCGAGGAAGACTGGGATCTAGTGCTCAGGGTCCACCTTTATGGTCATTTCCATACCATCAGGGCAGTGAGCCCCTTCTTCCGCCAACAGAGGTACGGACGAATAATCAATACCTCATCTGTGGCAGGTCTCAATGCTACCACTTATGGACAGGCTAATTATGGTGCAGCTAAAGAGGGAATAGTTGGTCTAACAAGAAAGGTAGCTCGGGATATGGGCCGGTATGGTGTGACGTGCAATTGTATTCGGCCTAATGCCGGGACCCGGCTTACCCTAAGCGACGAAATGAAGAAAGCTCGGCCAGAAGCTATGGCCAAGTTCGAGCAGATGAAGCCTGAAGACATTGCTCCTTTGGTGGCATGGCTCGCTTCTGATGATGCTGCTAATGTCACTGGACGGACATTTTATGTAGAGAGAGGCCGAATTGGGCTCTATTCAGAGCCGGTGTTGGAGAAGCAACTGGTCAAAGTTGGTGGATGGACGGTTGACGAGCTATTCATGTTTATGCCGGTAGCGATGACTAAGGACTTGGTGAATCCAGACCCGCCCCAACCCAAGTAATGGCTCACTGTCCGCAATTATCGGTGCTTTAGCTGGTTGTGTGAAAGTCCGGATAGTAACAGTTATCGCTACAATTTGGTCTATCCAGCAGGGTAATGTGCTTGTTGTTTGAATCATCGCTTGCAGTGCTGTAGGGAGAAAGGCACCACGCTGGGGATCGTTAGTCTCGCGGAAGGTAAGGATGGACTTTAGACTGGGCGAAAAGGAACTGGCCTTGAAGGAAGAAATTCGCAAGTTTGCCGAAGCCGAGTTACCTCCGGATTTGGTGCGCAACACCGTAATCGATGGGGAGTTCAGAGATTTTGAGTTTGAAATATCCATGTCCAGAAAACTGGCACAAAGAGGCTGGCTCGTTATGAGCTGGCCGGAGAAGTATGGTGGATGTGGTGCCTCTCTCTTGGAGCAGACAGTATACGAAATGGAAATAGCGTACTGGGGAATACCGGGGGCATGGATGGGCATAAGCGGGATACAATGGGTAGGACCCTGCTTGATGATGTTTGGTACCGAAGAGCAAAGAGAAAAGTATTTGCCTTTGATTGCCTCAGGCGAAAAAGATGGTGTCTGGTGCACGGGTTACAGTGAGCCAAATGCCGGTTCAGACTTTGCCAATATCCGGACGCAGGCAATTCGAGATAGAGATGACTATGTAATAAATGGGCAAAAAGTATGGACCAGTGCTGCCCACCGGGCAAGATGGTGTTGGCTGGCTGTCAGAACAAACCCCAATGCCGCTAAGAAACACCAGGGAATCAGTATCTTTATTGTGGATATGAAGAGCCCGGGTGTTACAGTCAATCCTATTTTGAATTATTATGGGCGGCATCACTTTAATGAAGTATTCTTCGATACTGTGAGAGTGCCGGCTTCCAACTTGGTGGGAGAAGAGAACAAAGGCTGGTATTATCTCATGCAGTCACTGGCTTTTGAGCGACGCAGTATAGCGCCTACTACCTATGGTAGTTTGAAGAGGATTTTGGAAGACCTAGCCAAGTATGCTGCTCGAACTGAGTATGAAGGGCAGCCGTTGTCTAAGAATCCTCTGGTTCGTGGCAAGCTAGCTGACTTGGCTATCGACCTGGAAGTGCTGAAGATGTTCGCCTTTCAGCTTGCCTGGCGGATAGCTCAGGGTCAAATTCCTGTTTATGAGTCCTCGAGGAACAAGATAATGGGTGATGACTTGATGAGACGCGGGGCCATCGCTGGGGCAGAGATTCTAGGAATATATTCTCAAGCTGACCCGGATTCCGAATGGGCTAAGCTCAACGGCGCCGTGCAAGGTGCATATCTCGGATTTCCTGGTCAGGCGATCGCAGCAGGCACTGCTGAAATTGAGAAAAGCATTATTGGGCAATTTAGACTGGGATTGCCCAAATCATATTGAATCTTTTTGGAGTAGACTTTTTGAGGGGTTATCATGGATTTTAATTTCACGGAAGAGCAAGACATGCTACGGATTTCGGCCAGAGATTTCCTCGCCAAGGAATGTCCTAAAGCTAAAGTCAGGGAGATGGCCAAAGATGAAAGGGGCTATGACGTGCGGATGTGGCACAGTATGGCAGAACTGGGCTGGATGGGGCTCGTCTTTCCGGAAGAATATGGTGGCATGGCTGCTAGTTTTATGGATCTGGTTATCTTGATGGAGGAGATGGGAAGGAATATCCTGCCTGGTCCGTTCTTCTCCACTATCGCCCTTTGTGCTCTGCCTCTACTTGAATATGGAAGCAGCGAGCAAAAAACTAAGTTTCTGCCGCAAATAGCTGAAGGTGAGGCTATGTGGACTTTCGCTTTGGCCGAGTCGTCAGGCAAATACAAAGCTTCTGAGGTAAGACTTCGTGCCGTATTGAGGGAGACAGATTATGTTCTCGAGGGGCACAAGCTCTTTGTTACTGATGCCCATGTCGCTGATTATATCTTGGTCGTGGGCAGGACCGGAGATGGTGAAAGACCTGAGGACGGAATCACCTTGTTTATGGTGGATGCCAGGGGACCAAATATGAAAATGGAAACCATCCCGACTATAGGCGGCGATAGGCAATTCAAGGTCAGCTTTGATGGCGTAACAGTACCCGAAGATAATATCCTGGGCAAAATAGGCAAAGCTTGGGACATAGTGGACTTTGTATTGCAGCGCGCTGCCGTGCTAAAGTGTGCCGAGATGTCTGGAGCGTGTCAAGCTGCCCTGGATATGACCAGTAGCTATGCTAAGGAGCGGATTCAGTTTGACCGGCCCATCGGTTCTTTTCAAGCGATACAGCACAAACTGGCTGACATGTTGATTGATGCGGAGGCAGTTCAGTATTTGCTTTATCAAGCAGCCTGGGGAATAAACGTTGGCTCACCATCACGATGGCAGATTTCCGTGGCCAAGGCTAAAGCCAATGAAGCTTACCAGCGAATTTGTATTGAAGCTATTGCTGCTCATGGGGCTATCGGATATACTATGGACCATGATATTGGTCTCTATTATCGTCGTGTCAAGGGCGCACAATTTGCTGCCGGTGATACTGACTTGCACAGGGAAGTGATAGCCGTTGGACTGGGGCTCTAGTTTGGACAGACAGGAAAACTCCTTGACCAAGTGAATCCAAATCCCCTTTGCCCGCCGACACTCGTACAAGACAGAGGTGATGAGCCAAATATTCTAGCTGTGAGTCTAGTCTCAACGATCAGCACCCGTCTCTTGGCTGCCTGGCCCTGTAGAGTAGATTGAGAAGAAATTTGCAAAATATACCGTCCTGTGCTACTATATGAACAGCCGGTGGTATTGACAAAATTAGACCAGGGTGCTATACTTGCTGGTTTGTGTTATGTTCCCATTCTCTTGTGGTCTTGTTACCTTAGATTTCCCCAGTTAATACCTTCAAGAAGTTGTTTTGAACAATCGGGATCGTTTCCTCTATGCATAACGATAAATTGCTAAAGTCTTTTGCCAAATTCCCGCAGGCTTTAGAAATACCCGACCTTATTCAGGTCCAACTTGATTCCTTTCGCTGGTTTCAAGAAGAAGGCTTGCGAGAGCTCTTTGAGGAGATATCTCCAATTCAAGATTATACTGGCACAAGGCTAGAATTGCATTTCGTTGATTACGAGTTCCGAGAACCTTTACATTCTATTCCGGAGTGTCTTGAGCGCGGCCTGACTTATTCCTCTCCTATTCATGTCACTGCGCGACTGGTGGTTAAAGAAACGGGAGAGATTAAGCAACAGGAACTATACTTCAGCGATTTCCCTTTGATGACCGATGCCGGCACTTTTATTATTTCTGGAGTCGAGCGGGTAGTGGTCAATCAATTGACTCGTTTCCCCGGCGTTTATTTCACGCTAGAAAGAGACCCTTCCAGTGGGCGAGAATTATGTGTTGCTAAGCTTGTTGCTGAGCATGGGGCGTGGCTCGATTTTGACACTTCTAATCGAGACGTAATTTCGGTCAAGGTTAGCGGCAAACGGAAGATTCCGGTTACTACTTTGTTGCGTGCCATAGGCTTTGAAAGCGACGAGACGTTACTTTCTCTTTTTCAAGATGTGGATAACTCGCCCGACCATGCTTTCATCCGCTCTACAATCGACCGAGATCCCTTGATCAAAAGCAAGGCTGATGCTCTGTTAGATATCTATAGGAAACTATCTTCTGGCGAAGCTCCCAGTCTTAGCAGTGCTCAAGCCTTGCTGAATAATTTCCTGTTTAATCCTCGCCGCTATAGCTTGGGCAAAGTTGGTCGTTACAAGCTTAATAAGAAGTTGGGTCTCAATATCCCTGGAAATTGTACTGGCCTAACCCCTGAAGACTTGGTGCAAATAGTCCGCCGTATTATTTCAGTTAGCTTGGGCGATGAAGCTCCTGATGACATTGACCATCTAGGCAATCGAAGGGCTCAGGCGGTAGGCTTTCTAATACAGAAGCAATTTCGTATCGGCTTATTAAGGTTGGAGAGAGCCATCAAAGAGCGGATGAGTATCCTCGGCCCCGAAGCGGCAACTCCCGCCGCCTTGATCAACATTCGCCCTGTAGCAGTGGCTGTAAGGGAGTTCTTTGGCCGGTCACAGCTGTCTCAATTCATGGATCAGACTAATCCGCTAGCTGAGCTGACTCACAAGCGTCGTCTTTCTGCCATGGGTCCTGGAGGCCTTTCAAGAAAACAGGCCGGGTTTGAGGTTCGCGATGTACATCACTCTCATTATGGCAGGATTTGTCCTATAGAAACGCCCGAGGGGCCAAATATCGGTCTTATTGGCTCTCTCGCTACCTACGCTACGGTCAACGAATTTGGTTTCATAGAGACACCATATCTCAGGGTCGTCCAGGAGGTTCCCAATCATGCGGAAGAGTTGGTGGGAAGAACAATTGGGGAGGATATAAGAAGTAAGGGCAAGCTCGTGGTCAGGGCCGGAACACCAGTCACAAAAAAGCTCGCACAAAGGTTATCTTCTCTTCGGGCACGGAATATCAAGGTAGTTCCTTTTGTTTCCAGCCAGATGATTTACCTGACAGCCGACGAAGAAGGTCAATACGCCATTGCGCAAGCTAATGCCCCTCTTAATAAAAGAAATGAATTTATTTATGACAAGGTTGAAGTCAAGAGGGGAGATAGATATTTCAAGGAATCAGTGGACAGGGTAAGCTTCATCGATGTTTCACCCAAACAGCTATTCAGTATAGCTGCCTGCCTTATTCCGTTTCTTGAGCATGATGATGCTAATCGGGCTTTGATGGGCTGCAATATGCAGCGACAAGCGGTGCCACTATTACGTCCGGAGTGTCCTTCGGTGGCCACCGGTATGGAAAGAGAGGTGGCTAAGTATAGTGGGCAGATGATATTTGCTCCTGACGATGGCGTAGTCACTTCGGCGACAAGCTCACAAATTACGATTAAGAATAAAAAGGGCGAAGAGCAAGTATTCAATTTAACGAAGTTCGCCAGAACTAATCAAGGGACGTGCATCAATCAGCATCCTATTGTGAGCAAAGATGACAAGGTTAAGAAAGGGGACGTGTTGGTGGATAGTTTTTCTCTGGATGGCGGGGCTCTCGCTTTGGGACAAAATGTCGTTTGTGCTTTTATGATCTGGGAAGGCTATAACTTTGAGGATGCCATCATCATAAGCAAGAGACTGGTCAAGGATGATGCTTATACTTCTGTTCACATTGAAAAGTATGAGATAGAGGAGCGCGATACCAAGCTTGGTCCTGAAGAAGTCACCAGAGACATACCTAATGTAAGCGAGGAGAGCCTGTCTAACCTTGATGAAATCGGTATTGTACGTATCGGAGCTGAGGTGAAGCCCAACGATATTCTGGTTGGGAAGATTACTCCCAAGGGTGAAACTGAACCTTCAGCGGAAGAAAAATTGTTGCGAGCTATTTTTGGCGAAAAGACACGGGAAGTTAAGGACAGCTCCCTCAGAATGCCATCGGGAGAGTGGGGAAGGGTGATCAGGATGGCGCTCTTTTCTCGTGAGAACCATGATGAATTACCTGCTGGGGTGAACAAACTCATACAGGTGTGGGTTGCCCAAAAGCGCAAAATATCAGTGGGAGACAAAATGTCAGGAAGGCACGGCAATAAGGGAGTCATTTCCATAGTATTGCCTGAGGAAGACATGCCATTTTTGCCGGATGGCACGCCCGTAGATATTATCCTTAATCCTCTCGGTGTTCCTTCCCGTATGAACATCGGGCAGGTCTTGGAGGCTCATTTAGGTTGGGCGGCACAGACGCTGGGTTTTAAGGCTCTTAATCCTATTTTTGACGGTGCTGATGCCCTGACTATCGAGGATGCCTTAGCCAAGACTTGGATAGCCTGGAAAGCCGGTGCTGTCAGCTTTAGCCCTGAAGATCCCAGAAATGCCAGGACCGATCTAGATAAGGTCGGAGGATGGCTTGCCAGTCATGGTTTCGATGCCGCGGAAATAATGGATGATGAATACCAAGGCATGGCAAGAAGAGCCGCTCTCTGTCTATGGCTTGAGGAACTGGGCTTAGGTGATAATCATCAACTTAGAACTCTCAGCGATAGAGACTTGGAGCAACTGACACAGAAAGTCTATAAAGAGCGAAGGCTCTATCCTCCTATTTTTGGCAAAATGGAACTTCGAGATGGCAGAACCGGCGGGCTGTTCGACAAGCCGGTAACTGTCGGCAATATATATATGATGAAACTGATTCATCTTGTTGGCGACAAGGTACATGCTCGTTCCACCGGTCCGTACTCGCTTATCACTCAGCAACCATTGGGAGGAAAAGCTCAATTTGGCGGCCAAAGGTTTGGTGAGATGGAGGTATGGGCGTTGGAAGGGCACGGCGCCGCTCACACACTTCAAGAGATGCTCACAATAAAGTCAGATGATGTGATGGGACGGGCCAAAGCTTATGAGTCGCTTGTTAAAGGCGAAGATATTCAGCAACTAGGTATTCCAGAATCAACCAAGGTCTTATTTATGGAGCTACGTAGTTTGGGTTTTGCTGTCGAACTACTTAGCGAGGGGGAAAATGTCTCAATTTGATGGCATTAACGGTATCCGAATAAGTCTTGCCTCACCGGAACAAATCAGGAGCTGGTCTCATGGTGAAGTGACTAAGGCAGAGACAATAAACTACCGCACTTTGAAACCAGAAAGAGATGGTCTATTTTGTGAGAAGATTTTTGGCCCTGTCAAAGATTTTGAATGCCACTGTGGTAAATATAAAAAGGCAAGATATAAGGGCGTTATTTGTGATAAGTGTGGTGTTGAGGTGGCTCATTCCAGTGTGCGCCGGGAACGCACGGGACATATAGAACTGGCTGCACCAGTCACGCATATCTGGTTTGTTAAGTTAGTACCGAGTCGGCTGGGGCTGCTCCTGGATCTTTCTCCACGAGAGTTAGAGAACGTCATTTATTTTGCTCGCTATATAGTCATCTCTGTGGATCAGGAGGCCAAAGAGAAGAATCTTCGCAAAGTTGAGGAAGAGTGGGGTCGGAAGATTGCTGAGCATGAGGAACGCCTGAACAAGAAGATCGAAGAATTGGAAGCCAAAGACATGGAGGAAGAGCCTAAAATACAGGAGGTGAACGACCTTCGTGCTAGATTTGTAGAGAAGAGGGCAAAACTCGAAGAAGAGCTAAAGACAAGCATTGCCGAGTTGCAAGGTCTTCAGCCGTCAAAATTGCTTAACGAAGAGGGATACAGAAGACTTAAAGATAGGTATGGTGACATTTTTGAAGCTGGCATGGGAGCCGAGGCTATTCTACAGGTGTTGAAGCAGATTGATGTGGATGCTTTACATCACCAGCTTCATGACCAAATCCGTAGCACCTCAGGGGGATACCGCAAAAGAGTCAGTCAGCGGCTGCAATTAGTTGAAGCTTTCAAGCTAAGCGGGAATAAGCCTGAGTGGATGGTCTTGACTGTGCTTCCTGTGTTACCTCCGGCGCTTCGTCCTATAGTACAGTTGGATGGTGGACGGTTTGTGATTAGTGATCTCAACGACCTCTATAGAAGGGTTATTAATCGCAACAACCGTCTCCGCCGTCTGATGAAGTTGGGTGCACCGGAAATAATTATTCGGAATGAGAAACGTATGTTGCAGGAAGCTGTTGATGCTCTTGTTGACAATGGGAGAAGAGGGCGTGCAGTTGTGACTGGCAATAAGCATGCCTTGAAATCTCTTGCTGACATTCTCAAGGGGAAACAGGGACGTTTTCGACAAAACCTTCTTGGTAAGCGCGTAGACTACAGCGGTCGCTCGGTCATTGTTGTTGGTCCTAAGCTCAAACTTCATCAATGTGGTTTGCCACGCTACGTTGCTTTGGAGCTGTTTAAGCCCTCGGTTATGCACAAACTGATAGTAAATGGGTATGCCAATAACCTGAAAAGTGCCCGGCGCTTGGTGGAAAAAGGTAGCCCTGAAGTTTGGGACGCACTGTATGAAGTAGTCAAGGAGCGTCCTGTATTGCTTAATCGTGCTCCCACATTACACAGGCTTAGCATTCAAGCCTTCGAACCCGTGTTAATCGACGGCGATGCTTTTCAGCTCCACCCCTTGGTTTGTACCGCCTTTAACGCCGATTTTGACGGCGACCAGATGGCAGTCCATGTGCCATTGTCCAGGGCCGCAGTGAAGGAAGCCAGGGAGCATATGCTGAGTCCTTATAACATGTTGCTACCAAGTTGTGGCGAACCTGTGACAACACCCACTCTGGACATGGTCTTGGGCTGTTATTATCTTACCATTTTGAAGCCTGGAGCCAGAGGGGAAGGGAGATTCTTCAAGAGTTTTGATGAGGCTAAGTTGGCTTACGAACTGGGTATTATCGAACTTGGTGCCGAAATTGTTGTGCAGGATCCTTCGCTTCGTTCAGATGGCGGTAGAATAAATACTACAGTGGGCAGAATAATATTCAACGATGTCTTGCCTCCGCAACTTCGCTTTCACAACAAAACGGCAGATAAGGCTTCGTTAAGGGTTTTAGTCTCTGATTGCATTAGTGTATTGGGTAATGAGGGTGCTGCTGGAGTTATCGATAGACTTAAAGGATTGGGCTTTGAGTATGCTACAAAGTCGGGCATCTCAATTGCTATGAATGATATTGAGGAGCCTCCACAGAAGGTCAAGCTTCTTGAGGAATCCGATGAAAAAGTTGGCCTTATCGAAGACCAATTTAACCGTGGCTTGATTACTGAAGATGAGAAGTATGAAAGCACAGTCAAAGTGTGGATAGAGGCCACAGATAAGGTTACTGACGATATATCTCACGCACTGGACCCTTATGGCAGCGTTTACATGATGGCTACATCGGGTGCCAAGGGGAATATCTCCCAGATTAGACAAATGGCGGGGATGCGCGGGTTGATGACCGACCCCTCCGGAAGGATAATAGACTTTCCCATTAAGTCGAGCCTGCGTGATGGACTGACACCCATCGAGTATTTCATTTCTACCCATGGTGCTCGTAAAGGGTTAGCCGACACTGCTTTGAGGACGTCAGACAGTGGATATCTTACCAGGCGCCTTGTCGATGTAGCTCAAGATGTCATTGTAAGTGAAACAGACTGTGGTACGACCGAGGGGGTATGGATATTCCGGCAGACTACAGATGTGTCCCTTCCCCCGTTTGAAAACCGGATTACTGGCTACCTGGCGGCCAGCAAGATTGTTGATCCAGCTACAAATGAAGTCATTGTCGATCGTAACGAAGAGATTAATGAAGACAAGGTGCGCCAAATTATGAGCACTAATATTAGCCGAGTGCATGTGAGGTCACCTCTTACTTGCCGGTCTCGATTTGGCGTTTGCCAGAATTGTTATGGAAGGGACTTGGGGAAGAAGCAATTGGTGAGGATTGGCACCGCTGTAGGAGTCATTGCTGCTCAGAGCATCGGCGAGCCTGGGACTCAGCTTACTCTGCGCACTTTTCATACAGGGGGCGTGGCAGGTGTGGATATTACCACCGGACTGCCTCGTGTGGAGGAGCTTTTCGAGGCCAGGACACCGGATGGCAGCGCTGTCGTTTCTGAGATTGATGGTACTGTTGACGTAACCAATACTGATGGGGCAAGCATCGTCAAAGTGATTAGCTCTGAATTCTATTTGGATGAATACCCGATACCAGCGGGAGGGGAGGTAGCTGTGACCGACGGGCAATCCGTGGATGCTGGCAGCATCCTATTCTCTCTGCCAGAGAAGGTCAGCAAAAGAAAGTCTAGCAAGAGGTTGCCAGCTGTTAGCCGTGGTGACGCCGGGCAATCTCTTTCTATAGCAGCTAGAGTAGCTGGTCAGGTCGTCATTGAAGATGACCGTGTTTATGTTAAGTATGAAGAAAGGGAAGAGAGGGAATATAGCGTCCCTCGCGGTGCGTATCTCCTCATTCAGTCGGGGGACAAGGTCAGAGCGGGTGACAGGCTTACCAGAGGTACTGTCGATCCCCATGACATCTTGCGTATTATGGGAAAGGATGCGGTCCAGCAGTATCTGATTGACGAAATACAAAAAGTATATCGCACGCAAGGGGTAACCATACATGACAAGCATATTGCAGTTATCGTTCGGCAAATGTTGAGCAACGTGAGGATTGTTTCCTCGGGAGATACGAAGCTTCTGCCGGGTGAATTAGTTGGCCGGTTTGACTACGAGGACACAAATGCCAAGGTATTGGCTGAGGGCGGCGAGCCGGCGACGGCGCAAGCTGCGTTTCTCGGAATAACCAGAGCTAGCTTAAGCAAGGATAGCTGGCTGGCAGCCGCTTCTTTCCAGGAAACTGGTCGCGTGCTTGTTGATGCTGCGATCAGAGGCAAGGTAGATGGGCTGCGTGGCCTCAAGGAGAACGTTATTCTTGGTAAGCTCATCCCGTCGCGGGTCCTATATCTGAGTCCTGACGATGAAAAGAGATTGAAGAAGGGAAGCGTGGAGGAGGGGGAGACCCCGAGCTTAGAATTAGCGAGTCAGTAAGAATCCCCCGGTTTAGAACTGGGGCAGGGGGCAGTGATGCGGCTTATTTCAAATAAGGTAGCCACAGAGGACAGCTCCATTGATTTTGACCTTCGTCCCAGACGTCTAACCGAATTCATAGGTCAAGAGAAGATTAAGGATAACCTAAAAATAGCCATTCTCGCTGCTAAGGGCAGAGGCGAGCCGCTAGACCATATCATTCTTTACGGTTCCCCTGGTCTGGGAAAGACTACCCTCGCCTACATCATCGCTGCTGAGATGGCAGTTGATATCAAGGTTAGTTCGGGGCCGGCCATAGAACGCACTGGAGACTTGGCAGCTATTCTTACTAATCTGCACGAGGGAGATATCCTTTTCATCGACGAGATACATCGGCTCAACCATACCATAGAGGAAAAACTCTATCCGGCAATGGAGGATTTTGTTTTTGACATCTTTCTAGGGAAAGGTCCTTCTGCCAGAAATCTACGGTTAAATCTGCCACACTTTACTTTGATAGGGGCAACCACGCGCCTGGCTCTACTGAGTCCTCCTCTCCGCGATAGATTTGGGGTGCCGTATCATCTTGATTTCTACGATGAGGCAGCAATACAGGCGATTTTGGAAAGGTCGGCAACTATCCTTAAAGTGAAAGCAGAGAAAGAAGGACTTGTCCCGATTGCCCAGCGTGCCAGAGGCACTCCTCGAGTAGCCAATCGTCTCTTGAAGAGAATAAGAGATTATGCTCAGGTCATGGCAGATGGGGTTGTCACCAAGGAAGTGGCTCTGGAAGGACTTTCAAAGCTGGAGATAGATTCTGTGGGTTTGGATGACACAGACCATAGAGTTTTGCACACGATAATTGACAAATTTGATGGTGGTCCTGTAGGCCTGGATACTATTGCTGCTGCTATCAACGAGGATGCTGATACTATCATGGATGTTTACGAGCCGTACCTTCTTCAGTTAGGTTTTCTGGAACGGACGCCTCGTGGCAGAATGGCTGCCAGGCTTGCTTATGAACATCTGGGACTGCCTTATAAGAGGGACATTCGATCCCAACCTGGCTTGTGGAGTCAGAAAGAGGCCTAAGTTCGGCTGTCCCTACCTAATCGCAATAATCCCTGAAATCGCGAGTACTAAATCCTGAACAGGTACAGAATCTAATGTGGTTTTGGAAACTTGAGACTTGAGTCTTAAGATTGTTCAAGATTCAGGATTCTGGTTCTCGGTTGTTTCAAAGGACTATTCGTAGACCTTAGCCTGCATCCACAGAGGGATGGCGAAGGCCGATAAAGAAAAGAGCAATAGCAGCCAGCTCCAAGCGCAAATGTTTCCTCCGCTTGCCGCAACTACCGCAAATAAGACCACAAGCGGTGGAATTAGTAAGCTAATAATCTTATATCTTCGCGGCCTGAGGCGGATGAAGGCAACAGTCGCTGCTGCCAAAGCAACGAAACTAACAACGATCCAAAGTGCGTTTGCTTGCAACCGTACTGCCCAGTCACTCGCCAAAAGCTCATTTCCTCTGCCCAACGACGAAAACCAGGCGAATGTGACAAGCATGGGTGCAATCATCAGCGACGCATACAGCCAATCCCGCCTTGCAGTTTGTCTCACTATATGGATAAAGACAAAAAGAACCAGGGGGATATAGATGAGCGCTGCTATCCAGCTCCAACCTTCGGGGAGCGAAAGCAGCAATATACCGCTGACTACCACCGGCAGAAGGTAGTATCCCAACCAGGGGAAAAGCCATATCGGCTTACCTCGACGCCAACCATAAATTGCTATGCCCACGGTCAGTGCTAATATAGCTGACACGTAGACAATGTTTTGCCAGTAATATGAAGTGAAGAGCAAGGCAACTAACAGGTGGGGCAAGGCGCTAAACAGTGCCTCTTTCCAGCTACCTTGAGCGTGTGTCTCATACATTTGCTCGGCAATTAATTCAGGAGAGCCCAGAGACTGTACTGCGATCCTACTTGCTTCCTCTCTACTTAGCCCCTTTTCTTCTAGCTCCTGAGTCTTATCCTGGAGATGCGTGCAAAGCTCCTGAGCCACGCCGTCCCTTATAGTCTGATCAATTTGGAGGCTAGCCTTGAATCTGTTCAGGTAATGGCTTATGCTACTCACTATTCTGGCCCTACGTTGTTTCCGTTTGTATGACTGCTTTAACTGCCGTAGAAAAATCCTGCCATGTAGCTAATCTTTTAGCTAGGACCTGCTGTCCATTTTCAGTTATGTAGTAGTAACGTCTCTGCTGCCCATTAGGTAGTATTTGCCACTTACCTGTGATAAGGTTATCTCGCTCCAGCCGGTGGAGAGCGGGGTAAAGAGTACCTTCCTTAAACTGAAAATACCCGTTACTCCTTTTCTGCAGTTCCTTTACTATCTGGTAGCCATAGGTAGGCTGACGGCTGATTAAACAAAGCAATAGAGAATCCGTATTTCCCTTTAACAGTTCACGCCCGTAGTTCATCCCTTCACCTCATTGAACACGTTACCTCGGTTTCACTATAGCATTGCTCGCCTAGCGTGTCAATACCAGTTCGATTGCGGTCCTATTGGAGTTGCCGTGGGAAGTTCCAATCGGTAAAATATCCTTTCGGGCAAATGTGTCGCTGTACGAAGGATTACTACTGTGCCAAGATTAGGAGTTAGCAAGTATGGGTGCTTTTGAAGATTTTGTTGAGGTAGTGAAGCAGACAGAGACTATGCAAGCTCTCTCCCAAAGCCTGGAGAAGGAGCCGGCGAAGCTCTTGACTGCTATTTGCCGTGAGTATGAAGTAACTAACAAAGCAGTACCTGACCATCACCTTAATTTGAGTGGATACTTTGGCGAGGCAATCTTACGGGCATTGGTATCAGCAAATCTAATCACCCGGGAACGAGAAGATAGGTTTGCTCTCTACGGCTACAAGCCAACTGAAGTGGGGCTTAAGTATTACGAGGCCATGCTTAAAGAGAAGAAGATCTAGTGCATAAACTCATAGATACTCATGCCCATCTTGACGAACTGCAAAATCTCGATTCGATGCTCGAGGCAGCTAGAACAGCCGGCGTTATTGCCATAGTAGCTGTGGGCTCAAACCACCAGTCGAATATAAAGACGTTAGAAATATCGCGAAGACATCGCGATCTTGTCCATCCTGCTTTAGGCTTGCATCCCTGGGAGCTAGCTAATCTGGGGCCTTCTGAGATAGATGATAATTTGCAATTTGTGGAGCAAAATATTGCTTCAGCGGTCGCTGTTGGTGAAATAGGTCTGGACTATGATAAGAGGGTGCTGAAGCTAGCGTCCAAAGAACTGCAGCAAGAAGTTCTTGGTCAACTTCTGAACATCGCCAGGAAATATGCTAAGCCGGCGATAATTCACAGTAGGTATGCATGGAAGGATGCGCTAACCCTGGTCCAAAATGTTGGCATAGATAGAGCTGTTTTTCATTGGTTCACTGGCTTTTCCAGTGTTCTTAAGGATATAATTGACGGTGGCTATTTTGTTTCGGCCACGCCCGCTAGTGAGTATCATGAAGAGCATAGGAGGGCAATCAAAGAAGCGCCTTTGCAGAGACTACTTCTGGAGACAGATTGCCCGGTGACTTACGGAAGAGAAGCACGGTATGAGTCCCAGCCTGCTGATGTTCTAAGAGGGTTGAAAGCCGTGTCCCAGCTTAAGGGTGTTGACGAAGCCATAATTGCTGAACAGACAACGAGGAATGCCATTGAATTCCTTTCTTTTGATATAGAAATTTAATTAAGGAGGTCAGACCCATGATACAACCAATTGTAGGTGAGGACAACTTCCAAAAAACCGTCTTGCAGGCGAAGTCGCCAGTTGTGGTAGACTTCTGGGCACAATGGTGCGGTCCTTGCCTGGCTACCGCTCCTGTTTTGGAGGAGTTGGCAAAGGAATATGTCGGTAAGATAGACTTCGCCAAGGTAGACGTGGATGCGAATGGTCCTTTGGCTGCCAAGTACGGGATAGCCTCTATTCCCACTATGATTCTATTTAAGGGCGGTCAGCCTGTTCAGCAGGTTATTGGCTACAAGCCCAAGAAGGAGCTCCAAAAGGTATTGGATGGAGTTCTTGAAGGATAAATCATACGGTAAATCCACCCACAGAAACCTTGCGATTTTCGTGGCAACCCGGTGCTTCTGAAATCAAGTCGACTGGAGTCTCAAAATATACCCTGAGTGGAACAAATCGTAGGGCTTTTTGGGGTTAGTTTACCTGTGAATAAATCTCCACGGATGGGGCAAAGAAGCCGCGGATGGAATCAAATTCCTCGGGCAGAAGTGCTAATATAATAAGGGGAATCCCCCTACCAGGAATCTGGCTATTACCGATTCATTGATAGCTGCCTCCATGCCCGGGTAAAACTTGACGGCGATAGCCAGGATGGCAGCACATAGCAAGCCCCCTATAACGACGCCAAGGATACAGCCCACAAGCCTATCCAGCCAACCAAGTGCGGCGAAGTTGACCAGCTTGGCTAGGAGCCAGCCAATCACACCAGCTACAACCAAAGTAGCTATTGCGATGATGGCGTAGGCGGCTATGTTGGCCCAGATGGCCGCGGACGGAAAAAGCAATGCCGCAAGCTCATCGTAATACCGCCCGGCTAGAAATATGCCACCTATTAACCCGGCAATGCCAAATACTGTCCTGATCAGTCCTTGCCGCAAGCCTGCAATACCCAACGCAACTATCACAACTAGTATGACTATGTCCAACCAATTCATTGCTTACCTTCCTAGACTCACATTCCTTGCAAGATAACTAGACACTCCTTCCACGCCCTGCTTCCCCACCTATAGGTTTCTGCACAGCTATGAGAAAGATCAGCCCCGCAATGTCGGCTCCTATATGACGATTATACTATCAAATACGCCCAACTTCCAACTGGGGTGCGAGATGATATGCCGGCACGAAGATGCGAAGTGAAGCAAGTTTGAATACTCACATTTCTACCCACGCAGGGCCTGAGCGATCGCCTGCCTTATACCCTCCTTGGGTGCTTCATAACCCCAGTATATCTCACGGCCGTTGACGAAGATGCCACGGGCTACTTGGTGGTGTAGGAGAACCGGTCGGTCATCCGCGGAATACTCATTGAGTGCCACTGAATCTCCAAATTCTGCGGCGACTTCTCTGACTCGCTGCGCCTCGATGTTGCTAGTCTGACAGAATGCGTTCCAAAAGAGGTCGATCACTACCTTTCCCGGTATCGGTTTGAACTTGTAGCTTGGCTTCAAGAGAACAGGGGCTTCGGCATGCTCATCAAAGACCCTCCACAGCACTGCAGCTCTGCTTTTTGGATCATAGTATCCCTGGCGTGCTCCCCCACATTTTGAGAAACCGTTAGCCTCGAAGAAACTTGCCGGCATGAACCAGAAATCGTGGTAGTATCCTATGGTAACAATCCCCTTTCGTCCCTGACGCCTGGCCTCTTCTTCCGCAGCAGCCAGCAGGGCTTCTCCCACGCCATGGCCTTTGTTCACCGAACACAAACAAGGTATTACCAGCAAGTCGCTTCCGAGCGGTCCCCATGGACAGAATTCAATAGGGATGACATGCAAAAACCCGGCTCGCTCACCATCAAGAGTGGCAACCTTAACCCGCGACTCGTTTTCGTTCATTGCTCTCAGCCATGCGAGCCGCCTGCTGGCGCACGAATCCATCTCCTCCGATTCATTGGTATGTGTGCACGCGCCAACGAAGTACTCGTCGCTTGCCTCCATATCGTGAGTTTCTATCAATGGCCTCATCTCATTCAATCTCACGGTTGCGGCACGATAAAGTACCGAACTAACCGGGGAGCTGGAGCAAAGTGCCAAAAATACGAAGTCAGCTGCGCTTCGCTATTATGAAGTGCAGCAATCTTCTTGCATGCTCTGTATTCGGGTTTATTCTTGAGGCGGCTCATAGATTTTCGCTGCGCCTGTCCCGATTTCTCTCCATTCGATCCTTCTGACGATGATTTTCAGCAGGCAGAAATCAGTGGAGCCTGGACCATCGGGGAAATGTTCGTATAAATCGAATGGCGCCAGGCTCCAGACTCTTTTTTTCTTTTCTACATCTGGGATTATCAAGGCTTCACCGATGACGGTGACGGTCTTATCTCCGTCAGGCGGTTCCACAAAAGCAAGACAAATCTTGGGATTCTCCCGCAGTTGTTTTACCTTTCTGGAAGTGCTACGAGTTGTCACCCACATAGACATATCGTCTTCGACTATGGGTGATACTGTACGGACTCTTGGTTGGTCACCATCGCAGGTGGCGAGATTTGCATGGAGAAAATTGTCTTTCATTATGGACACGATTCTCTGTTCATCGGATACACTCATATTATTGCCTCCTTTCTTTGGGCACTCTGCCCGGCGTTTCCGGCATAAAAGAGTTCCTGAAGGTCACCGAACGATTTGGGTGAGTATAACAAGGCCTGAATTCGTTATACAACGTCATATGAAGCTGACGGTTGTTACTGCAATCCATAGACTGACCTCGGTGCCAGGTATTGCGGGAACCTATCCAATAATGCCCGGCGAACAAGGTAGCACATATGGCAGGCGTCAACATAATCAGCCTCATGCGGGACGTTGTATTCTTTAGCCAGGCGAGCGGGGCCTCCGTTGACCAGAGGTCTGCAGATTAGGTGCGAATCGGCATCATACTGCCTGACTATCTTTGATAGTGGAGCATCCCACATATTACCCATACTCAGCCCCTGGCAGAGATGGAT